>RCMY010006536.1_pt1 | contig 10444 bp, 6 predicted proteins | sample 2041341 | NCBI WGS metagenome assembly RCMY01 (sample SAMN09708234, study PRJNA481090) | Marine sediment metagenome, whole genome shotgun sequencing project.
TAGGACAAATAGGACAAAAGCAAAAAAAGGGTAGACTTCAAAATGCCCTCATATACCAAAGGGCTAATGTCTAATAAATGCAGCAGAATGTAGTAGATAGCGCAAATACAGGTTTAAAATTGAGTGAGTTATTATAAAGCAAAATCAATACTTTTGGGGAGGCGATGGGTAATGAAGCTTAGAGTAATAAAGTTATCAATAATAAAATTGCGCCAACCGACTATAAGCAGTTGACGCAAAAACTAAATCATAAGACTGTATTTTAAAAACTAAATTTTAAAAATGTCTCTTAAGTAATGAGGATATACACTAAGCATTATTTAACTGACGAGCGGCCTCAAGCGCAAAGTAAGTCAAAATACCATCAGCACCTGCACGGCGAAAGCCAATTAAAGATTCCAAAATCACCGCATCGCTTAGCCAACCGTTTTGAATCGCTGCCATATGCATCGCATATTCACCGGAGACTTGATAAGCAAAGGTTGGTACGCCAAAGGTGTTTTTGACTTCACGAATGAGATCAAGGTACGGCTGACCGGGTTTAATCATCACCATATCAGCGCCTTCGTTAATATCCATGGCTACTTCATGTAGTGCTTCAGCGCGATTACCAAAGTCCATCTGGTACTGTTTTTTATGACCGCCTTTTAGGTTGCCAGCGCTACCGACGGCATCACGAAATGGGCCGTAATAGGCGGAAGCATATTTGGCCGAGTAGGCCATGATAGCCGTATTGACAAAACCTTCTGCTTCAAAAGCATCACGCATGGCTTTAATGCGGCCATCCATCATGTCGCTGGAGAGATAATATCAGCGCCGGCGTGAGCATGAACGAGTGCTTGTTGTACTAATACTTCTACCGTCTCGTCATTGACCACATAACCGCTGTCATCAAGTAGACCATCTTGACCATGTGAAGTATAAGGGTCTAGCGCCACATCAGTCATGACTACCATCTCTGGCAGGGCATCTTTAACTGCTTTTACTGCCCGTGCTGATAGGCCATTCTCATCGTAGGCGGCGCGACCATCAGGAGTCTTTAGGCTGTTATCAATGACTGGGAAGATATCGATAGTAGTCACGCCTTCCGCCAACAGCTCTTTGGCGTGATTGATCAATAAATCAATCGATAAGCGCTCAATGCCCGGCATACTAGCGATCGCTTGACGCTGGTTTTTGCCTTCTAATACGAATACTGGGGCAATAAAGTGTTTGGGATGTAGCTCAACTTCACGAATCATCGCGCGCACATTATCGTTATAACGCAGGCGACGCAAGCGAGTAGCCGGGAACTGGCGATTAAAAGTGTATGTCATTATTAATCCTTATATTTATGATAGTTTTGAAAACTAGCTTATTTAAGTATGGCTAGTCTAATATAAAAAAAGCACAGTGGGGCTGATATAGGTTTTTTGCAGCCTCTGTCGGCGTAGGCACAGCACGCAAGACAAATTTATATTAGCCTCACGTTATAACACAGCGTATCTATTTTATTTAGTATCGACTATAGCTTGTTAGGATACTGTTTTTATAATACTACTAGGGCGTGTTGAACATTCATAAATGAGCACTGCTGATAGCTACCAATTAATCAAAGCTGTGTTCTAGTCTAAGTAAAAATTGCAGTTAATGCAGATGCCTTGGCTAGATATTTTTAATCTAAAATCGCCTAAAAAATAGTCTCTGTCAGTGCCAAGATCGAATGTTCAACACGCCCTATATAAAAGCAAAAAGCCCCACCGAAGCGGTAGGGCTGATTGGGCAATAGTTACCACTTATTTCTATGATTCATTCTTTGCCGTTTAATTAACGATTTGCGTTACTGGCACTTGTTCAACGGGTGTTTCTTGAATAATAGTACCAACCGCAGCATCAGCATCACCGTCGTTATCGATATCGACTATAGCCGTCGGATCAAAGACGGCCGTTGCTGGTGTTTTAGATTGTTTGATGTCGATAGCCTCTTGTACTGAGGTTACTCGTGCGGAGCTGGCGGCATCAATGGCGTAAGCAGCTTTGCCTTCAGCGCTATTAGTAGTTAAGTCAGCAATACGTACCAAGTTGGTATATTGCGGTACCGGAATAGCGACTGGGACATCAAGATTAGCACCGCCACCGAGCGCTTGATAGAGCTCTATTTGGCTAATGATTTTTTGTAATTCTAAATCTAAGATACCCTGCTGCGTTGAGAACAATGAGCGCTGAGCATCGAGAACGTCTAGATAGTTAGAAATACCGGCTTTAAAGCGTGCATCAGCGATCTCAAAGGTCTGATCAAAATTATCTTGTAGACGATACTGCGAGGCAAGTTGATCGCCTAGCGTTGCACGCGTCGCTAGCACGTCTGAAACTTCACGGAAAGCGGTTTGAATAGAGCGCTCATAACTGGCTAAGGTCTGTGCACGTTCTATTTTTGCCACATCGTAGTTGGCATCTAAACGACCAGCATCAAAGATAGGAACACTAATGTTAGGGCCAAACGACCAACCCACAGAGCCACTTTTAAATAGATCGTTTAAGCTGGTACTGCCAACGCCGACACTAGTAGCTAGACTAATAGAAGGGTAATAAGAGGCGCGTGCTACTTCGATATTCGCACCGGCTGCTTTTAGGTTATATTCTGCTTGCAGCACATCAGGACGGTAACGTAACAGCTCACTCGGTAGACCCGCGTTAAAGATATCATGAGTCGTGATATTGCTGATTGCAGGTGCTGGAATAAGATTGGTTGGAATCGGTGCACCTACTAAGAACTGCAACGCATTACGGGATCTTAAAATACTGGTTTGCGCACGTAACACAGCAAGCTTAGCGTTTTCAAGTGAAGCACTGGCTTGCAGCGAGGGCAGCTTAGGATCAATACCGGCATTAAAGCGTGCGTTAGCAATAAATAATGAGCGCTCACGACTCTCAACTGTGGCCTCAGCTAGTTTTAGCTGCGCTAGGCTATAGCTTAAGTTGGCATAGCTTTGGGCAATATTACTGATCAAGCTAATTTGGGTTGAATCTTTAGCCGCGCTAGTCGCCAAGAAATTCTGCAATGCTTGATCTTTTAGACTAGCAATCTTGCCCCAAAAGTCTAACTCATAATTAGCTAGACCTAAATTAACATTATAGCCGCTACCAGAATTTCTATCTAGACGGTTATTTGCTGAACGCGAATAGCCTGCTGTGCCATCAATCGTTGGCAAGTCACGAATATCTGTGATTTGATACTGGGCGCGTGCTTTTTCAATCGCTAAGCGCGCACTCTCAAAGTCCTTGTTATTCTGTAGACCTAAACCAATCAGACCTTTTAGGCGCTCATCACTATAGAAGTTCTGCCAGCGCTGACCGGCAACGCTAGGCTGCTCAGCACTGCTGACAGTCTCACGATCAAACGCACCGTAAGTCTGCTCTATAGGTAAATTCGGCTCAGCCAATATCGGACGCATATCTGCTTTTGGAATAGTGTTACAGGCGGCCATGCTCAATACTAAAGCGCTTAATCCTAGTAGTCGACCAGCGTTCCTACGAGTACGAGCAGCGGTCACTGATGCAAACCGCACACTAATAGCTGGACGTTGAGTAGTGGCGGTAACTACTGGCGTAGATGTTGAGTTAGAGCTGAAAACGGTATAAGAACTCATTTAGTATTATCTCCAAAGCTTGCAGGCTGATAACTCTCAGAGGGAGTTGTGTCTGGCGTATCATCGGTTGGCGGCGTTGGGGTTTCGTCATTCGGTGGCGTCGGTGGTGTTGGTTCATCATCGTCATCTCTACCATCACCACCGTTATTGCTATCACCTTTATAGTTACCCGCTACTTCATGGGCTTCATTATTCATATAAGGGAACATACTACGTACCCAAATATAGAACATAGGAATAAAGAAGATACCTAGTACAGTAGCACTAATAACCCCACCAAGAACACTAGTACCGATAGCATTCTGGCTACCAGAACCTGCGCCATTGGCTAAGAATAATGGCACAACACCAATACCAAAGGCAAGTGAGGTCATAATGATAGGACGTAAACGTTGCCTTGCTGCCAGCATTACCGCATCTTTGAGACTATTGCCTTCCTCTTGATGATCTTTGGCAAACTCAATAATCAAGATGGCATTTTTGGCGGAGAGACCAACCACCGTAAGCAAACCTACCTGCAAGTAAACATCGTTATCAAAATCACGCAGCCAAGTAAATAGTGCCGCTCCTAATACTCCTAGTGGAATAACTAGTAGCACTGAGAAAGGAATAGACCAGCTCTCGTATAGTGCCGCCAAACATAAGAATACCACTAAGATTGAGATAGCATAGAGCATAGGTGCTTGGGCACCTGATTTTTTCTCCTCAAGTGATAGACCTGTCCACTCAAAGCCGATACCTTCAGGCAGTTTATCTACCATAGCCTCCATTGCATCCATCGCTTCGCCAGTACTCAGACCTTCGGCAGCATTACCTTGAATATTCATGGAGGGTAAGCTGTTATAACGAGTCAAGTTTGGTGAACCGTTCTCCCATCGACTACTAGAGAAAGCATCAAACGAGATCATCTCATTGGTATCGTTACGCACATACCATTTACCAATATCACTAGGGTTGGTACGACTTTCAGGCTGACCTTGGATAAATACTCGCTTAATACGACCACGATCGACGAAGTCATTAATATAGCTTGAGCCCCAAGCGGTTGAGATTACACTGTTGATACTACCCAGCGATAAACCATAAGCAGCGGCTTGTTCTTGGTTAATGTCAACCTTAAGCTGCGGAGCATCTTCTTGTCCATTCGGACGTACACCAGCCACTTGATCACTTTGAGCCGCCATACCTAACAGCATATTGCGAGCTTCGAGCAATTGATCATGACCTAAGTTACCAGCATCTTGTAGCATTAAATCAAAGCCACTGGCGTTGCCAAGGCCACTAATCGCTGGCGGTATAATAGTAAAGATAGTCGCTTCATTAATCTGGCTAAAGAAGTAACCATTGGCACGATCAGAAATCGCTTTTACCGCATTTTCGTCACCTTCGCGATCTGCCCAGTCATTTAGTTTTACGAATGCTAAACCAACGTTTTGTCCTTGTCCAACAAAACTAAAGCCGGCAATGGTAAAGGCTGAAGCTACGTTGTCGGGTTCTTGACTAGTATAATAATCGTTAACCTTATCGAGGACATCTTGAGTTTCGTTAAGCGTAGAGCCTGCTGGCAGCTGTACTAAGGTAAACATAATACCTTGATCTTCTTCGGGCAAAAATGAGCCAGGAATACGTAAAAACACTACCGCCATAATACCAATAATAGCAGCGTAGCCAATGAGGTACAGCCATTTGAAACGGAAGCTTTTGCCAACGAAGCGCTCATAAGCGCGGCTAAGTTTAAAGAAAGTACGGTTAAACCAGCCAAAAAAGCCTTTTTGATTTTCGCTATTGCCCTTTTCATGGCTTTTGCTACGTTTAAGCAGTGTCACACAAAGCGCAGGGGTAAATATAAGCGCAACGAGTGCTGATAGCACCATGGCAGTAATCAGAGTGATGGCAAACTGACGGTAGATAACACCCGTTGAGCCACCAAAAAAGGCCATTGGTACAAATACTGCCGATAAAATAAGCGCAATACCGATAACGATTTTGCTGATTTCACCCATCGATTGGATAGTGGCATCCTTGATGGAGATTTCGGAATCCTCCTCCAAGATACGCTCGACGTTCTCTACCACCACGATAGCATCATCAACCAGTAGACCAATTGAAAGTACCATCGCAAACATGGTCAGCACGTTAATACTAAAGCCTGCGATATAGAGCACTGCAAAAGTACCTAATAATACAACAGGGACAGCAAGAGTAGGGATGACCGTGGCACGCCAGTTCTGTAAGAAGATAAACATAACCACGAATACCAGCGCAATCGCCTCGATCAACGTCATTACCACTTGCTCAATAGATAAGCGTACAAATGGTGTGGTGTCATAAGGCACAACAGACTTTAAACCTTGTGGGAAGTTCGCTTCTAGTTCAGCTATACGTTCACCAACCAGCTCACGAGTCTCTAACGCATTAGCACCACTCGCTAGTGAGACCGCTAGGGCAGCAGCATCTTGACCATTGTATTGTGAGATGACGCTATAATCTTCACTACCAATCTCAACTTTGGCCACATCCCCTAAGCGTACTTGGGCACCAGAGTTATCGGTTTTTAGTAGAATGTCTTCAAACTCATCAGGCGTTTGTAAGTAGCTCTGTACGGTAACGGTAGCGTTGATAACTTGCTCATCAAGGTCAGCAGGTGCTTGACCCACTTGACCTGCTGATACCTGCGCATTCTGTGCGCGTACCGCATTAACGACATCGGATGGCACCATGTTGTAGCTACGAAGACGGGCAGGATCAAGCCAAATGCGCATTGCATAAGAAGAACCAAAGGCTTGTACTTCACCAACCCCTTCGATACGGCTAAGCTGATCGACGACATTTGAGTTAATGTAATCACCAATATCAGCTCGATCCATACTACCGTCTTCAGAGACAAAGCCTTGTACTACCAAAAATCCACTAGAGGATTTATTGACGTTGACCCCTTGACGTTGAACAGATTCAGGTAGCGAGCTCATAGCCGCTTGCAGTTTATTCTGTACTTGTACTTGCGCAGTATCCGCATCAGTACCATTCTCGAAAAACAGAGTTACTGAGGCACCGCCATTTGAGGAGCTTGATGATTTTATATACATCAAGCCATCTAGGCCTTTCAAACGTTGCTCAATAACCTGTACCACTGAGTCTTCAACCGTTTGCGCATTAGCGCCAGGGTAGCTGGCACTGACCGAAATAGTTGGTGGCGCAATAGCTGGGTACTGTTCAATCGGTAAACTAATAACCGATATGATCCCAACCAGCATGACTAAAATAGCCAATACCCATGCAAAAATAGGGCGATTAATAAAAAAAACTGACATAGTAAATCCCTAGGTCTTCCTATCTTTAGATGGAATTAGTTAGTGGCGGCTGGTTGTTTGGCATCAGCTTTAGCTGGCTTATCCATTGTTTTTGCGGCTTGTTGTGGTGTTTTGACAGGAGGCCTATCAGCGGCTTGAGTGTTGCCACTACTATTGCCATTAGGCGCTCCTTGTTTAGCAGGTGCGGCATTCGCCTCTTCTACAGGCTTAGCGATGACTTCTTGCTCAGGTTTAACTTTTGCACCGCCAATCACTACGACTTTATCACCAGCTTGCAGACCATCAGTGACTACCCACTGCCCATTATAAGTGCCATTGATAGTGACGGGACGCACTTGGATTTTATTATTGGCATCGACGATATAGACCTGCGTTTCACTTTTAGTCGAGCGCATAACCGCACTTTGTGGTACTAGAGCTGCGTTAGTGATGACACTTTGGGTCAAGCGTGCAGAGACATACATGCCCGGCAATAAAACATTATTGCTGTTAGGGAACACCGCTCGTAAAGTTACCGCACCCGTCGATTCATCAACTTTAGCTTCTGATAAGGCCAGCTTACCGGTTACTGGATATACGCTACCGTCCTCTAATACTAGCTCAACCGTATTCATTCCTGCCTGCGCTTTGCCCTCAGTTATTTGCTGACGCAACTTTAGCAGCTCAGAGGAGGATTGACTAATATCCACATAGATAGGATCTAAGCGCGAGATAGTCACCATTGGATTGGCTTGACTGGCATTGACTAGCGAACCTGCGGTAGCTGTTGAACGATCGCTACGACCGCTGATCGGTGAGCGTACGATAGTACGGTTAAGATCTAAATTACTAGCATCTAAACCTGATTTAGCACTCTGAATACCAGCTTTTGAGCTTTCTATTCCGGCTTGCGACTGACCGACAGCCGCATTGGCACTAGCAACAGCCGCTTGTGCGGTACGGACTTGGGTTTGTGCCTGATCATATTGTTGCTTGGAGATAGCATCGATTTCAACCAGGCCTTTTAGGCGCTGAAAATCATTTATCGCTTGTGCCAGTGATGCTTGACGGCTGACCAATTCAGCTTTGGCATTGGCATTGTTAGCCAGTGCAGTCTGATAATTGGCTTGCGACTGTTGGACAGCTGCCTCACCGCTAGCAATGGACGTCGCATAGTTATCAGTATTAATACGATATAAAGGCTGACCTTTTTTGACGTTACTGCCTTCACGAAACAGTATTTCGTCGATAATGCCGTTTACTTGTGGGCGCACATCTGCGGTTTGAAAAGCAGTAGTCCGACCAGAAAAGGTTTGTACTTGAGGGACAGTACCAAAAGTGACCGTTTGGACGTTGACAACGGCAGGCGGCATCTGTTGCTGAGCCTCTTGGGCAGCAGCGTCCTCTTTTTTGTCACAGCCAACCATTACTGCTGTCGATAGTACAGATGCTATTACAAGCGCAAGATAAGAGTGCTTCATCAATGTCCTCGGGAATATTCAGTTTTAATAAAGTATCAGTTTTAGTAAAGTAGAAGTGAATAAATATAAATAGTTAGTGTCACAAATATATCAAAACACCAAAGTTAAGTTAATAATTTAAGATAATAAATTTAGTCAGCTATTATAAACTATCGGGTCTACCCTACAGTCAAGCGTCGACAACGCTCTTATATTCGATAAAATATTAATATACTGCATGAAAATTATGTAAATCGTTATAAACACAAGCGCCACATGAAAAATTCTAAACAAGAATTCCCAATAACTTGATGATTGAAATATTGTTAATTTTTGTTATAAGACTGCACTTACGGCGTATTGAATAGAAAATAAGCTATAAGCAACATAAAAATTTGGACGGTAAGCAAAACATAGAATTTAGCAATGAATTAATATAGACGCTAAACCAGTAAAGTTTAAACGAGTGGTTTTGTCTGCAATTAAAGGACTACCATTATAGAATAACAGTGATCATTGTTAATTTGTTTGGAGTTAGCCTTATACTAAGCGCGCACTTGCCAATTGGGTCAATTGATATAATCCTTGGCGGTAGCGATTATCTGGTAAGGCACTTAGGGCTTGTTGTGCCAATCGTGTCTCTTCAAGCGCACGCTGGGTACAGTAAGCTAGTGAGCCTGAGTTTCTTACCAATGCAATTAGCTGCTCTGCATTAGGTGTTTTGCCAGTCTGTACCGCTATACGCAGCTGATCATAGCCTTGTTTATCATTATTCTTTAATAGCTCAAGGGCTTTTATAGTGGGTAGAGTAGGCTTACCTTCACTCAAATCATCGCCAAGATTCTTACCCATCAATTCGCTATCACCACTGTAATCAAGCACGTCATCAATGATTTGAAAGGCATTGCCAAAGTGCTGACCAAAATCTGCCAATGCTGGCATGTACTGAGTTTGATCTTGCAATATAGCCGCGCCTTGGGTGGCCATCATAAACAGTCTTGAGGTCTTGCCATCGATAATGTTTAGATAGTCCTTTTCAGTTGCCGCAGGGTTATGTTGATGTTGCAGCTGCAATACTTCACCTTCTGCGATATCACAAGTGCCATCGGAGAACAGCTGCAATAACGGCAAGCTTTGAAAACCAACCAATAAATTAAAGGCACGAGCGATCAGATAATCTCCGACCAATACGGCAGTGGCATTATCCCAAGTAGCATTAGCGGTAGGCTTGCCACGGCGTTGACCTGATTCGTCTATCACATCATCGTGCACTAGCGTTGCGGTATGCAGCATTTCAGTAATAGCTGCCAAATGCATGGCTTGTTTTGAAGGCGCATCATTTAGCATACGTGCACACAAAAGTGTAATAAGTGGACGCATGCGTTTGCCACCAGCATTGATTACGTGCTGGGAGACATTCATTACTAGTTGAACTTTTGAATTAAGGCTGCCAAAAACCTGCTTGTCCATGATCTCAAAGTCATCAGCAACGATGCTTTGAATATCGGCATAGCTTGGTGTAGATAGGGCAGGTGTGGTCGCTGAATCATCTAAAAGGATACTGGTCATAAAAGGCGTCATATTAATTGGGTGGAAAAATCGGCGTAGAGCCAATGAGGTCATAAATGCGTTCATGATAGCATAGCTGATAGTCCTAATTGTTGACTAAAATATGTTATCGATAAGTTAGTCTTCGCTCAGTTACGGTACGTTGATTGACGCACAGCGCTTTAGATTATAACGAGATTTTATATAAGTTCGATCATAAAATAGTATTGTAAGCTATTGATTGCATAAGCTATAATGGCTAGCATTAAGCATAACGCTAATTTTTAATTTGTCAAAATTCATTGCAGGGTTTATTGTGGTGTTGTTCACTGTAGCGATATCTGGCAATAATGCGATAAGTCACTTGCTTTTATGGTCAAAAAATCGTAAAATTGCGCCTTTAATTTTTCCCTGTCGTGTTCGTCGTCGAAGCGTTGATATAACATCAGCCACGGCACACGGGTTAAACGGAGTTATACAATGTACGCAGTAATCAAAACTGGTGGTAAACAGCACC
>RCMY010005784.1_pt1 | contig 10442 bp, 7 predicted proteins | sample 2041341 | NCBI WGS metagenome assembly RCMY01 (sample SAMN09708234, study PRJNA481090) | Marine sediment metagenome, whole genome shotgun sequencing project.
CTGATTGGGATGAAGCTTCACGTAAGGCTGAAACCAAAGCTCGCATGCTCTCAACCCAAGTAAAAGTAGCTCATGCGGGTACGCCTTAGATTTAAGGAGTCTTGAGAGAAAAAGAATAAAGCACTATAAAATAATCCTCTTTTGATGACTTGAGAGGGGTTTATTTTGTGTATAGGCTACTAACTATCGATTCTTAATCATTCTGCACAATTGGACTTGCTGCATAAGTAAAAAATTAAGATGTCAGTAAAAAGACCATATAAAAAGAGGTCATAGTTGACCTCTTATTTATTACAAATATTTTACTTTACTAACAACCTAATTTACCCTCAGCCTCAAGCGCCTTTTTGCTGCGAATCGGTGCAGGGCAGTCTTCGCCATAGTATTGACGATCGGCAAAGTAGCTTGAGCGTACCATAGGGCCCGCCCAAATATTAAAGAAGCCAATCTTTTTGCCGTAGTCCATATAACGCTGGAACTCATCGGGATGCACGTAACGATCAACAGGCGCGTGGTTCTTGCTAGGCTGCAAGTACTGACCGACCGTAATCATATCGACATTGTGCGCCTTTAGATCATCAAGTAGCGCATAGATCTCTTCTTCGGTCTCACCCAAACCAACCATGAAGCCGCATTTGGTGGCGATATCAGGTCGACGCTCTTTATAAAGCTTAAGTAGATCTAAGGAATGTTGATAATCAGAGCCTGGACGGAAGGCTTTATACAGACGCGGCACAGTTTCGATATTATGATTAAATACGTCAGGCGCGGTCTCTGTTAGCAAATCAAGCGCGATATCCATACGGCCACGGAAATCAGGCACTAAGATTTCAATTAAGCAATTCGGACTGAGTGCACGCGACTCATTTAGCACTTCAACGAAATGATTAGCACCGCCATCTTTTAGATCATCACGATCAACAGAGGTGATAACGGCATACTTAAGCTCAAGACCTAAAATAGTCTCAGCAGTATGGCGCGGCTCATCTTTATCCAGCTCATTAGGGCGACCATGACCGACATCACAGAACGGACAACGACGAGTACAGATATCGCCCATAATCATAAAGGTTGCCGTACCATCAGAGAAGCACTGCGCTAGATTAGGGCAGGCAGCCTCTTCACAAACGGTATAGAGCTTTTGTTCACGCAGTTTGGCTTTGATACGCGCCACCTCAGCAGGAGAGGATAGCTTGACCCGAATCCAGTCTGGCTTTTTCTTCGCCTCGACGGTCGGGATGACTTTAATTGGGATACGCGCAACCTTATCGTAGCCACGTAACTTTTCGCCTTGAATGGCTTTTTTGGGTTTGACTTTGGCAGCAGGAACATGCGTTTGTACGGCTAGTGAACTCATAGGCTTATCCTAAATCCTTATAATCTAAACCTTTATAATATAGGGGTTTTATTGACTGTTTTTAAAAAATAAGAAAGGGTTTTTGATAGATTGATTATAACAAAAATTACATCATTTTTCAGCATTCTTGCTAAAGCTATTATCGATTAACGTTTTACTATTTGTTTATATCAATATCCATCTCATTGAGTACCTCTATAGCGGCGCGGAATGCTTCTTGAGTAGCAGGGGCACCGCAGTAGGGTAGACTGTGCATCAATACTTCTCTGATCTCAGCGACACTAGCGCCATTATTAATAGCACCGCGAATGTGTCCTTTGAGCTCAGTAGGGCTTTTTTGTGCAATCAAAAAACCAATAGTTATCAGCGAGCGGTACTTGCGCGGTAATATCGACTCATCCTGCCAAGTGCTACCCCAAGCGTGTTCTATAATCCAATCTTGCAAGGGCTGAGTGAATGGTGTTGCTGCATCAAGAGAGCGCTGTACATGCGCCTCTCCCATAACGTCAGTACGAACCTTTAATCCATTTTCATAGTTTTCATTATGGCTTAGATTATTACTCTCTTTTATCGACTTGTTTTCCATGAGATTATCCTTGAGTTTATAATTAGGCGTGTCAAAAAGTATTCCTGTTAAAAATAGTATAAAAAACGATATAACCATCAGATGTAACGAGATAAATCTTAAATAATGCAAAATATAGCAGTCGTTCTGTCTTTATTTAAGCGCTCATCGTCAGCTGGTTAGGGTGTTAAGCACTATTATTAAAGGTGCAGTAATCACATTATTTATAACACTATTTTTCTAATAAATGTTCAATATGGCCTTTAATATAAGCTAACTATAGATTGGTCATTAACATTTTGGACGTTTTAAGCTATATTAGCAGGCATAATATCCCCTTTAGCGTATCGACGCAGGCGGTCATTCCGACTACCCACGTGTTGCGCTAGTAATTCATTGACGAGGATGACTATTGTGTTAGAAGCTTATCGTAAACATGTCGCAGAACGTGCCGAGCTAGGAATTGTACCCCTTCCCCTTAACGAGCATCAAGTAGCTGATTTGGTTGAACTCCTAAAAAACCCACCAGCGGGCGAAGATGAGTTCTTAATGAACTTATTAGAAAACCGTATTCCAGCGGGTGTTGATCAAGCCGCTTATGTTAAAGCTGCATTTTTGGCCGCTATCGTGAAAGGCGAGGCGACATCATCACTTATTAATAAGAAAAAAGCGGTTGAGATCTTAGGTACGATGCAGGGTGGCTACAACGTACAGCCATTAGTTGCCGCTTTAGATGACCAAGAGGTTGCACAAGAGGCTGCTGAGGCACTAAAGAAAACCTTGCTAGTATTTGATGCGTTCAATGATGTGACTGAAAAATCTGAAGCGGGCAATACTATCGCTAAAGAAGTCGTCCAGTCTTGGGCTGATGCTGAGTGGTTCACTAATCGCGCGGCAGTACCTGAGAAGTCAACGTATACGACGTTTAAAGTCACAGGCGAGACCAATACTGATGATTTATCTCCTGCGCAAGATGCGTGGAGCCGTCCTGATATTCCATTACATGCCTTAGCTATGCACAAAAACTCTCGTGATGGCATTGTCGCTGATGACGAGGGTGTGGTCGGCTCAATGAAGCAGATCGAAACCCTAAAAGAAAAAGGCTTTCCATTAGCTTATGTCGGTGATGTCGTCGGTACAGGCTCTAGTCGTAAATCTGCGACTAACTCAGTACTTTGGCTGATGGGTGATGATATCCCTAACGTTCCAAATAAACGTGGTGGTGGTCTAGTACTGGGTAATAATATTGCGCCTATCTTCTTTAACACTATGGAAGATTCTGGTGCCTTGCCTATTGAGAAAGTCAACGTTGATAACCTAAACATGGGTGATGTGTTCGATATCTATCCGTATGAAGGCAAAATCACTACCCATGACTCTGACGAAGTATTGTCAACGTTTAAGCTAAACTCGCCGACTTTGCTTGACGAAGTGCGTGCTGGTGGCCGTATTCCGTTAATCGTTGGTCGCGGTTTGACCAATCGTGCTCGCGAATATATGGGTCTTGAGCATTCTGATGTCTTTGCCAAGCCAGAAGAGCCAGTAGATACGGGCAAAGGCTATACCTTAGCACAGAAAATGGTCGGTAAAGCTTGTGGCCTACCAGGTGTACGCCCAGGCATGTACTGTGAACCAAAAATGACTACCGTTGGCTCGCAAGATACCACAGGTCCTATGACTCGTGATGAGCTAAAAGACTTAGCATGTTTAGGTTTCCAAGCGGATCTAGTATTACAGTCTTTCTGTCATACGGCCGCTTATCCAAAGCCAGTCGACGTCGAGACTCAGCATACGCTACCTGACTTTATCATGAACCGTGGCGGTGTCAGCTTACGTCCAGGCGATGGTATTATTCATTCATGGTTGAACCGTATGTTACTTCCAGATACCGTAGGTACTGGTGGTGATTCACATACGCGTTTCCCAATGGGTATCTCATTCCCAGCAGGTTCTGGTCTAGTGGCTTTTGCTGCGGCTACGGGTGTTATGCCACTGGATATGCCTGAATCAGTACGTGTGCGTTTCGTAGGTGAGCGTCAGCCTGGTATCACGCTACGTGATTTGGTCCATGCTATTCCTTATCAAGCGATCAAAGATGGCTTATTGACTGTCGATAAAAAAGGCAAAATCAACGAGTTCAATGGTCGTATTCTTGAAATTGAAGGTCTAGAAGACTTAACTCTTGAGCAAGCGTTTGAGTTATCAGACGCCTCAGCCGAGCGTAGTGCTGCTGGTTGTACGATCACCCTATCTGAAGAGTCTCTGACTGAGTATCTAAACTCTAACGTGACTTTGCTGAAATGGATGATCTCTGAAGGCTATGGCGATGCGCGTACTATTAGCCGTCGTGTAGAGCAGATGCAAGAGTGGCTCGCTAATCCAAGCCTAATGCGTGCTGACGAAGATGCAGAATACACTATTGATATGACTATCGATATGAGCACGATCAAAGAGCCGATTCTATGCTGCCCGAATGATCCAGACGATGCTAAAACCTTAGCAGATGTCGCAGGCGATACCATTGATGAAGTGTTCATTGGTTCTTGTATGACTAACATCGGTCATTTCCGTGCAGCAGGTAAGTTGTTGCAAGACGTGCCAGCAGGTAGCCTCAAGACTCGTCTATGGATTGCGCCACCGACTAAGATGGATGCGCGTCAGTTGATGGAAGAAGGCTATTACAACATTTATGCACAAGCGGGCGCTCGTACTGAGATGCCAGGTTGTTCATTATGCATGGGTAACCAAGCACGTATCGCTCCTAAGTCTACTGCCGTATCTACCTCTACGCGTAACTTCCCGAACCGTTTAGGTCAAGGCGCTAACGTTTATCTAGCGTCTGCTGAAGTTGCAGCAGTTGCAGCAGTATTAGGCAAACTGCCAACTAACGAAGAGTATCAGCAGTACGCTGGTATGCTTAATAGTATGGGCGATGAAGTGTATAAGTACATGAACTTCGATCGTATGGAAGAGTATACGGAAGAAGCTGATAAAATTAGCGTTGCTCAGTTGACCTAAGTTTTAAGTTTGAAAATTTTTAATATTTAAAAATAAACCCCGCATCGTCATGATGCGGGGTTTATTTATGGTGAAACTCTAAATGTATGTGCTAAGAATGTTGAACGATAATTCTAATCTTTTAATAATCGATATTTACGAGTTTTTTTCTCACCTTCGGCTTGTAACAATCCTAAGGTAACGAACTTAGTCAAATAACGTCTGACGGTAGCGGATGATCGGTTTAACAAGTCTTGCGCCTGTTGATTATCTATATCGCCATTGATAATAAGGTATTGATAGAGTAGATCATAAACTTTCTGTTCAGTCTTATTAAGTTTGATTTCAGTTTTATCGCTCACTTTATCGCTCACTTTATCGCTCAATTTATCGCTCACTTTATCTGTAGTATAGCTATTGAGCGTTTTGATGATCATCTCAAGTATAAATTCAATAAACACAGTTGAATCATTATTTTTGTCAGCCCTACCTAAAACCTCGTAATATTCATTTTGGTGTTCAAAAACCATAGTTTCAATGGGTAACCATGCAAAAATAGGATTCCAAGAGTTTAATATTATGGTTTGCCATAAGCGTCCCATACGTCCGTTACCATCAGCAAAGGGGTGAATAACTTCTATTTCATAATGTACTACAGCACTTTTTATAAGTGCAGGAGTATTGCTTTGATGTGCCCACTTTAGAAGATCACTAACTAATTTAGGTACAAACTGTGGGCGTGCTCCCATGTGAATGACTCGACCTTGAGAGTCGTAAATTCCGACATCGCTATAGCGAAACTGTCCTGATTCTTCTACAAGCTTATTAGTCATTAATTGATGCGCTAATAAGAAATCATCAACGCTAAAGGGATCAAACTGATCTATACGCTCATAAGCGTCGTAAGCGTTCTTTACTTCCTGAATCTCTTTTGGAGCGCCAAGTACTCGCTTACCATTTATGATATCGGTGACTTGTTCTAGACTTAAACTATTGTTTTCAATCGCCAGCGATGACTGAATAGAGCGCAATCGATTGTTTTTTCTCAAGTGTAATTGCCGATCATACTGCACTTGTAGTTGACCAATTTTTTGAGAGATTTCAACGATATAGTTGAGCATGTCGTCGCTAATGGTAAACGGAGGAGCTATTAATTTTGCCAAAAATAACCTCTTGAGTTTTATTATAATTCAGTACTTAACACGCAGCAGTATGACATAAATACTATTCTACCTACCCATATAAACAGGCTTACGCTTCTCCATAAATGCGCTAATACCTTCTTTAAAGTCATCCGTTTTGGCGAGCATAGTCTGCTGTTCCACTTCCATATCCAGTGCTTCATTCAGCCCCACAAAGCTGTGGGTATTAATCATGTGCTTCATAGAGGCTAGCGCCTTACCAGGTAATTGACTCAAACGCGTTGCCAATGCTAGTACGGTGGCATCCAATTCATCCATGCTGACTACTTGATTGACTAAGTTTAAGCGTGCCATATCTTGCGCTTTTAGCTTATCACCAAGCATGACCATTTCAGTGGTTTTTGCTACGCCTATTAATTGGTTTAATAAATAAATACCACCTGCATCAGGTACTAGACCAATATTCACGAATGCCTGTACGAATTTGGCATTATCAGCCGCAATACGAAAGTCGCAAGTGAGCGCTAAGTTCATGCCAGCGCCTGCGACCGCACCTTCTAACTTGGCGATAATTGGCTTATGAATAGCGCGTAGCTTTAGGCTAATTTGACCAACTTCACCGACCATAAAGTTAAGCTTTTCAGATAAGGCGTCACCTTCCATACCGTTCTCAAGCATCTCACCAATATGACCGCCACTGGAGAAACTGCCGCCTGCGCCTTGCAAGACAATCACACGGACTTGGCTATCGTCATCCGCTTTATTGAGCGCATCCATCATGGCGTCTTTTAGAGTAGTGCTAAAAGCATTCAACGTCTTAGGATCGTTCATAGTGATAGTAGCGATATGCTCACTCACTTGATAATCGACAGTAGGCTGCGGCATACAATGTATCCTTGTTTAAGTGGTTATGATAAGTGGTGTTATGCTAATAATTGGTGCTAACAACTATAGCAGTTTGGCATTATTATAAAAGTGGATTCTATGAACCTCTAGGATACCAATATAAATCCTAGAACTCAGACCCTAAAACTTGGCATTCAAAAATTTTGCTATCAAATGGATAGTTTCTAACTTATGCTAAAAGCTTGATGCAAATATAAGCACTCAACTTATTAATCCATTATTTTATCTACAATGTATAACAACAAGGAAGTTATCATGCCCAATATTCAGCTAAATAATACCACTATATATTATGAAGACAGTGCGCCAAGCGATACTACTAAGCCCGTCATATTATTCGCCCATGGCTTGCTGTGGAGTACCAAAATCTATGATAAGCAAATCGCGCATTTTGCTAAGGATTATCGCTGTATCGCGTTTGATTTTCGCGGGCAAGGGCAGTCTCAGATTACCAAAGACGGCTATGACATGGACACCTTAGCCGATGATGCCATTGGATTACTTGAGGCGCTAGATATTGATAGCTGTCATTATGTAGGTCTGTCGATGGGTGGTTTTGTCGGGCAACGTGTCGCTATAAAACGACCAGAGTTATTGAATTCACTGACATTAATAGATACCTCAGCTGATGCCGAAGACCCTACTAATATCCCAAATTATAGGAAACTAGTGACGGCCATTAAGTGGCTGGGCATGAAACGGGTGAGCAAAAAGGTGATGCCTATTATGTTTGGTAGTACCTTTTTGGCAGATAAAGCGCGCAAGGTAGATAACAAAGAGTGGCTGTCTCTGTTAAATAGCAACCGTAAAGAGGGGGTCGTCAAAGCGACTATGGGCGTTATAGAGCGTGATGGTATTTATGATCGGCTCGGTGAAATTACCACGCCAACTTTAGTCATTGTAGGTGATGAAGATATCGCCACCCCTTATGCCAAGGCTGAACGTATGCATTTTGCGATCAAAGGATCAAAGATGGCAGTGATTAAAGGCTCAGGTCATACTTCAACGGTTGAAGAGCCTGAACAAGTCAATACGGTAATGAGTAAATTCTTGAATAGCTGTGTTTAATTATTTATGCTAATAAGTTGAATCTAAGCAAATAAAAAGCCGCTCTCAAACATCTGATAGCGGCTTTTTATTTGAAATCTATGAGCTCAAAGCAATGGTTTATAGTCACTGTTACCATCATTGATCGTGCCGAATACCTGAGCTCGATTGATGACTTCATCCGCCCACGCACGATGAGTGGCAGGCTCGAGCATAGTATTGTTGTACTTGAATACGGCTTTGGCCTCACTATGTAGTATCGCTTGTGCTTCATCAAGCATGCTAGTCGGTACACAGTAAGCTTGCTGAACTAAAGCGATTTGACTGGGATGAATAACAGTCTTGCCAACGAGCCCTAAGCTGACATCACGGTTTAACTCCTGCATAAAGAGCATTGGCTGATCCAAATACTCAAACACAGGTGCACTCAAATAAAAGCCATGGGGCACAAAGCAGCCAAGTAACTGATAAGCCAGCGTACCGATAGGGGTGTCATAAATGATATTGTTTTTAGGGCGACGCAAACGCAATGCGGCAAATAAGTCATTGCCACCGATGCGTAGCGCAAAAATAGGCTGACTAAAGGCTTCTTTAAAACCAATAGCCAGCTCTTGATTATGATGCGGGTTGAACAATGCGGCGGTCTCAAGCGTTGGCATCAACAGCTGCTCAGCACTCAAGTTCTGACAAGCCATACGCCAATTTGACAAGCTATACATATCAACTTTGGGCAGTACAAAGCCATCAAGTAGCTCGATATGCCTAAAATCAGCCAGCTTTTGTAGCATCATAGGGTTTCGCGCGCGCACAAATACTAGAGGTCGCGTCGGCTGATTATTTTGCTGCTGTAGATGAGTGGCATCTTGTCTTGAGGGTTCATTAATACTATGCACATGCAACGCCCAATTATCGAGCAAGATTTGCAGCCGAGTAAGCGCCAGCTCAACATCACTATGACTCACCGAATCCTCTAAGCAGATGATAATGCTATTGATCGTTGGCAGCTTATCGCGCTTGATGACTTGCCAGATATCTTGGCGAGTAGCAGGCATATATAGGCTGGCACCCAATTGATAAGGATGATGGGCGTGTGGCTTAATCATCGCATGACGCTCAGTGATAAGCGTAGCGTAAGACTGAGTAGAGTTATAAAGGTTGGATTCGTTGTCTGTCATATCATCCATAATCAGTGTGATAAATAGTAAGGTAAAGTTAGCATAAAAGCCGAATTTTAAATATGAGCCGTACGTTGTTTGATAATAGTAATGGCTTGATAAGGCAGTATTTTATCACCTAATACCGTAATTTCAATATCACGCTGAGCACATAAATGACGTAACAGTCTAGTGTCAGGATGATCGGCAAAGGCTAACAATACTTGCTCAGGATCACGGCGTAATATCGCTCTTGTTGCCTCTGCAATAGTCGGCTTGATACGATTGCGATTGGTTATCTTATATTGATCAGCCAGCGCATCGATTAAATCAGCCGTTTGATAACGTGGATGCTCAAATCTCGCTAGTAAGTGAGTGGGCACAGCCAATGACTGCCTTAGCGCGTCGATATAATCAATAAACGTTAAGCTATTATCACACTCTACTAAGTCGTCATAAAACACGCTGCGATGTAGACCTGATTCAGGATCAGTATAGAGACTGCGCGAGATCAGTCCTGATACGGTGCTATTCAATAATCCTGATGGTATCAGCCAATCATCCGTACTGGCAGCAAGCCAAGCCACGCCAGCAGGATCAGCAAGGGTCAATAGAGGAATGACATCCGCGCCCTGATGAAAAAAGTTATTATAATTGACACGAGTAGAGTCGTTGAACGGCTCAAGACTACGCGCTAACTCCTGATAGATTGCGCCTTTGCCTGTCCAACCATCAACGAATACAATTGGACTATCTGGATGCTCATCTAATATAAGCTGTAGCGCGACAGGATCGAGGCCGCGGTCACGAATGATGCTAATGCCATAATGCTGACTTGGCAGATGATAAGTGCAGTTAGTATCTTTTAGGGCACGTTGTAATAATACCCCAACAGGTAGACCTGCACGGACTAAACTGACTAAAATAAACGGATGCTCACTATTAACTTTGTCATTAAAAATGTGATGTAACGTAAAAGCTAAGTTAGCAATATCAGTAGCAGTACGTTGTGCCCCTTGTCCTAGTGCCTGACTATACAACTGCTCGTGCATAGCACTTGGCGCTTGCTCCAAGGTTAACATATCTGAATAATGGCGCTGACCGCTTTGAATCAGAGCTTCTTTTTCACTCACAGGCACATCAGCGACTGTCGTTTTATCGACGATGTCCAGCAGTACAGTGACATCGGATGGCAGATAGCTGCCTGAACCAAAGCTTTCGATAGGCGGCAAATTAGAATGTGTCATAGAAGGCTCTGTGATCAGTAGGGCTAA
>RCMY010005785.1_pt1 | contig 10441 bp, 8 predicted proteins | sample 2041341 | NCBI WGS metagenome assembly RCMY01 (sample SAMN09708234, study PRJNA481090) | Marine sediment metagenome, whole genome shotgun sequencing project.
CCCTTGGCACCGGTAAAGGCGCCGGCTTCGTGGCCGAAGAGTTCAGACTCCAGCAGGTCGCGCGGCAGGGCCGCGCAATTGATTTCAATCAAAGGGCCTGCGGCGCGCGGACCGGAATGGTGCAAAATGCGTGCGGCCAGGCCTTTGCCGGTACCGGTTTCACCGGTAATCATCAGAGCGCTAAACGGCGCCTGGCTAAGCTTTAATAGTAGCTGTCTTACCGATCGCGCCGACTCGCTGTCGCCAGCAAACGCCTCCGGGAGATAGCGTTGCGAGCCGCTGCGGTTTTGCTCATGCAAACGGCGTTGGGCGCGCGCACCCCGCGCCGCGCCATTGATCACGAGGTCGAGACGGTCTTGCTCGCACGGCTTGGTCAGAAAATCGATAGCCCCGAGGCGGATTGCCCGTACCGAATCCGGCACTTCGCCGTAACCGGTCAGAAACACCCACTCATCGTAGCCGCCGTGCTGCCGGGCCTCGGCCAGCAGATCGAGGCCGTTGCCATCGGGCAGGTTGAGGTCTGACAGCACAACCAGCGGATCCAATTCGCGCTCGAACAGAAGTTGCCGCGCTTCCGCAGCGGTTTTCGCCCATTCCACGCTCCATCCTTCGGCTTGATAATGGCGCACCAGTTCAGAGCCGAGCAGCTGCTCGTCTTCGATAATCAACAAGGAATCAGACATCAGACCTCCCACAGGGTAACTTAAGAGTGACGCAAGCGCCGTGCGGCACCACATTGGCAAGACTTACCGTACCGTCCACATCGCGTGCAAAACGCTGCACCATCGACAGGCCCAAACCGGTGCCACCCGACCGATGCGTGACGAAAGCACGAATGCCGGTTTGTAACAAATCATCTGGCAAGCCCGGCCCATCGTCTTCTACGCTAAGGGTTAACATGCCAGCATCCACAGTGGCCCGCACTGTAATCAGGCCGGCGCGTTCACCGATGGCCTGGCGGGCGTTCAGCAGCAGGTTCAGCAATGCCTGCCTTAACATGGCATCGGGCAGGCGACACGTAATGGTTTTCGCTATCTGTTGCTTGAGCCGGATGTGCTCGGGGATCTGGTATAGACACAGGGCGACGAGTTCCTTAATCGTTTGTGCCAGCACAACGTCGCGCAGCGCTTCCGGCTGGTGCCGCGCCTGTTCAAGCAACGCGTTCAGCAAGGTGACAATTCGGTCAACCTCGGCGGTAACCGAATCGAGACGCTGCACGTAGTCAGCTGAATCCGCCTGCCGATTTAATTCCCGCCGCAGATTAGTACAAGCCAGCTTGACCCCGGCCAGCGGATTACGCAATTCGTGGGCCACGCGCGCCATCGTCTCACCCACAGTGGCCAGACGCTCACTGTTGGCAAGATTGCGCTGTTGCTCCAGCAAGGCGCGGGCACCCTGTTGAACTTGTGCTTCCAGGTTTTCCTCGCGCGCCTCGTGCTCCTGCTCAAGCACGGCCAGTCTTGCGATCAGGGTATTATAGTTTTCGGTTAGCGGACGTAACATGGAATCAATACCCGCAACCGGCGCTGGTGAATAATCCTGGCGCGCGAGCAGGGTCATTAGATAGCCCAAATGCTGCAGCGGTCGAAGAATCCGCCGCCGGGTAAGATAGAGAATGATGCCGGCCCCCACCGGGAATAGCAGCAGCGTCAGTAACGTAATCCAGAATTCCTGCGTCAGTTTCCGGTCTACCGCGCTGACTTGCTGCTGATGGGCGATCGCTTCCAGGCCGAGTGCCTTGTGGGTATGTGATAACGCCAAAATCAGCGCTTCCTTCGGGTCGTTATTGACATCGGCCAGCACCTGTTGCGCTTGCCGCAGCACTTGCGGTGTGTTTTCGTCGAGATGGTCATGCAAGGCAATGATGGCTTCCAGCTCGTCAAACATTTGCTTGCGTTCGGCAGTAGTGAAAACGCCGCTGGCACGCAGGCTGTCGACTAATTCCTTCTGCAAAGTTAAGTGGGCGTCTTGCAACCTGACCATTTGCGCCATGTGGCTATTGAGCGGGGCAAGTACGCGGCGGGCGTTTAATGTGCCAATGATCTGGAACGTAAAGGTGATCAAAAGCAGACCCACCAGTAAAATGACCGGTAACAAAATCGAGTGATAATAGCGCGTACTGGAGAGGGGGATAGCTTCTTCTGGTTCCGGCATATTACAGCTCTCTTTCAATTTGCCTGATTGCGGGCGACTCGCCCGAACGCACTGCGATTCTGATCAACGATAGAATTCAAAGCCCCGCGCTCTGCCTCACCGCTAACAGAGTGGCTAGGGCGCTAGAATGACTGTGTTTATTGACGATTCCTGCACTCCTGGTTTTTTTAATGCACGTGTCACGCCAATTATGTAAGGCAGTGTGTTGCCAGCAGATAAAAAGCGTCGCCAGGATTGACCGGGGAGAATAGTACACGTATGTGGGTAATATTCCCCAATGGAATGCGTAATTATGAGCCACGCGTCGCTCGCTCTCGCGTCAACCCGCCCGTTCGCGGCATCCAGATTTTCTGGCGCGCTTATTGCTGACCCCAACTTGGACACTGTGGCTTACCTATCGCAGATGTTATTTACAGGCTGCCGGCAGTGCTGCTCATTGCAGTGGCGCTGGATTTTGCACAGCAGTGAGCGGTGACTGTAGCGCCGGCAACGGGTCGCGTTTTTACAAACGTTGCGTTTATTAACGTTCCAACAATAGTCAGAGGATATGACAATGAAACTAACACGAACAGTAATCCTGCCGTTTGCGGTAGCAGCAGGCCTGGCCGCAGCGCCGCTGGTTTACAGCATGGACAGCACTATGCTGGACAACCCTCTTTATCAAGAGCTGCCACCCGGCGAATTTGTGCTGGGCAATGGCGATGACAAAACCATCTTGCACGCCAAAAGCGATAAGCACTACCGCATCTGCGGTGGCAAAGGTTCAATCTACGACCGTAAGGCGCAGGTACCTATCAACGTTGTCCATGACGGCGTCACCAGCGTGGTCATGCCGGGCGATTGTATTGACGTGGAAGCTAAAGAGATTAAACTCAAGCCCGGTGGCAAGTTGGGGGATGATTATGTGTTAACCGGCAAATACCACAGAATGCGCTAGTTGCGAGTAAGATTGTGTGCCGCAGCAATTCAAGACAAGCCGCACGCGAGCCTGGCTTGGGCGATGTGGCACTTGCCAGGAAGCGATGGCATACAATAGAAGGATACGGTTGACGCAGCTGGAGACATTGTGGCGCAAAGGTAAAGCCGAGACAATAATCGTTTATGCTTTGTTCGCCGTGACGCTAATTATCGCCGTTGCGGTGCTCGGCGATGAGGCAGCGCACCATATAAAACAATTCGAGGCATGGATCAGTAGTCTGGGACCTTGGGCGCTGGTAGTATTTGTGCTGCTTTACATCCCGCTCTTTTCTCTACTAGTTCCCGAGTCGTTACTGGGTATTATCGCCGGTGCGACGTTTGGCTTCACCCACGGTCTGCTGGCGCTGGTATGCGCCAATGTGCTGGCCGCCATACTTCAATACGGTCTTGCTGGCGGCTTGTTGAAACCGACTGTCAATAGATTTCTCGCTACCAAACCCAACCTGGCCGCCATTCAAACAGCGGTGCTGCAGCAACAGATGAAACTCCAGTTACTGATCCGTCTCACCCCTCTAAACCGCGCGGTGACCAGCTATGTGCTCGGCGCAGCCGGCGTTGGCTTCCCATCGTTTCTAGCTGCCTCTGTTGCCATGCTGCCTAACCTGTGCATGGAAGCGTATTTCGGTTTCGCGGGCAGACATCTGGCAAAAGCCGCCAGTCAGCCGGAGCATACGCTGGTGTTGCACGATGCCATGCTGGGAGTAGGACTGTTGGTGGCAATCGCCGTGATGTATCAGGTTTCCAAAATGGCGCGAAGGGCCGTTGAGAGCGCTGCCCAGGCAGGCGTAGAGGAATCGAACCGAGTAGGTCTTTGAAATATTGGCAGTTGCCCAGTAAGGCTATAGCAGCACCTCATGTCCGCGTTGTTCAATGAGTTTCAATAGCTTCAGTGCAGCACCATTGGTTATTATCACCACTGCTTTGCTTGAAATCCACCACCTCACTGGTTCGAATCAACCTATGATGCGGTCCCCTCATCTATCCGCCGTTGTTACTGACGGCCACAAACAGGAATGAAATTTGATTGATGAACAGACACAGCGTTGGTCTTGGTCCCGCCGCAATCGCCAGGCAATTATTACCGCTATGATTCATGAACACTAACACCCATGCCAGCCTGACCACCAGCCCGGGGCGCTGCCGGTCACGCCGACGACTGTTGCCCGTTTTTCTTTCTCTGGTGCTTTTTCCAGGTTGCGCATTGCAGGGGCCAAGCGCGATGCGGGCCTCGCAACTGGGTTACAACGACGCACTAAAACTCAGCGAGCAACGTGAACTGCTGCTTAATCTGGTGCGCATGCGCTACCTGGAGGCGCCCGAGTTTTTAAGCGTGAGTGGTATCTCCACGCAGATGACCTTTGAAGCCGGCGCCGCCATCGCCGGTGAAACAGGTGGCTCGGTTTCGCTGGTTAAACCAGACGTTAAGGCGACCTATTCCGAAAGGCCAACGTTGTCTTTTACGCCACAACGGGACCAGGACTTCACCCGCCAACTGATGACGCCAATCGATCTCGACACAGTCTACCTATTAACGAATTATGGCTGGGGTATTGACCGGGTTTTGCGCATACTGGCGCGCGGTATTAACGGTCGGAAGAACAACATTGCGCAGGAAAGACCGAAGGTGATGGAACAGCAATCGCTGCAACAATTCGCCCGCGCTGCGGCCATTCTCGGCCGTCTGGAAACACGAGGGGCTATAAAAATTGTCGCGGAAACACGCAGCGAAGCCCTTTCCGCCGCGCTGCCGATCAATCAAATCAAACCGAGCGACGTGCTGAGTGCGACCAAAGAGGGCTATCTATTTGAGTACTGCAAGAATCCCCCAAGCTATGTATTGCTGGGTGACATTACTCATTATGTCTTGCAAGTGTCAGAAGAAGCATGGCGCGATAATGAGTTTGTCGAGGCGGCGCGGATATTGGGGCTAACGCCAGGCCAATCCGCCTACGAGATCGAACCCGACGCAATAGAAGTCGCGGCAGCGAATGATGAATTACAGATCGAGACTCAGTCCGTGCTCAGCGCGTTGGCCTATCTTTCCAGTGCGGTTTCGGTGCCGGACGCGCACATAAAAAAACAGCTGGCGCGCGTGTCAAAGCGTGGAGAAATGCTCAATGATTTGCTTAAAATTCACGTTGCACGCACGCCGTTTGAGGACGCTTACCTGTCGGTGCCGTATCGCAGCTACTGGTTTTATACAGATGACAAGGACTTGGCGACCAAGCGGACGCTGGGACTTTTGACCGCATTGTTTCGCTTGACATTCACTGCTGCCAGCGAGCCAAACACACCCATACTGACGCTACCCGTGGGCCAATAGAAAAGAGTTTATAGCCACAATGAAATCGACACCGGCAGGGGGTACTGCTGGTCGTACTCCGGCTGCTCCGCCTTAAGGGCACCTCTCTTAATGATCTGTGCAGATCGTGGATGGCAGCGACTCCGGAGCATTGGCGCAGGTAGTTTTCCACTGTAGCAATATCGATATACTTTGGTACGGCGCGCCGGGAATGCGGCGAGCATGTATCGCCCCCAGCAGGCGTATCGCGCCGCCACCGAGCATTAGCCAACCGAGGAGGAATTCAGTTGCCAGGGTCGCATAGCCTGGCACCAGTATCGCAAGGATTCCCAGCACCATCAGTAATACGCCTTGCCAGAAAAAAGGTTCCCACTGGGACCCAAAACCGGCCAGCATTTTGTCTCTTAAATTGCGTGGGTCGATGGGTTGTTTCATGACAGTGGAAAGCGTACCGGAATCATTGACCGCGCCTCATCCTGACCGGCGACCCGTGCCACGCCACAATGTGACATTATTGCCACTGTCCAGCAGGCGGGACAAATTGGCATTCTCGACCAGGCCCTCCCAGGTCACTTCTGAGATCACGCTGTCCTCCCCGCCGTCAAGGCAACACCGGTGCTGGTGGCGGATTTTATCACTGCGATGATAGCCGCAGTTTTTCCCCGACGGCGATTTCTCCAGGATTCGATAATGCGTTCAAATCTACCAGCGCCTGCACCGTGGTATCGTGGTTGCGGGCGATCTTGGTGAGCGTGTCACCGGCTTTAACCGTGTATTCGCTGCTCGAAGGCGCTTCGGCTTTGTGCGCATCAACTGGATTGATAGTCTCGGCACTTTCTTGCGCCGAATCCTCAACCTTCGTTTTAGCGATCTGATCCTCGATGTTTTCTGCTGCCGGCTCCTCAGTCGCTGCGTTGTTTTCCTGCCTATCGACGGGTTGCCTGGCGCTTGCCACTGCCGCCTGTTCCGCACTGTTTTGATCCTGCTGTTGCGAACCGTTTTCTTCCTGCTGTTCCGAGCTAGCCGGCGTCTGCGATTGCGGGTTGTTCGATGCCTGCTGTTTCGAGCTACCCGTGGCCTGTTGGGCGGAACCGGCCGCTGCTTGCTTGTTCGAGCTGCCCGCAACCTGCTCTTTTGCCTGTTCGCTGCAACCGAACAACGTAACCGCGCACACCAGCATGGTAAATAAAGTTGTTTTCATAGCACTCGCTCCATTTTCTACATTCGTTAAGACGATTTATGTCGGTGCGACACAAATTGCTATTGCAGCAGGGCGCTGCAGGTTTCATGCCATAAGATTTTAGTTGGAACTCTGCTTGACCTGTTGTGGTTGGCCGCCACGCTGGAGCATCTGCTGGCAACAGGGTTGAAGACAAGATCGTCCACCGTTTGGCTTACCAAATTGACACTCTCGTATTTTCCGGCAGGTAAAGTGCATCACCCGGTTTTACGCCGAATGCCGCATAGAACTCCGGCCTATTGGTAACGACGCCGTTAACCCGGTAAGCGGCCGGGGAATGTGGATCAATCACCAAATTCGCAGCCAATAACTGCTGCCGATATTGCATTTGCCAGACTCGAGCGAAACCGAGAAAGAAACGTTGATCGCCGCTGAATCCGTCAAGCACGGGTGCACTCTGTCCCTTTAGTGATCTCTTATACGCGGCAAATGCAACCGTCGCGCCGGAAAGGTCACCAATATTTTCTCCCAGCGTAAGCAAGCCGTTGATATGCATGCCCGGCAGGGGTTCATAGGCGCCGTATTGTTTCACCAGGCTGGCGGTCGCCGCGTTGAAACGACGCCGGTCGACATCGGTCCACCAATTACGCAGGTCGCCGTCACCGTCGAATTTCGAACCTTGATCGTCAAAAGCGTGCGAAATTTCATGGCCGATCATCAGCCCGGCAGCGCCGTAATTCACGGCGGCATCGGCGACCGGATTGAAGAATGGGGGTTGCAGAATCGCCGCCGGAATAACGATCTCGTTTACTGAGTGGTCGTAGTAGGCATTGACTGTCTGCGGGGTCATACTCCACAACGCTTTGTCGACCGGTCTAGACAGCTTGGCAAGCAGAAAATCGTAGTCAAAGCGCCGCGACCGGCGCACGTTGCCGATCAGGTCATGACGGTCTATCGACAGAGCCGTGTAGTCTCTCCATTTTTCCGGGTAACCAATTTTGACCTTGATTTTTTCCAGTTTTTGCCGGGCTTTCGCCTTTGTCATAGCGCTCATCCAGCCGAGGTCGTCGATGGCCAGCGCGAATTCGGCGAGCAAACTGTGCACCAGCTTAAGGGTTTGCGCCTTCGTTTCGGCGGAGAAATAGCGTTGCACGTAAAGTTGCCCCAGTGGTTCGCCAAGGGCTATATTGACGGTTTCCACTGCCAGCCGCCAACGCTCGTTTTGCTGCTCCACGCCACCGAGCGTGCGACTGAAGAAATCGAACTGTTGATCGACGAAGCGCTTCGGCAGAAAGGGCGCGGCACCCGACAGCACATGCAGACGGAGATAGTCTTTCCAGGTTTGCAATTCGACGTTGGTGATCAGCTCGCCTAACGCTTTGACATAATCTGGCTGCTCGACGACAACGGACTCAAGATTTGCCACCGAAAGCTGTTGTAACAAAGTTCTCCAGCGCATACTGGCGCTCAGGTCCGGCAGTTTCTCCACTGCATACTGGTTATAGATATTTTCAACCTGGCGATTGTCCGCACGGCTGCGTTGCGCCTGCGCCATCGCTTTTTCCAGTTTGACAACGGCCACCGCTTTCGCAGACGCATTTTCAGTGCCGGACAGCGCCAACATGCCGGCAACATACTTTTCATAGGCCGCCGGCATCGCGGCAAAATGCGGCTGGGCTTTATCCAGATAATAATCCCGGTCCGGCAGGCCGAGACCGCTTTGCATCAGGTGCAGTGCATAGCGGTGAGCGTCGTTAGCGTCGGGTATCACACTCACCGCGACGGGAACGTTATAGCCGCTGCGCAGTAGCTGCGCGAAAGCCACCATCAGATCTTCGCGATTTTCAATGTTTGCAATCAGCGATAGCTCTTTCTCAATAGGCTTGAGGCCACGTTTTTCAATCGTAGCTGCATCCATAAAACTGGTATAGAGATCGCCGATTTTTTGCTCGGCAGAGTCACTCGCAGGGCTTTTCATTGCCGCGCCCTGCTCAATGATGGCGCGCAAATCGTTTTCAACTGCCTCCGTTAAATGCGTAAACGTACCGTAATTGGCGTACGGCGGTGGTATCGCCGTGTGCTTCAACCAGGCGCCGTTGACGTATTGATGGAAGTTGTCCTGTGGACGAATGCTGTCATCCATCGCCTGCAAATCAATGCCGGAAGTGAGTGGCGGCTGCGCGCTGTGAGCACTATTTATGTGACATGCCAACAGCAACCCGCAGATCCACAGATACCGCAACGGTCGTACAGAAAGCCGGTTCGCACTCTCACGCCAGCGTTGCCGATACATGAGCGGTGGCTTAAGCAAGCAGGATACCTGCCGGGCTTCGATCTCTTCCATAACGACTTTTTCTTTGGCTTGCAGCATCTTACGATTTCCCGTTGGGTGGTTGATTCTGCTGACACTGCAAAGCTTATTCAGCAGAAATCTGCCGGCAGTTCCATGCAGCGGAGCGAGTGACGCTAAAACTATTGTCAATCAAGCCTGCAAGTTCGATACCGCGCAACCAGGTAGGTGCGCAGCCGATAAACCCCCGTTCGAGCGCGTTTGATGTGGCCCGCAGCAGTGGGCAATATAAACCACACTGGTGGTGAATATCACCCATCGAAGACGCTGTGCTTGACCCGTTAACGTGGTCGCAGACGTTTCTCAAAGCGCGCTACGCCGATTTTTCGATTGGCATAACAATTGCCATACCTGATAGTAAGCGCCGGACTGGACAACAAACTCTGTATTGGAGCACGATTAAACAATGAGCCTTTTTAAACGCAGTGTGGGCCCATTCTGGCGCTTGTAATCGCCCTTTTCACGCTGCCACATAACACCGCAAATGTATGGTGGGAGTCGCTGTTCGCGATGTCTGTGGGTGTCGTTTTGCTGGGCCTCTACGACTGGTTTCAAACCCGCTGGACCTTGACGCGTAACTACCCCGTCGCGGCCCGCATTCGCTGGCTGTTCTATGATCTCAGGCCCTTCTTCCGCGCCTATATCGTCGAAGACGATCTTGACGACAAACCCTTCAGCTATGAGGCGCGTAATCTGGTGCATGCCCGGGCGCGTGGCGAGACCGACATCCACCCCTTCGGCACCGGACTCAAAGAAGGTTCGTCTGGTTGCCAGCGACAAAGTCGATTCCGGCGTCGGGCTGGTGGTAGATGTTCAGGGCGAACGCGCGTCACGGTTTCACGAAAAGACATTGGACTCCCTGGCCGATATTGTCGCGGCCGCCGGGCTGACTCATCCCGGAGATTTACAGCCGCATCATCTGATGCACCGGGTCGGCGTCAACAACGCCAGACCCATCGACAGCATTTATCCATTCCGGCCGGCGGACATCCTCAATGACGATCCGGATGCAACCCCCGATGCAGACTGGTGGCGCGCCGCCAGTGCCGACAGCTTTAGCCCACGGATCGATCTGGCCGAGCAGCGGGCTCGCCCGGACATCAACTAAGCCACGGAGAGGACTAAATGAGTAATACGGTTTCGGCAGTCAGGTTGGGCGACAAAGCCATACAATGCAGCAAGGGCTGACGCATAAACCGCGCCACACCAGCGTGAAGTTAATACCGCACTTTGCCCCCCATTTGAGCTAGCGATATTTTGCTGCCGGGGTTGTCTGTCAGGTCGGAGTATCAGGTTTAACAGTGTCGGTCGTGCTAATGCATCGAGCAAACTGCAAATAATATTGGTTGCTATGTGCTGCTCGGGCCGGATATTAGCTGGTAGCGCAATACGGTGATGAGCTCAGCGACTGTCGTTGCCACCGCGATGTCACTCAAAGGCCTGGGCTACTCAGGGCTCGCATCAAAATATGCAGTTA
>RCMY010005786.1_pt1 | contig 10440 bp, 11 predicted proteins | sample 2041341 | NCBI WGS metagenome assembly RCMY01 (sample SAMN09708234, study PRJNA481090) | Marine sediment metagenome, whole genome shotgun sequencing project.
CATCGATTTAGTCGCGGGCGGCGGCGACGAGTGACGGGGCGACGCCGGCCTCGAACTGCGAGGCGAATGGATACCGGTCGCCTCTCACCGAGTTGGTTCGCCATTCCAGCAGCGTGCCGTTCGAGGTGCTCAAGCGTTCGAGGAAGAACGCTGCTTCGCCGCGCCGCATTGCGAGCAACTTGCGTTCCTCAGGGGAGGGGAGGAGCGGTGTAATCCGCTCCCATCCGGCCTCTGGCCTGATCCCGCAACGGAGTTCGAGTTCGTCATAGAGCGCTGTGCGTTCGAAGTCGCTCGCGAGCAGCGGCGCAGCGATCTCCAAGGGGAGCCACGCTCGGTCGATGGCGAGCGGCTCGTCGTCTGCGAGTCGAATGCGTTCGAGAAACAGGAGCGGAGCGTCGGCGGGGAGTCCGAGTTGCTCGGCCACGGCTGGGTTGAGATCCTTGCGGAGTTCGATGACCTGGCTGCGCTGCACCGCTCCCGAGGCTTCGATCGATTCGAACAGGCTGTAGAGCGCGCCGAGCGGCTGGACGAACTCGCTGCGATTGACCACGGTGCCGCGCCCTCGTTCGCGACGCAGGATCCCTGAGGCATTGAGGTGCCGGATTGCTTCGCGAACCGTGTGGCGGCTGACTCCGTACTCCCCGACGAGTTCGTTGTCGGTGGGAAAGCGGTCATCGAACTCGCCCGCGTCCAGCCGGCCCTTGAGCGCTGATTCGAGCTGAGCCCAGAGTGGCAGCGGGCTATTTCGATCGAGTTCCATGCTGGCGCTTCCGTTCTGAGTCCGGCTGTGTGTGAAGGTCCGGACATTCGGACTCTACATCGTATTGTCTGGTTCAACGGCTGGGGTTCGTGGCGTTGGTGACCGGGTTGTTAAATGTACGTACATATTGTACGGTCATTGCATGACGAAATGGACGACAAGCTGATGGTGGGAGAAATCATTGCCATCGCGCTCGGCCTCCTCGTGGGATTGTCGCTCGGCGCGCTCGGTGGTGGGGGTTCGACCCTCGCCGTGCCGATCCTCGTCTTCATCGCCGGATTGCAAGCTCAGGACGCCACTACGGCGTCGCTGCTCGTCGTCGGTGTTGCGTCGGCGTTCGGCGTGGTCAGTCACGTCCGCAACGGCAACGTGCGTATGGGGGCCGGCGTTGCGTTCGGCGCTGCGGGCATTCTCGGCTCCCGAGCCGGGACCCTGCTCAATCAATCACTTGACGAAAACGTCCTGTTACTCGCCTTCTCGGCACTGATCGTGTTCGTCGCGCTGCGGATGTATCGCAGCATCGACGCCCGGCCGTCCAGCCCGGAGGTCGACTCCGCCGACGCCGGTGCAGGAGCGCAGCGGGCGGCCTTCGAATGGACGCCGGGCGCAGTCGCCAAGCTCGCCATTGCTGCCACCCTGGTCGGCCTGCTCACTGGGCTCTTCGGCGTCGGCGGCGGATTCGCTGTGGTGCCTGCCCTGGCGTTGCTGCTCAAGTTCCCCGCCAAAGAAGCCATCGGGACCTCACTCGTCGTCATCGTGATCAATGCCGCAGTGGCGCTTGCTCAGCGTGCCGGCGACCTCGGGTTCGATTGGGCGATTGTCGGGCCGTTCCTGGTCACCGTCACCATCGGGGTGATTGTCGGATCGCGCGTCGCAAACGGTATCGACGCCGACCGCCTCACCCGCAGCTTCGCCGGAATGCTCGGCGTTGTCGCCATTTACACCGCTGTCTCGACCCTCCTCGCCATGTAACCCCGGGCCGCCACCCGCAAACCGCCACCCGCCAAACCGCACGAAAAATCCCCCCGAAAGAAACGGAAATCAACATGACCATGACCACCACCCCCAGCAACACCACCACCCCCAGCACGACCTCCAGCGACACCAGCACAGCGTCAGCCTCGACGGCAGCGATGCCCGCCACCGACGTGATCGATGCGTCGCAACTGCGCCAGCTGATCTTGGAGGACCCGGCCATCCGGATCCTCGACGTTCGCTCCGGCGGAGAATTCGACGGCGTGCACATCCCCGGGTCCTACAACGTCCCGCTCGACACGCTGGCCGAGCACGCCCGAGACCTCGCTGACCTCGAACATCCCGTCGTCCTCGTCTGCAAGTCCGGCGCTCGCGCCGGCCAGGCGCACGGCAAGCTCACCGGTGCCGGCAAGCAGCGACTGCACCTGCTCGACGGCGGACTCGACGCCTGGCTCGCCTCCGGCGGCGATGTCGTGCGCGGCGAGAGTTCGACATGGGCGATGGACCGACAGGTCCGATTCGCCGCTGGGTTCCTCTCGCTCGTCGGCATCGTCGGCTCGTTGTTGATTCCCAAGGCAAAGTGGTTGTCAGGTGGTGTTGCCGCAGGGCTGACCTTCTCAGCGGTCACCAACACCTGCGCCATGGGCGCGGCGCTCGGCAAGCTGCCGTACAACAAAGGTCGGGGCTGCGACATCGACGGCGTCCTGAGCCAAATGCGGGCCGAGTCATGAGCGAACTCCGCCATCACCCCGCGGCCGACTACGCCTCCGTCGTCGACGAGGGAACTCAGTTCATCGACGTGCGCCGACCGGACGAAGTGGCTGTGGGTAGCATCGACGGTGCGCTGAACATCCCGCTCGACGAGTTGCCCGATCGCGTGGAGGAGCTTGATCCACAAAGCCGAACGGTGCTGCTCTGCAGGAGCGGCAACCGCAGCACGCAGGCTGGTGAGGCTCTCGTGGCCGCCGGTTTCGTCGATGTCATCAACCTCGCTGGTGGCATGCTCGCCTATGAGAAAGAAGGCCAGAAATGAAGTTCACCCAGTACTACCTCGACTGCTTGTCCCAGGCGTCGTACCTCATTGGTGACGAGACAACCGGGCGCGCCGTCGTCGTGGACCCGCGGCGCGACATCGATGAGTACGTGCGCGATGCCGCTGCGGCAGGCTTGACGATCGAGCTGATCATCGAGACACACTTCCACGCAGACTTCCTGTCGGGCCACCTCGAACTCGCCGCTGCGACCGGGGCGCAGATCGCCTACTCCGACATCGCCGAAACCGAATTCGAATCGCGCAAGCTGGCTGACGGCGAACGGATCGAACTCGGAGACGTCGTGCTGGAAGTCCGTCAGACACCGGGTCACACGCCCGAGTCGATCAGCATCGTCATCTGGGAGCATGCGTCCGACGCTGAGCCGTATGGCGTGCTCACCGGCGACACGTTGTTCATCGGTGACGTTGGCCGGCCCGACCTGCTCTCCTCGATCGGGTTCACCCGCGAAGAGCTCGCCGACAAGCTGTACGACAGCCTGCACGAACAGCTCCTCACCCTTCCCGACGCGACCCGCGTCTATCCGGCTCATGGCGCGGGCAGCGCCTGCGGTAAGAACCTGTCGACTGATACCTGGTCGACCATGGGCGAGCAGCGCAGGACGAACTACGCGCTGTTGGCAGAGGACAAGCAATCGTTCTTCGACCTCGTCACCGAGGGTCAACCGCCGGCACCGAGCTACTTCGTCTATGACGCAGTGCTGAACCGGAAGGACCGCCCGCTGCTCGACGAGCACGCCTCGCCCGAGGCGCTTGATCTGGACGCATTCGACCGACTGGTCAGCAGCGGCGCACTGGCGATCGACGGACGTGACCCTGAAGAATTCGCCCGCGGTCACCTCGCCGAATCGATCAACGTCGGGCTCAACGGTCGATATGCGGAGTTCGCCGGTTCAGTCGTGCCGAGTGACGTTGACATCGTCCTCGTCGTCGACGATGGCTTCGAGGTCGAGGCGAAGAATCGTCTGGCACGAATCGGTTTCGATCGTGTTGTGGGTTTCCTCCAGCACCCGTTGATGGTCATGGCGGGCAACCCCGGTCGCGTCGAGCATGCGTCTCGGCTCACTGCGTCGGAGTTCGATGCTCGACGTCCGTCGATCGACGGGCTACAACTCGTCGACATCCGCAACCCCGGCGAGCTCGAGGCCGGCGTGATCGACGGGGCCATTTCGATCCCCGTCGGGCAGCTTCCTGGCCGAATCGACGAGCTCGAAGCAGCGGCGCCGACCGTGGTGTACTGCGCGGGCGGCTATCGGTCATCAGTGGCTGCCAGCGTGCTGCGGCAAGCCGGATTCAACGACGTGTCCGACATCATCGGTGGCTACGGCGCCTGGACCGAAGTGCAGCCCGCCAACCACTGATGTCACATCTCGCCCCGCTTGGCTGCAGGTCGTGACCGTGACAGGCGGCGGGGCGACGGGATGAACCGTGGCGTCGCCGCCGCATAGTCGGCATAGCCATCGAAGCGTTCGATCAGGCGCTGCTCCTCCCATGATGCCTTGGCGTGGAAGAACGCAATCGTGAGTGCCCCGAGGGCAAGACCGAACGCATTGCCTGAGCGCACGGCCATGGCAGCGACGATCAGGAGGACGCCGGTGTAGATCGGGTGACGGACCCACCGATACGGGCCGTTCGTGCGCAGTGTGGCTCGCTCGGTCGGGACCGGCGTTGCGGTCAAGGACCGGCCGAGGACAAGCCCGGCAGCGACCGCGAGTGCGGCTCCAACCCAGAACGCGACGTCGGCAGCGGTGCGCAGCCAGCCTGGGATCGGATAGTGCTCTGCGCTGGGGAGCACGGCCAGCGCGACGATCAAGACTGCCTGGACACCGACGAAGGCCCATCCGACCAAGCGGTCGCTTGCGGGTTGTCGATTGTCGATGGTCGAACGCCTCGCGCTGCCGTTCACTCGGTGACGAGTGGCAGTCCCGCACTCTGCCAGTTGACGACGCCGCCATCGACTTCAGTGACTTCGGTGAAGCCGAGCGAATCCATGATCGCCAGCGTCTGCCCGCTGCGATTTCCGGAGCGGCAGTACAGAACGTACGGCACATCGGGGTCGAGCTTCGCGAGCTCGTCGGCGAAGTCATCGCGGTAGAAGTCGAGCATCACGGCGCCGTCGAGATGACCCTCGTCGAACTCTTCAAGGGTCCGGACGTCGAGGACGACGAGATCCTCTGGACCATCGGCAATCGTCGCGGCGGCTTCTGCTGGCGAGACGAGACGCAGCGACGCGGCGGACACTGCGGTGACCGCCGGCGCATCCGCTGGAGCGTCAGCGCCGATTGTTTCAGCGTCGCTCCCGCCGCCGCAAGCGCCGAGCCCGAGCGCGGCGATCGTGAGGGCGGCGAAGGTGGTCCGAACAGATGCCATGTCCGTAATTGTACGGTCATTTAGTCCAAGGTGTCACGCCGCGCCTGTCGATAATGGCCTGGAACTGCCGATTTGTGCGGGTTAGCGTCGGTACATGGCGTACCTCGTTTTGGAAGCCATGAGCTCAGAGGCCGCGACAGCGTTGTTGTCCAACGCTGATCCGCGAGCTGTCTCGCGCAACTCGAGGTTGTTCAACGAGGGTGATCGATCGGACGACGCGTACCTCATCGTGTCCGGTCTGATCAAGATGGTCAAGACTGCAGCGGATGGCTCCGAGGCGATCCTGTCCATTCGCGGAGCTGGTGAGGTCGTGGGCGAACTCAGCGCGATGGATGCTCGACCGCGGTTGGTCACCGCGACCGCGGCGACCAAGTCGCAGGTGGCACGGATCCGGCGAGACCGGCTCGTCGAAGTGATGCAAGCACATCCTGATGTCGTCTTCACGATGCTTGCCAACCTCACGGCTCAGCTGCGGTCCGTCGCGCTGCAGATTCTCGACCTTCGATCTGGTGACGCGACGACACTCGTGGCACGTCGACTCATTCTCCTTGCATCCGACCAGACGTTCGAGTCGCGGCGCTCCGAGGACAACGGGACGACCTTGATCGACATGCCCATCTCGCAGCAGGAGCTCGCAGCGTGGGCTGGTGTCTCCCATCGGTCCGCCGTCGCCGTGCTCTGTCTGTTGCGCGACGACGGGATCATCGCGACGAGCCGGCTGCAGCTCCGAGTGCTTGATCTCGTCGCGTTGCAGTCGTGTGCTCGGGCTGCTGTCGCAACGGGGCAGGATTGACCCGGGCTTCCAGTTCGACAACGTGTCGGAGTTCATACCGAATGCACGCATTTCTGCGCAGAATTCGCCCGCTGACGCGTAGATGGTTGACACAGAAGATGTCAACCATCACTACCCAGGAGTGTTCGCCGTGTTCCCGACAGATGTCTATTCCGTCCACGCTCTACGAGCAGCTGACTTGCTCGTCGCAGCCCAGGCTCGAGCACCTCACGAGGTCGTCCGTCCGCGCAGGGCTGCGCACCCGTGGCGCCGACTCACCCTGCTTGCAACCGCACTCCACGATCGGGTCCGCTCGAACCACGGTCCCGGAGTGGCGACGTTTGGTCCGCTGTCGGCGTCGCACGAGCTGTTCGCCGGGTTGAGCACCGAGCAGTTGGCTGAGATGAATCGGCTCCTGTCCGTTACCGACGTGCAGCCCGGTCACGCCCTTGGACGGCAGGGTGAGCCTGCCCACAAGTTCGTGACCGTGCTCGACGGACATGTCGGCGTGACGATCGACGGTGTTCCCCACGCCGTCTTGGACAACGGGACACACTTCGGAGCGGTCCCTCTGCTCGACAGGGTGAACTCGATGCACCGGGCCACGTTCACCACGATGACGCCGAGCCGAATCGCGGTGGCCCACCCGCAGGAGTTCCGTGAAATCCTTGATCGGTTCCCGGTGGTCGCACATCGGATCTACTCGATGACGCAGGCGCGCCGCGAGTTCCTCGCCGACCTGGCCAGAACGCCGCACCAGGCCGATGCTTTCGATGAATCGACGAGCGATCTGAACGACTACCCCGCACACCTGACGGTCTAGACCGACGTTGCCCTCCGGTCGTTCGGCGAGCGACGCACCCAGCTGTGGCTGAATCAGTAGGACTTGGGGAGGCCGAGGACGTGCTGAGCGATGTAGTTCAACGTCATCTCCTGGCTCACGGGTGCAAGTCGCTGCAGCCGGGCCTCGCGCCAGTAGCGCTCGACGTGATATTCGGTCGCATAGCCGAGCCCGCCGTGGGTCTGGAGTGCTTGGTCGGCAGCGAAGAACGATGCCTCCGCGGCGAGGTACTTGGCGGTGTTGGCCTGCTCGCCACACTCCAGGCCGGCGTCATAACGCTCGGCAGCATGCAGCATCATGTTGTACGCAGCTTCCAACTCCATGTGGGCCTTGGCGAGCGGGTGGGCAATTGCCTGGTTCTTCCCGATCGGGCGGCCGAACACCTCGCGCTCCTGGGCATAGCTCACCGCACGCTGGACTGCGACTTGGCCGATACCGCATGCCATCGAGGCGAGCAGGATCCGCTCGGCGTTGAGGCCGTGGAGGATGTGCTGGAACCCGCGCCCGCGTTCGCCGACCAGTCGCCACCCCTCGACCGGCAGCTCGTCGTAGGCGACTTCGCACGACGCCACAGCGTTGCGGCCGAGCTTCGGGATCGGAGCGATGTCGCAGTGCGCCGGGTCCAGGTCGACGAGGAACAGAGACAGCCCGCCGAAGCCCTCGCCAGGTGTGCCGTCGGTTCGGGCCAGGAGAAGGCAGACCTCGGACTCGAGCGCCTTCGACGTCCAGATCTTGCGGCCCGACACGACAAAGCCGCCGTTGCCGTCGTCGACAGCGCGAGTCGCGATGCGGCTGGTGTCGGTCCCAGCGTCTGGCTCGGTGACACCGAACGCCACATGTAGATCGCCAGCCGCGGCGCGTGGCAGGAACGTGTCCTTCAGCCGGGTGTTCCCGAACTTGATCACAGGTGCCAGGCCGAACATCGTCAGGTGGAGCGCGGTCGAGCCGTTCATCGCCGCACCCGACGCGGCAACACGATTCAGGACGAGCGCACCCTCGGTGATGCCTTGCCCGCCGCCGCCGTACTCCGCGGGAATGGCGATGCCGACCCAACCACCGGCCGCCATCGCGTCGTAGAACTCCCAAGGGAACTCGTGATCGCGATCCTTGCGTGACCAGTATTCGTCGTCGAAGTCGGCGCACACTCGGTCGACGCCTTCGATGATCGCGGCGTGATGATCGTCAGGGGCGAGCGGCATGGATCCGAGCTTGCCAGCCCAAATCGTCCCTACAGTGATCGGGCATGTTTTTTGACCTCATCGTTGTCGGCGGGGGCGCCGCAGGATTCTTCTCTGCGATCACTTGCGCAGAGAACTCGGCGAAGTCGGTGCTGATTCTCGAAAAGACGTCGCAGCTGCTGCAGAAAGTGAAGATCTCCGGCGGTGGTCGCTGCAATGTCACCCACGACTGCTTCGAGCCGCGCGAGCTCAGCAGGAACTACCCGCGCGGCGAGAAATCGTTGATCGGTCCGTTCCATCGATTCGGTGCCGCTGACACCGTTGAGTGGTTCGCCAGCCGCGATGTCACGCTCAAAACCGAAGCCGACGGCCGAATGTTTCCAGACACCGACAACTCGCAGACGATTGTGGACACCCTGCTCGGTGCCGCTGACACCGCTGGAGTCACTATCCGCACCACAGAAGGAGTGACCTCGATTGTCAAGAACGAGGACATCTTCGAACTCGTGACGGATACCGGGAATGTCTACACGGCAGCAAATGTCCTCATTGCCACGGGCGGAACTCGGCACGCAGCGGGGGCCAAACTCGCTGCGAGCCTTGGTCACGAACTCGCGCCGCCGACACCTTCGCTCTTCACCTTCAAGATCAAGGATCCACGCCTCGAGGGGCTACTCGGCCTCTCCGTGAGTCCTGCCGAAGTCATCATCCAGCAGAGCAAACTCAGGAGCAGAGGACCCGTCCTCATCACTCATTGGGGCTTGAGTGGGCCCGGGATTCTGAAGATTTCGGCATGGGGCGCTCGCGAGCTGGCGGAGCGTGACTATCGGTTCGACATCTCGGTGAACTGGCTGCCCGACGCCGACCCGGCAGCAGTTGTCGCCGAGAAGCGGCTCGGCGAAGCCAAACGCCAGCTCTCCAGCCGGAGCCCGTTTGCTGCGATCCCGAAGCGACTCTGGGTGCGTTTCCTCGCAGCGGCGGAGATCTCTGAGACCGCGACGTGGTCACAGCTGAGCAAGAAACAAGCGACCCAGCTACTCAGCCAGCTCACCGCCTCGACATTCGCGGTCAGCGGCAAGAGTACGAACAAGGATGAGTTCGTCACGTGCGGCGGCATTTCTCTCAACGAGATCGACTTCAAAACAATGGAGAGCAAGCTCGTGAGCGGTCTCTACTTCGCAGGAGAAGTGATCGACGTCGACGGTGTGACGGGCGGCTTCAACTTCCAGAACGCCTGGACGAATGGTTTCCACGCTGGCTCAGACATTGCTGCCCGATGAGTTGACTGCGCTCAGCAGACGCCGGCGACGTACGGGTACGGATTGACCGCTCGGCCGCCGCCGGGGTGGATCTGCAGGTGGAGGTGGGGCGTGCCGGCGTTGCCGGTCTGGCCGACCGTGCCGATTTGCTCGCCTTGTGACACCGACCGATTCCCGCCGGTGTAGCTGCGGAGGTGGGCGTAGTAGTACTTCGTCCCGCTGTTGCCGGTCACCCAGGCGGCATTGCCACCCAGGTTGTTCGTCGAGAAGCGCACGGTGCCGGACTCGGCAGCGACCAGTGTCGTACCCGAAGGAGCGATCATGTCGACACCCTGGTGGCTCCGACCGCCCGAACGCGGCGCGCCCCAGGTGTTGGCAAATGCGTAGTTGCCGCGGATCGGACACACCATGCCGTTCGAGGTCGGCGCAGGAGCGGGTGCCGGCGTCGGAGTGGGTGTTGGCGTGCTGGTCGACCCGCTTCCGCCGGAGTTGTTGCTGCTCGAACTGCTGCTACTGCTGCTGCTCGAACTGTTGGTGCTGGCAGCGCTGGCCGCGGCGCGCTGTTGCGCGGCGCGCTGGTCGGCTGCGGCTTGGTCCTGTGCGGCTTGCGCGGCAGCAGCGACTGCTGCTTGGCGTGCCCGCTCTTCGCGTTGGCGTTGCAGCTCGTGCTCGATGGCATCGTCGATCTGGCGTTGGTCCTCGATCTCGCCGAGGCGCACGATTTGCTCTTCAGCCACCTGCTGGAGGTCGGTGTAGTTCTTCTGCGCTGCGTCGGCATCGGAGCGTCGTTGCTCCAGGTTCTTGCGGGCAGCATCGACCTCTTTGATCACCTCGTCGAAGTCATCGAGCTCGACCGTTGCGGCGTCCTGCGTGACCGCAGCGAGGACCTCGGCGGTGAGACCGTTGTTTGCGTCGTCGAAGTCGCCGAGCAGGATGAAGTCGGACCCGCCGGACTGCGTGAACCGGCGGATTGCCGACTCTTCCAGCGACACGCGCATCTCGCTCGACTCGGCCTCGACCGCGGCCAGATCTTTCTCGGCCTGCGCGATCTCGATGGTCAGCGTGTCGATCGCGGACTCGGCATCGAACACGGCCTGCGCGGCGGCGTTCGCTCGGTCCCGGGCTGCCTGGATCTCGCGGGCGGCTTGCTTTGCTTCATCTGTGCCGTGGTCGGCAATCGCTGGTGCTGCCGGGCCAATCGTGGTCATGCCGAGCACGGCAACGAGCACGACCG
>RCMY010007530.1_pt1 | contig 10440 bp, 6 predicted proteins | sample 2041341 | NCBI WGS metagenome assembly RCMY01 (sample SAMN09708234, study PRJNA481090) | Marine sediment metagenome, whole genome shotgun sequencing project.
ACTTGCTAATAAGTGGTGGGTGATGACGGATTCGAACCGCCGACATTCTGCGTGTAAGGCAGACGCTCTACCAACTGAGCTAATCACCCCTTAAAAGCTATAACGTCTAAAGTTGTCACCCTCTAAACTTGCCTTTAACAACTTAGAACTAATTAAAGCCCCTTGCTGTGGGTGTGTATTATATAGATTTACACTTGGCTGTCAAATACTATTTTGCCTATTACTAAAATATTTTGCGTCACACTTTATAAAATGACTATGAGGACTAACTATTGGCTACGTAGTCGCCTATTGTACCGATGCCAAAAGCTATTATACTAGCTACTTTATAAAACTATTATTCTAAAACTAACTACTATGATAAAAACTAAAAGTATCTAAAACTTTATGCATCAAATAAGTGGAGGCCGATATAGACGTTACAGCTGCTGAACCAATTGCCCCTTGGTCTTGGGTCGACCTTGCAGGATATGGTTGGATATTACATATCTTAGTGATGATAGTGATGACCTTGCGGATCGTCTCAGTACAGCGCAATATCGGGGTGGCGATTGCGTGGATTGCGATGCTCTATACGCTACCGGTAGTAGGCTTAATCGCTTATTTATTATTGGGTGAACCAATGATCGGTCGTCGCTACCGTCAGCGCATGCAGCAGGCACAGCTATTGACTAATGAGATGGCTGTGCGTGAGCGCCTGATACTGGATAAAGGTCAGAGCTTATTACCTGACAACTATCGCGGCGTCAGTCGTATTGGTACGCGCTGGACGGGCTTTGGAGTTTATCCTGATCATCAGATGCAGCTACTCACCAGCTCGCAAACGATATTTGAGCGTATGATCATCGATATAGACGAGGCAAAGCGCAGTATCTTAATAGAGTTTTATATCATTTATCCTAAGGGTCAAGTGCTTGAGGTGCTAGCCGCTATAGCAGCGGCTGCTCAGCGCGGGGTTGAGTGCCATATCTTAGTTGATAGTGTGGGTAGCTTTAGCTTTTTTAATAGCTCTGAGCATAAAGCGTTGGAGCGGGCAGGAGTGCTAGTACACCAGTCGCTGCCGGTTGGGTTATTTAAGACTTTATTTAAGCGCTCAGACTTACGCAATCATCGCAAAATAGTCGTTATTGACGAAAATATCGGCTACACGGGCAGCTTTAATCTGATTGATCCCAAGTTTTTTAAGCAGGATAAAAAAGTAGGTCAATGGATCGATGTGATGATACGTAGCGTCAGCTACCAGCCGATCAGTATCGCCACCGCGATGGCAAAAGTCGTGATTACCGATATAGGCGCTGAGAGTAAAAGCAATTTGGATGCGCTACATCAGCGTATGAACACTTATACTCGTAAGCTCTATGTGCTGCCACCGACGATTAATGATATCGATAGACGGATACAAGTGAGTGATGATGCTGATCATTCGGACAGTCAATCGGCTCATCACTTATCTCACCAATTAGCAACAGGTATGAGTGCTATCGAAATTGCACCAATGCCGACGGTTCATAATGTCATAGCCCAGCTGATACCCTCTGCGCCACAAGTGACCGCTCATGTTATCTACAATACTTTAGTGACGCTGATCCATCGTGCTAATAAGCGTATTCAAATATATTTTGTACCGGATGAGGCGTTATCGGGAGCGTTAGCCACAGCCGCGAAGCGTGGCTTGGATGTGACGATTATTATTCCTGAAAAGGTAGATTCGTTCTTAGTACAGCATGCCTCGCAAGCTTACTATCAAGAGCTGCTTGAAGCAGGAGTCAAAATAGCGCTATTTAAAGGCGGATTGCTGCATGCCAAAATGGTCGTAATCGATGACGACTATTGTCTGTTTGGTACGGTCAATATCGATATGCGTAGCTTTTATCTCAATATGGAGGTCAGCTTAGCCATTTATACCCCTGAGATGGTCGCGCAAATCGCTGATTGCCAGCGCTGTTATTTGCAAAACTGTCGCTATCTGAGCTTGAACGAGTGGCAACAGCGTCAGGGCTATCAGCGTCTATTTGATAATATGGTACGTCTGTTTAGTCCGTTATTGTAGCGCTTAGACTTTTGGGTTAAGGTAGTATCGATTGTTGTTATTTTTGATATAAATAGATGGGCTTATTTTATGTTCGCTAACGCTACTGTTTCTACTACAAAAACACCGCTAGATTATATGGCCGAGGGTTATTGGCAGGATTTTTTAGCGCAGCGAGCTATCGCAGGTGGTATTGCTTATGAGCAGCCATTACATACCTGTCAATTGGATGAATCGCTACTTAGCCTACAACGTATCGATATATTACTCAGTCAAATACGCCGTGATATCATCAGGTCTGACACGCTTAGTGAGGCATCAGTGTTGGTAGATGAGCGCTATCGTAACCTATTTATATTTTTAGCATTTTATGCAGGTCGAGTATTGGCTGCACAAGGGCACTATATACCCAATTGGTATGGTCAATTTGAGCTGGCTAAGCGTTTTCCTAATTTACCTATAGTAGAGGATGATTTTTATCAGCATATAGCGGTGGTCTATTGTAATAATACTGATAATGCTGAGTCGAATGATAGGGTGCTAAGCTCCTTATTTTTTGCTTTAGAGCCAATAGGACAGCGGCTATTCGGTAATATTGATCGTCAGTTTACAGCCGTACAAGGTGGGCAAGTGGCAAGTGGTCTATATCAAGCCGTGCTAGAACGGCTGCCTAAAACAGTAGCCAATGAAAATTTAGAGACTAAAAGTTCAGATACTATAAATGTAAATGATAAAAGATCAGTCAATGATGACTTAAGGGTTAAAGACTCAATTGCTACTATCGATAATAGTGATGACAATGACAACGCAACTCAGTCAATAGCTAATAAAGCCTTAATCAAAGAGTCCACTCTTAGCGAAACAGATTCAGTTAAATCAAGCCTGGTCAATCGCGCCAGTAGTGAACCTAGCTTTCAGGAAAGTGTTCCACAGCAAGTTGCGGTTACAACGAACCAACCAGTAGCACCGACGCCAGAGATGTTTACCCAGTTATTGGATGAACTAAATAGAATAGAAGTCGCGCAAACTAATGGCAATGAAGACTATAGCCAAGCGTGCAAAATCTTAGATCAGTTCGAGCGTCATATAGCACGGCAAAAAACAGCTCGCAGCGAAGCTGTGTTCTCAGATGCGCATCAACAGCAGCGTCAGCAAGCGCTTATCAAATTGCAAGATGCTGCCAGCGTTGGTCATACTGGCGCTATGTTGAGGCTTGCTATGTACGAGCTATTAGGTGAAGGCTTAGTCGCTGGTGCTGATAATAATACTAATAAAAAAGCCAGTAAAGAGGCAGGCATTGAGCTGGTTAAGCAAGCGGCTAATGCCAATGACAGTCGCGGACAGCGTCTGCTAAGCCGTCTATATTATAGAGGTTTTGGGATCACGCAAGATATACAAAGCGGTAGACACTGGCTTGAGCAGGCGGCCAAGAACGGTCATAGCGAGGCGGCAACTTTGGTCGCCGAGTGGCAACAAGCACAGACACTTATCACGACTCGCCAGCAAGAGCAGCACAGTACTAAGCGCTATCAATGGCTCATTATAGCAGTGATAATAGCGGCTATTGCGTTGATTATTTTTGCATAAAATTATCGCTATCGTGCGTTACACCGTGCTTTATTTTTAATTAAAATAAGCTGTTTTTGCATAATCTATTTTATTATATTTTTTAATTATTCACACTTATTATTCTGAGCACTGACATGCCGTCCTTTGATCCGCTATCGTCCAAATCTACTGTTAAATCCGAGCCTTTAAATAAACCTCAAGTGAGCCTGCCGCCTTGGTATTATCGCTCAGCTATCGCTGCCTTAAAGCCTCTATATCGGCTGCAAGTATGGAGGCGATCGCACCAGCGCGATAATTACCAGCAAGAAGTCGCGCAGCGTTTTGGTAAGCAGTATCCGCCCGCGCCAAAGGCTGACTCTAAAAACAACAGTAACAAAACTATTTGGTGTCATGCGGTCTCTTTAGGCGAGACCAATACCGTAGCGCCGCTACTAGATGCGCTCATGGCGAATGGCTTTACTATTTGGCTGACTAATACTACCCAGACGGGGTTTGCTCGTGGGGCTAGTCGCTTCGCTGATGATATTGCAGCGGGGCGACTGAGTCATAGCTATGTGCCTGTCGATAGTCCAACGGTGATTGAGACGTTTTTGGCGCATGTGCAGCCGATTGCAGCACTGTTTGTGGAAACTGAGTTGTGGGCTAATATTTTAACCAAGCTCTCAGAGCAGCGTATTCCAAGTATTTTAGTCAATGGTCGCTTGTCAGAGTCATCATTTAAGCGCTATCAAAAGATAGCTAGCGTAAGCGCTAGTATGATGCATAATCTAACCCTGATCATTGCGCAAGACGAGGAATCAGCCCAGCGCTTTAGTCAGCTTGGCGCACATAGCTCTCAAGTACGTGTTGGAGGCTCGCTGAAGTGGGTGATTAACACCCCAAAAATTGCTAGTTCAATCACTACTCAAGACGCTAAAGATGATAAAAATCTTAAATCAAGTTCAGATATTAATAACAAGCCAGATGTTCTTTCAAGCAACGCGCATCGTCCAATTTGGATAGCGGCGAGCACCCATAGCGGTGAGGAGAGAGCGGCTATAGCTTTGCATAAGCAGCTGCTATCGAACCCAGCCCTAAATTTAGCATCGAATCCAGGACTGGCAAATAGCTTATTAATTATTGTACCTCGACATCCTGAGCGCTTCGATGAGGTAGCAGAGTTAATTGAATCAGCTAAGCTTACGATGGCACGGCGCAGTATAGATGACGCTATAACCGCGCAAACACAAGTCTATCTAGCGGATACTATGGGCGAGCTGATGCTGTGGTATCGACAAGCAGATGTAGCGCTAGTCGGTGGCTCACTGGTCGATATAGGTGGTCATAATCCAGTGGAGCCAGCTAGTGTCGGCACGCCAATAATAATGGGTCAGTATACGCAGTCCTGTCAAAATGTGGTCGATAAACTAGCAAGTGTAGGGGCGCTATACCAGCCTAATAATTCGTTTTATCGAGCGATTGCTGCCAATGATAGTCCTATCATTGAATATAACCAAGCCGCACAAAATCAGCCTTTGATCGCTGCAACAAATCAGGGCGATACTGATCCTATGGTGCTCATATATTTGCAATTACAGAGTTGGTTGAGTCATCCAGAGCAAGCTCGCCGCGCAGGTCAAGCTGGCGAGCAGCTAACGGCTCAGCAGCGCTCAGCGTTGACCCAGCAACTGGCCATGATTGAAGAGGTCATCGAGTCGTCTACGAGCGTCGATCAAGTAAAGAGATAGTATGAATTGTATTTTATTACCCTCTATTAATTTTTTTCAGCACAGTACTTCGCAGCACAACGCAGGTTATAAGGCGCAGATTACAGCGCCTGCGCAGATTACTCATGTTCATAATGTATTGAATGCGCAAGTAGGCGATGGTCTAAAGATTGGCATGCTCGGTGGTAATCTTGGTACGGCTATTATCGACACTATGACGAACGATAATATTCAATTGCGAGAAGTCCAACTAACGATTCCGCCACCTGCCAAGCTCGACGTCACCGTCGTTTTGGCTTTGCCACGGCCTAAAGTGTTACGCCGTCTTATCATGGATATGACCGCGCTCGGCGTACGCAATATCATATTAATAAATAGCTATCGAACCCAAAAGAGCTATTGGCAAAGCCCGATGCTCAGCCGTCTTGATGAGTTTGTGCTAGAAGGGCTGCAACAAGGCATTGATACTATTGCGCCGACTATTACTCTACAAAAGCGCTTTAAGCCCTTTGTAGAGGATGATCTACCAGCGTTAATAACAGATCGGGCTATCATCGCACATCCTTATGCACCGCTTTCATTAGCAAACTATTTGTGGCAATCAGTAGACGGGGCCTTACCGAGTGTGGTGTTTATTGGTAGTGAAGGAGGCTGGATTGATTATGAAGTTGAGCTTCTACAAGCGCAAGGTTGCCAAGCGCTCAATATTGGCACTCGAGTATTAAGAACAGAGGCGGCTGTCAATGTGGTATTGGGGCAGTGGCTGATACATCGTTAGTTACCAAACAAATATTCGCGTATAAAATCTATTATTTTAATAACGTAATAAGACCCTACTAAAGACTAATACAACAGAAATTATAAGAAGTGTTTATAGGTTAAATAAATGTATTGATAATTAATCTCATTTCCATTAGTATACTGTTTTAGTTATTTAACCGCGCTATTGCTATTTATTTTTTGCTATATATGCTGATTTTACTGTAGCTATCATTGCACTATTTTGGAGACCTCCATGCCGTCAAAAACGCTTAACACTTCACTATTCTTAGCTAATCCTGCAAAACTTGGCTTATCTGTTGCTGTATTTGGCTTGATGTTAGGGCTGGCAGGTTGTACTAAGTCAGAAACAGCTGATGCTACTGATACACAAGCGCCAGTAGATAGCACAGTGGCAGTGAGCGACAATGATGCCGCTGTAGCACCGAGTGATGATCAAGTGGTTACGATCTATTCATCGCGTAATGAGCAGCTGATTAAGCCATTATTAGATAAATATACCGAAGAGACTGGGGTCAAAATTGAGCTAGTTACGGACAAAACAGGCCCGTTAATGGCACGTCTGCAAGCGGAAGGCAAGAACACCCCAGCCGACATGCTATTGACGGTAGATGCTGGTAACTTATGGCAAGCGGCTGAGCAAGGACTATTGCAGCCTGTAACTTCTACAGTGCTTGAGACTAATGTACCAGCCAAATATCGTGACCCTAAAGGTCAATGGACGGGTCTATCATTGCGTGCACGTACTATTCTTTATGATCCTAGTAAAGTTGACGCCTCGCAGTTATCGACTTACGCTGATTTAGCGGATCCCAAGTGGAAAGGCAAGCTGTGCCTGCGCACTTCAAAATCTGTCTATAATCAGTCATTAGTAGCCAGTATGATAGAGAATTTAGGCAGTGATGAAACTGAGCAAATTATTCGTGGCTGGGTTGATAATTTAGCGACCGATGTGTTTACCGATGATACTAGTTTACTGGAAGCTATTGCCGCAGGTCAGTGTGAAGTTGGTCTTACCAACAGCTATTATTACGGTCGTATCCTTGATGAAAAACCTGATTTCCCAGTACAGATATTCTGGGCCAATCAAGACACTACAGGTACGCACGTCAATATCTCTGGTGCTGGGGTAATTGCCAACTCTGATAATCCAAGCGGCGCGCTAAAATTGATGGAATGGTTGTCATCCGATGAAGCGCAAGGCATTTATGCCAGCTCAGACAAAGAGTTCCCAGTCAAAGAAGGGGTCGATAAATCAGAGCTACTTAAATCATGGGGCGAGTTCAAACCTGATAATATCAACGTACAAAAATTTGGCTCACTACAAACTCAAGCGATTCAAATGATGGATAAAGCGGGTTATAAATAATAAAACCTGCTTAGGGTATGTTTGATCCTTTATAAGAAAGCACTATTAATCGCGAAAACGGTAATAATCAGATGGTTAAAGCTTTATGGTAACGGTACCAAAAACAGCTGATCATGGCTCTGATGATAACAATAATGATAACAACGCGATCTCTGCAGGCCGTGTTGTTAGTCGAGACCATACCATTATTCGCCGTGTACTATCAAAATCAGTCTTAGGACTGATTTCGTTGTTTATGCTCATACCGATTATCATTGTGCTATTTTCTTGGACGCAGCCAGTTGCTGATATTTGGCAACACATGGCAGATTACGTACTGCCACAAGTGCTCAAAAACACCGCCATATTGCTATTAATGGTGACTGTCATCTCCGGTACTATCGGTACGGCGTTGGCGTGGGTTACCAGTATGTACCGCTTCCCAGGACAGCGGTTTTTTTCGTGGGCGCTGATGTTGCCCTTAGCGATGCCTGCTTATGTCCTAGCCTTTGTCACTATTGGCATCGTTGACTTTAGCGGCCCACTGCAAACAGGGCTGCGTGATTTAGGCATTAGTACCGCTATTCCTTCCGTGCGCAATATTTGGGGCGCAGGCTTAGTGCTCTCGCTTGCTTTTTATCCTTATGTCTATTTGCTGGCGCGTCAAGCTTTCTTATCGCAAGGTCGCCGAGCGATTGAAGCAGGGCAGATGCTAGGCTTGAGTCGCAGTCGGGTGTTTTTTCGCTTAGCACTACCGCAGGCGCTACCTTGGATTTTGGGTGGGCTGCTGCTAGCGACTATGGAGACCTTAGCGGACTTCGGTGCGGTGTCGGTATTCAATGTTGATACTTTTACCACTGCTATTTATAAAGCTTGGTTTGGCTTTTTTAGCCTAACGACCGCCGCGCAATTAGCCGCCTTACTTATTGGGGTGGTCTTTATCGTAGTGCTCTTTGAGCAGTACTGGCAAGCTCGTCGCGGGCAGGCTATCACTCAAGGCAGCAATCGTCGTCTTGAGAGTAGCAAAAGCGCTAAATTTGGTATGAGTCTACTGTGTACTAGCATATTTCTGATTGCTTTTTTGATACCGTTTTTGCAATTGGTCTATTGGACGGTGCTGAACTACAAGCAAGACTTTGATGAGCGCTATATAGACTTTGTGATTAATAGTTTATTAATAGCCAGTATGACCACCTTATTGATCGCAGTATTAGCGGTGATTATTGCTTGGGTTAAGCGTCAGTATCCTGATAAAAGCACTAAGCTGATGACGACGTTTGCCACGTTAGGCTATGTGGTACCTGGTACGGTGTTGGCGGTAGGCGTTTTTATTCCTATTGCTTGGCTGGATAATCAGCTGATCGCTACTGGCATCACCTCCCATCAAATATTATCAGGTAGCGTGATTGTGATGCTACTGGCTCTATCTACACGCTTTATGACGGTAAGCTTTCAGCCTGTCGATCGGCAATTGAAACGTCTAACCGTCAATCAAGAGGCTGCGGCCAAACTGCTTAGCGACAGCCCTGTGCAGCGCTGGCGACAAGTAGTATTACCAGTACTCAGTCCTGGGGTGTTAACGGCATTACTAATGGGCTTTGTCGAAGTGATGAAAGAGATGCCGATTACCCTGATGACCCGACGCCAAGGTTGGGATACTCTAGCTGTGCGAGTATTTGAGATGACCAGCGAAGGTATGTGGGGACGCGCGGCACTGCCTAGCCTCTTGATCGTAGTGGTTGGGCTGATTCCTGTATGGATATTGCTGCGTCAAAGCGATAAAACCAGCTAATAACAGACAGATTTTTCCCTTAGCAAGTATACGATTGCACGATACAACTCATTTATAGCCTATTGGTGACGTTTATGACTACCGAATCAGTTTACAACTTAGCCGACCAGCCGATCTCTAATAAGGATTTGGTTAAGGTGCGCCTTGATAGCAAAGGGCAGCCGTTAGTAGCTGTGCAACAAATGCAACAGCTACCAGTTTCTAAACCGCTCAATCATATTCGTGACGCTGCGGAGCAATATATTCCCAATAAACCTTATCTTGCTGTACAAGATTTAATCGTTGGTTATGATGATACGACGGTGGTCAAGGGTTTATCGCTATACTTGCAACAAGGCGAGATCGGTTGCTTTTTAGGTTATAGCGGTTGTGGAAAAACCACAGCGCTGCGAGCGATAGCAGGCCTTGAGCCGTCGCGTCAGGGTATGATCAGTCTCAATGAGCAGCGTTTGACTGAGCAAACCAAAAGCACCTCATTTACAGTAGCACCCGCCAATCGTGGTATGGGCATGGTGTTTCAGGACTATGCGCTATTCGGTCATTTAAGTGTCGCCAAAAACATCGGTTTCGGACTGAGTAAATGGTCTGCCAGCGACAAAAAAGCGCGCGTGGCTGAGATGTTAGAGCTGGTTGGTTTGACAGAACATGCCAGTAAGCGTCCAGCAGAGCTATCTGGGGGTCAGCAGCAGCGGGTGGCTTTAGCACGGGCGCTCGCACCAAAGCCTAAACTGTTATTATTGGATGAGCCATTCTCGAATCTTGATGTCGTGTTGCGCGAGTCACTGGCTATGAGTGTGCGCGATATTCTAAAGCGCACGAATACTACGGCAATTTTGGTCACCCATGATCAAAATGAAGCTTTTGCTTTAGCGGATAAAGTTGGCGTGATGCATAATGGCAAACTGGTACAGTGGGCAACGCCAAGCGAGCTTTATCACGAGCCGATTAGTCCTTTTGTCGCTGAGTTCGTCGGTGAAGGGGCGATGATAGATGGCATCATCCAAGAAGGTCATGTCGAGACTATATTAGGGGATATTTATCGACCGATGGAGGTGTACGACTCATCAGGGCAGCCGCAGTACTGCGAATACGACTATCCTAATGGTACGGCGATTAAAGTATTAGTCCGTCCTGATGATATCATTCATGATGATGATAGCACTCAGACCGCGCTTGTGATCGGGCGCGTATTTCGCGGTGCAAACTACCTATACCG
>RCMY010005787.1_pt1 | contig 10439 bp, 6 predicted proteins | sample 2041341 | NCBI WGS metagenome assembly RCMY01 (sample SAMN09708234, study PRJNA481090) | Marine sediment metagenome, whole genome shotgun sequencing project.
TATTGGGTTATTTAACAGGTTTGGGCTTACTTGGTTTTGGTATTAAACTAAAGGCCAAATATGAAAATTATAGTGCGGTCCTTGTGAGTGGTGCTTTGGCCATCATGTATTTCATAACCTTTGCCGCTTATAGTTTTTATGACCTTTTCCCACAGATTATGGCGTTCGCCTTAATGCTTCTATTCACTGTTTTTGGCGTAGTAGCGGCGTTGAACTATAACAAACAGATAATAGCGCATATTGGACTTGTTGGTGCCTATGCCGTACCTTTTTTACTGAGTAATGATTCAGGTAATACCACAGTTTTATTCAGTTATATGGGAATTATCAATATTGGTATTTTGGTCATTGCCTATAAGAAGTACTGGAAGTCACTTTATTATTCGTCTTTCATTATTACCTGGTTGATTTATGGTAGTTGGATTAGTTTCTCCTACGAATACGACACTCAATATAAGATTGCACTAATTTTCTTAGGCCTATTTTTTCTCATCTTTTACGCAACCTTTTTAGCCTATAAACTTAAGGCATCTGAAAAATTCAAGACTTCGGATATCATTCTATTGCTACTCAACTCTTTCATTTTTTATGGATTTGGATATGGCCTGTTTTTGCAAAATGAAACTGGCGCCCAACTTTTGGGTGTTTTTACGCTTTGCAACGCCATATTGCATTTTGTTGTAAGTGTCTTAATTTATAAGAGAAAACTGGCTGATCGCAATTTATACTATTTGGTTTCAGGCTTGGTTTTGGTGTTTATCACGATTGCAATTCCTGTTCAATTAGACGGCAATTGGGTAACCCTTTTATGGGCCTTTGAAGCTGCCCTACTGTTCTGGATAGGACGTAAAAAAAATGTGCCGATTTATGAATACCTTTCATATCCATTAATGGTTCTGGCACTTTTTAGCTTACTGCAAGATTGGAGTGCAAGTTATTCCGTTAGTCAATACAACAGGCCAACTATAAAACCTATTCTAAATATCACTTTCATTACTTCGATACTATTTTTGGCGGCTTTTGGTTTCATTAACTGGATCAACAAAACTACGCAGCAGGTCAATGAAATATCAAAAGGCAATACTATCTTTAAGATCATGTCTTTTGCAATTCCGGGAATTTTATTATTGGTGCTTTATAGTAGCTTCTTTTTAGAGATTCAGTTTTACTGGGATACTTTGTATTACGACTCTGAAGTGGCCATGACAGGTGAAAATCAATATGACTATTCTAAGTTCAACTATGACCTTAAAGGTTTTGGTAAAATTTGGCTACTTAATTATTCGCTATTATTCATAGCTGCTTTAATTTATGTGAATATCAAAAAACTTAAAAATCGAGTTTTGGGCATTGTTTCCTTGACCTTAGGTTTATTGGTATTGTTCATGTTCTTAACGACTGGATTATATGGCCTAAGCGAATTGAGGGAGAGTTATGTTGACCAATACCTTTCAGAATACTATGAAACTGGTTTCTTTAATGTTGGTATTCGCTATGTGTCATTTGTCTTTTTAAGTGTCCTAATGTTTGGTATTTATAAATTGATCAAACAACCATTTCTAAAAATAAATTTCATTATCCCCTATGAAATAATACTGCACATAACAATTTTATGGATTGCGAGTAGCGAACTATTGAATTGGATGGACATTGCAGGCTCTAACCAAAGCTACAAGTTAGGTCTAAGTCTGCTTTGGGGCCTCTATTCATTATTATTGATAGTGCTGGGTATTTGGAAAAACAAAAAGTATTTGCGTGTTGGAGCCATTATCCTATTTGGCATTACCTTGATTAAATTGTTTTTCTATGATATCACATCACTCAATACCATTGCAAAAACCATTGTTTTTGTTTCTTTGGGAATACTACTTTTGATTATTTCATTCCTTTACAACAAATACAAAAATAGAATTTCTGATGAAAGTTAAAATTAGCTTCAACCTTATAGTGCTTCTCTTTTTCAGCGCCTTCGCTTTTGCACAGCTACAAGACTATAGTGTTAAAAGAGAAATAAAAGGCGTTTCGCAGCAATGGCATGAATTGGAATTACCACCGTCAGTATTTGAAAAGGTTGGAAGCAATCTTGCTGATATTAGAATATACAATATTACGCCAGCCGATACCATTGAAACTCCCTATCTATTAAAAATTGCTACTGAAGAGCATATACTAAAAGAAATTGAATTTAAATTGATTAATGTTTCGAGTATAAAAAATCAACATTTTTTCACTCTTGAAGTGCCAACAAACGAAACCTTGAACGAAATCATATTGGATTTCAAAAATGAAAATTTTGATTGGAATATTAAACTGGAAGCCAGTCAAAACCAATCAAATTGGTACACACTTTTAGATAAACACCGTATTCTTTCTATCAAGAACAATAAAACGGATTATAGGTTTACACATTTGAATTTTAAAAATGCCAAATACAGGTATTATCGTATTTCTTTTCAGAGCGAAACCAAACCTGAACTTAAAAGCGCCAAAATATATCTAGATGATAGTATCGATGCCCAATTAAATGATGTTAACATATCGAAACTTGATATTTCCAATCAAAAAGAAAGTAAACAAACCATACTCACCTTAGATTTAAGCCAGCGATCGCCAATTAGTTTTGTAGGTATTGAAGTAAGCAATGAATTTGACTATTATCGGCCTCTTAAGATTCAATATGCATTAGATAGTGCAAATACTGAAAAAGGATGGAAATACAACTACAGAACCCTATTTCAAGGTACCCTAAACTCCATTGAAGTTAATGATTTTACTTTTAATTCTGCTTTGGCTAAAAAATTGAAAATCATCATTGAAAATGATGATAACCAACCTTTGGAAATTAAAGATGTTTTTATCAAAGGATATGTTCACAAGCTAATAGGGAGATTCTCAACAAAGGGAAATTATTATTTAGTCTATGGAAATGACCATGCCAATTTACCTAAATATGATATAACCCATACAACATCAAATATTCCCAGTTCATTATCCCCCCTTACTTTGGGCAAAGAGCAACTTATCCCTAAAAAGCAATCAAATAATGTATCTCCTCTTTTTGAAAACAAGATGTGGCTTTGGGCAGTTATAGGAATAATCATAGTTGTTCTGGGTGCTTTCACATTAAAAATGATGACAAAAAAATAGCCATCGATTTTGCTTGGGAAAACCCTAAATTTGGGATATTATAATCGAGTAGACCCCATGCAGGACGAAAAGCAAACCCGAATCAACAAATATCTAAGTGAAGTTGGTTACTGTTCACGTAGAGCGGCAGACAAGCTTATTGACCAAGGAAGAGTTACTATCAATGGTCAGGTGCCTGAAATGGGCACTAAAATTATTCCTGAAGATGAAGTCCGTGTTGATGGGGAACTTATTTCCGAACCAAAAGAAAAACCGGTTTACCTTGCGTTTAACAAACCTATAGGAATTGTCTGCACAACAGATACAAAGGTTGAAAAGGACAACATCATTGATTTTATTAATTATCCCAAGCGCATTTTTCCTATTGGTCGATTAGACAAACCCAGCGAAGGGCTGATTTTTTTGACCAATGATGGGGATATTGTAAACAAGATACTTCGCGCCAGGAACCACCATGAAAAAGAATATTTGGTCACTGTGAATAAACCCATCACTGCAAAGTTCTTGGAACAAATGGCAAATGGCGTTCCCATTTTAGATACAGTCACAAGAAAATGTGAGATAACAGAAATTAGTAAATACCAGTTTAGAATTATTCTTACTCAAGGCCTTAACCGCCAGATTAGGCGTATGTGCGAATATTTGGACTACCGCGTCAAAAAGTTAAAACGCATACGTATAATGAACGTAAAATTGGATATGCCATTAGGAAAGTGGCGCGACTTGACTCCTGACGAACTTAAGGAAATCAATCGGTTGATCTCTGATTCATCCAAAACCCACTAGTAAAAATCATTTATTGAAATTATAATTTATCCATTTAACAAGGACAGCATTACATAAGTCATTTTGGATGTTGTGATAATTTTGAATTTTTGCTTGAATTTCAGTGTTTAATATGTTAGCAAGTACTTAACATAAGTAGTTAATAAATGTATAATTTAACGACATATATACTGTAATATCACTAACTTAGAAGAACCTAGTATTTTTTTTAATCTATAAATTCATCAATCATGAAATACATAATCCTTGCAATAACCAAGAAATCGATATCAGCAGTATTTTTCGTAATGCTGTTTATTGGTGTCCTAGGAATTCCGGAGGCTTCTGCTTTTTATCAGGTGCCACAAGAACAAGATTTGAACTACAAACAATACAAGGGAAAAGTAATGGATTCCGAATCCAAAAAACCATTGGTTTTTGCTACCCTTTCCATAGAAAATACAAATATCAGTACCATTTCGAATACAGAAGGTGAATTTGCCCTAAAAGTGCCTAATACAATGGATGAAGCCAATGTACTCATCTCTTTCTTAGGATACAAAACCAAACTACTGCCTTTATCCCAATTCAATACAAATAACACTAAGATCTACATGGATATATCAGTTGTTAAATTAAGTGAAGTTAACCTTATCATTCCCAAGAATGCTGAAAACCTAGTACGCGAAACCTTAAAAAAGCGTGGGCAAAACTATTTTAATGACCCTACATTAATGACCGCTTTTTACCGTGAGACTATTAAAAAAAGAAAGAAGAATGTATCTCTTTCCGAGGCAGTTGTAAATATCTATAAGGCCCCATATACTTCTTCCAGAAGAGATGCTGTTCAACTGTATAAGGCTAGGAAAAGTACTGATTATAGCAAATTGGATACCATTGCCCTTAAACTGCAAGGTGGTCCGTTTAATGCCCTTTTTGTGGATATAATGAAATATCCGGAATACATCTTCGAAGAAAAATCATTGGATAAATATGATTTTAGCTATGACCGTTCAACTAAGATAAAAGATAGGCATATTTATGTCGTTAATTTTGTTCAAAAAGCAACGGTTTATGAGCAACTATATCAAGGTAAATTATTTATAGACGCAGAAAAGAAAATACTGACCAGTGCCATTTACTCCTTGAACATAACTGACAAAAATGAAGCTTCAAAGTTATTCGTTAGGCGAAAGCCAGCAAATGCCAAAGTCTGGCCAAATGAAGTTGCTTATAGGGTCGATTATCGAGAAAAAGATGGAAGATGGTATTATGGTTATAGCAATGTTCTCTTGGAATTTAAAATTAACTGGGATAAAAAATTGTTCAATTCAATTTATAGTATGACTTGTGAAATGGCAGTCACTGATTGGGAAAAAAACCTTTCCAACGAAATGCCTAAGTCCAAAGAGCGAATGAAAACCTCAATCATTTTGGGGGATGAAGCCATCGGTTTTGCCGATCCAGACTTTTGGGGTGAATTCAATATTATAGAACCAGAAAAATCAATAGAGTCAGCTATCAGGAAAATACGTCGCCAACTTAAGAAGGGGAAATTGGATGGGGGCACTTCAGCACCTTAAATTAAAAATAAAATCAATAAAAAAACCGCTAAAATAATATTAGCGGTTTTTTCTTGGGAGAAACTTTATTATTTGGGCATCACCACACTATCAATTGCATGTATAACTCCATTAGAAGCGCCGACATCGGCCATGACAACAGTAGAAGTATTACCATTTTCATCAGTAAGTATAACTTTACCATCTTTTAGCGAGATTGTAATTGCACCTCCTTGCACAGTATTTACCATGAATTTTCCTCCATTTTTAGTTACTGCATCAATAACTGCAGCCGCCTCAAATTTACCAGAAACAACATGATAGGTTAATATTCCAGTCAGTGCATCCTTACTTTCAGGTTTTAGGAGTCCAGCAACGGTACCCTCAGGTAATTTTGCAAATGCATCATTTGTTGGTGCAAAGACTGTAAAAGGTCCATCACTTTTTAAGGTGTTTACCAAATCTGCTGCCTTTACAGCGGTTACTAAAGTGGTAAAGTTTTCGTTACCAGCGGCAACATCGACAATAGTATTGGAAACAACAATACCTTTGGTAATACCCGTTAAAACTGTCTCATCAACATTTTCAAGATTGTTCATGGCAGTTTGATTTTGAGCATAAGAGGAAGCCATAATCCCTACTAAGGCAAAAGCAGTTAAAGTTTTAATCATTTTCATAACACTGTTTTTTTAAATTCATGTCAAAAGTATGTTTATAATCAACAGTCAAATCACAATTTTTGTTTAATTTTTTTTAATTTTTGTTAAACATTATATAAATAAGCCATAAAAAGTCGGGTTATAACCAAATCGGAAATGACCCGAACCGCTCTTGTATAAATCTTCCTATGGAAGACTTACCAAACATTGTTTTATCTTGAAAAATGGAAAAGAGATAATTTTTTGGCTTAATTAGCCACTTCACTAATAAATTTTAATCTATAAAGTCTAAGATCCTCCTCTTCATAATCCCCATCAAATTCTACCATGGCTTCCTCTAAATCATCACTATTAGCCTCAAGAAAGTAATCATGCATTTCTTCTTGCTGCTCCTCATCTAAAACCTCATCTATATGGTATCCAATATTGAGCTTGGTACCACTATAAACTATCTGTTCCATCTCTTTGATCAACTCAGGAATTTCAATTCCCTTGGCAGAAGCAATATCCTCTAAACTTAATTTTCTATCAACATTTTGAATTATGTAAAGTTTTAACCCTGAATTGGCCCCTGTACTCTTAACGACCAAGTCATCTGGACGTATAATATCATTTTCCTCAACATAGGCAGCAATCTCATCAACGAATGGTTTCCCGTATTTTTTGGCCTTACCCTCGCCTACCCCATATATATTCAACATTTCTTCCATAGAAATGGGATATTTCAATGCCATATCATCTAAAGATAGATCTTGGAAAACAACAAAGGGCGGGACACCTAATCTATCAGCCTGCGATTTACGAAGCGATTTCAATATCTTTAACAGTTTCTCATCAGAAACTCCTCCTCCTTTAGAAGCACTCACTAAGGCCTCATCCCTCTCTTTGCTATATTCATGATCTTTGGTCATCATGAACGAAGTTGGATTCGCTAGAAATTCATTTCCTTTTTTGGTAACGTGCAATATTCCGTATAATTCTATCTCCTTTTTTAAGAGACCAGCTACCAAAACCTGCCTGATCAGAGCCATCCAATGATTTTCTGTCTGATCTGACCCTATTCCAAATACCGATTTCTCATTGGCTTTATGGGATGATACCAAGGCATTGATTTGGCCCGTTATTGTTTTTACTATTTCTTTTGATTTAAACTTTTCACTGGTCTCTTTAACTGTACGTAAAAGCTTCAACACATCGTCCTTGGCCTCTTGCTTTTTTTTTGGGTTCCGAGCATTATCGTCCATATCTGCACCATCCCCATTGACCTCATCAAATTCTTCACCAAAATAGTGCAACATAAATTTTCTTCGTGACATTGAGGTTTCAGCATATGCAACAACTTCTTGAAGTAGTGCGTTTCCTATTTCTTGTTCTGCCACAGGTTTGCCTGACATGAATTTTTCAAGTTTCTCAATATCTTTATACGAATAGAATGCCAAACAATGACCTTCGCCACCATCTCGACCGGCACGACCCGTCTCTTGATAATAACTCTCAATACTTTTTGGAATATCGTGGTGAATAACGAAGCGGACATTGGGTTTATCTATACCCATACCGAAAGCAATCGTCGCGACAACAATATCAACATCCTCCATCAAAAACATATCTTGATATTTGGATCGTGTTTTGGCATCGAAACCTGCGTGATAAGGTACTGCACTAACTCCATTAACCTGAAGTACTTGTGCCAGTTCTCCAACCCGTTTTCTACTTAGGCAATAAATAATTCCTGATTTGCCTGAATTCTGTTTTACAAAACGAATAATATCTGAGTCAACATTGGCCGTTTTGGTACGAACCTCATAAAATAGATTGGCCCTATTAAATGAAGCCTTGAAAACCTTGGCATCTGTAATACCTAAATTCTTGATTATATCTTCTTGTACTTTAGGGGTCGCAGTTGCTGTTAAACCAATTATTGGGATATTCTCTCCCAAACGACTAACAATCGTTCGGAGATTTCTATACTCTGGTCTAAAATCGTGCCCCCACTCAGAAATGCAATGCGCCTCATCCACAGCCACAAAAGACACCTCTACTGACCTTAAAAATTCAATGTATTCTTCTTTGGTCAAAGATTCCGGGGCTACATACAACAACTTGGTAACTCCACTGGATATATCCTCTTTAACCTGTTTTACTTCAGTCTTGTTTAATGAAGAATTTAAGACGTGGGCAATTCCATGCTCCGAAGAGATACCGCGTATGGCATCAACCTGGTTTTTCATCAAAGCAATTAAAGGGGATACAATTATCGCTGTTCCTTTTTGCATTAAGGCCGGTAGCTGGTAACAAAGAGATTTACCACCACCAGTAGGCATGATTACAAAAGTATTGTTTCCTTGAACAATATTCTTTACAACATCTTCCTGAAGACCCTTGAACTGGGAAAAACCAAAATATTTTTTTAATGAAGCGTGCAAGTCAATGTCTTTGAGCTCCATTCCGCGTTCCTTCATTTATTTTTTAATTCAATGACAATAATCCATCTAGAATTATTTAATTAAGTTAAGGACTTTTAATTTATCAAACAAATTGTTCCTGAATATCCTTAAAAACTAAAACTATTCTATAAAATTAAGTTTATGTAATTTTGTAAACTTAAATATAAGACAATCTTTTAGGAATACAATTCATAACTTAATATACATCTTGAACAATACCGCAACCATACTTAATCTAGCCAAAAAAACCTTTGAGACTGAAAGTAAGGCCATTGGTAATTTAGCCAACTTACTTAATGATGATTTCGCCAAAACCGTTGAATGTATTTTGAATTCAAAAGGCAGGGTAGTGATTACTGGAATAGGTAAAAGCGCAATTATAGCCACAAAAATAGTAGCTACATTGAACTCAACAGGGACACCTGCAATTTTTATGCATGCAGGTGATGCTATTCATGGCGATTTGGGTACGATTCAAGAAGATGATGTCGTTATCTGTATCTCTAAAAGCGGTAGTACTCCAGAAATTAAAATGTTGGTCCCTTTAATTAAAAGAGGGAATAATATATTAATAGGACTGACAGGGAATGTAGAATCTTTTTTGGCTCAACAGGCAGATTTTGTTTTGAACACTTACGTTGAGAAAGAAGCTTGCCCAAATAACCTTGCCCCAACAACTAGTACGAGTGCTCAATTGGTCATGGGAGATGCTTTGGCCATTTGTTTGTTAGAGTTAAAAGGATTCAGTAGTAAGGATTTCGCAAAATACCACCCAGGGGGAGCTCTTGGTAAACGCCTATACTTAACCGTGGATGATATTGTACAAACCAATATGAAACCTCAGGTTGATTTGGATATGGACGTTCGCAAGGTTATAGTTGAAATTTCTGAAAAAATGTTGGGTGTTTCCGCAGTAATTGAGAATAACAAAATTGTAGGTATAGTAACTGATGGTGACATTCGTAGAATGTTGAATAAATATGAAAATATTAATGGATTGACTGCCAAAGATATCATGACTTCTAACCCAAAAACCATTCAAGTTGACAAACTTGCCATTGTAGCCCTTGAATTAATGCAGGACAATGGTATTTCCCAATTGTTGGCAGTTCAAAATGAAGAATATAAAGGGGTGGTACATTTACATAATCTAATAAACGAGGGTATATTATAATGGCAAAAGCTGAGACCAAACGTCCGAACGAAATGTCTTTCTTAGACCATCTTGAAGAATTAAGATGGCATTTAATACGATCCGTTTTTGCCATTGTTATAATTGCATGTATAGCTTTTGTAATGAAGGAGTTCATTTTTGATACGATACTCTTTGGACCAAAAAAAATGGATTTCCCGACCTACAGATTCTTTTGTAAAGCTGCTACATTCCTCGGGTTTGATTCTGCGTTCTGTGCCGACAAATTACCTTTTACCATACAAAGCCGATTAATGGCTGGCCAGTTTTCAGCACATATTTGGACCTCGATATGGGCAGGGTTTATCGTAGGTTTTCCTTATGTGCTTTATGAAGTTTGGAAATTTATTAGCCCAGGTCTTTATGAAAAGGAACGAAACAATTCTAGAGGTTTTATCTTAATAGCATCTTTCCTTTTCTTTTTAGGTGTTCTGTTTGGTTATTATGTCGTTGCACCTTTATCGATCAACTTTTTGGGAACCTACGCGGTAAGTGCAGAAGTAACGAATGAGTTTGATTTGGCTTCCTATGTTGCTACCGTAAGGTCGGCAGTAATAGCTTGTGGACTACTGTTCGAATTACCTATTATTATATACTTCTTGACCAAAGTAGGATTGATTACACCTGAGATAATGAAAAAGTATCGTAAAATTGCCTTGGTCATTGT
>RCMY010005788.1_pt1 | contig 10436 bp, 6 predicted proteins | sample 2041341 | NCBI WGS metagenome assembly RCMY01 (sample SAMN09708234, study PRJNA481090) | Marine sediment metagenome, whole genome shotgun sequencing project.
GGCCAGTCGTTTCCGGTGGCCACCCGATGATCGGCATGTGGTGCATCGACGGCGAGTGCAACCCCTGATCGCCGAGTGCATGTCACCCGCTTGATCAGCGGACTCTGAGAAAGCTACGTGGTGCCCGGGTCCGAAAGGGCCCGGGCACTTCCGCGTCGGCTGCCAACGTCGGTGGATGCTCGGCCACCGGTCCCGATAGCCGGACAACCTTCTGGCGGTCAAACGAAGCGCAGCCTGCGTTCTGGACCCGTGGGCTGTGCAAAGACGCACAGCTCAACGGCCAAATGAAGGGGCGCGCTTCGCTGAGCCGCCAGAACGGTCAGCGCTTGGGGCGGAACGATTGCCCGAGGTCGACACCGACGAACGCCGATGGCGAGGGATTGCCGACAGCAAACCGGTAGAGCGCCGTTTGGTATACGACTGACAGCGCACTGGTGACCACGGCAACGACACCAATCCAGATCACGAAGAGGCCGATGCCGGTGACGGCGAGGGCAGTGACGCCGGTGCCTGCGAGCAGTAGCAATGGGAGACCGGCCAGGATCGCTACGAAGCTCACGAGTCCGATACCTGCGTTGGCGATGACCTGCTCACCCCACGTCCGCTTGAAGAGTGACGTCGACCGTTTGATGGCGTCACCAACGCCAACACCTTCGATCACCAGAATAGGTAGGACGAGGAAGGTCACGAGCGACCACGCCATGCCGACGAAGCCGACGACGATCTTGCCGATCAGCCCCGACCGCTCCGAGATTGCTCGCAACACGATCGACACCGTGGCGCTCACGATCGCCCAGGGAAGGATGGCGACTGCCCGTGATGCTGCGCCGGCGAGCGCGGAGCCGAGCGTCGGATCCCCTCCCGACATGCGCTCGTTGGCCGCCGAGATCAGCGCCGCGTTGAAGAAGATCGTGACGTAGGCGAGGACGATGTAGGCCAGGAAGCTGAGGACGTAGCCGACGGGGCCGAGGGTGAACTCGGTGCTGCCATCGATGGTCGATGTGCGGCCGGTGAAGAAGATCGGGACGAAGAAGGTTGCCGCGACCACCGCCGTTGCGAGGAACGACAGCAACGGCAGGACCAGCAGTTCCTTGTCGGCACGGAGCACCGCCCACGAACCTTTGGTCAGTTCCCAGGATCGCTTGAACTTGCCCATGACGAACTCCTTCATTGTTGCCATCAAGTCGGCCGAACCCTACCCCGGCGTCTGAACCACCAACGGCAACCAAGTCACCACGACGCTCGCTTCCCATTGTGAGCCCCAACGTGCAGCGGAGCGTTTCGGAGCCCAACGCCGACCCCGCCGTCTCCAGCGGCGCGATGTTGCGGGTCCAACGTGCAGCGGAACGTTTCGGCGCCCCAGCGCCGACCCCGCCATCTCCAGCGGCGCGATGTTGCGGGTCCAACGTGCAGCGGAGCGTTTCGGCGCCCCAGCGCCGACCCCGCCATCTCCAGCGGCGCGATGTTGTGAGCGCAGCGAACAACTCGGGGTGCCCGAAGGGCACACGTGGGCCCGGTGGGGATCGAACCCACGACCAAGCGATTATGAGTCGCATGCTCTAACCACTGAGCTACGGGCCCTGGTTGGCAACGCCTGGCGTTGCTCCGGGGAAAGGTTAGTGGTGTGTGACCCCGAGTCGTTCGAGGAAGCCGAGTTGGCGCATCTGTTCGGCGTGGCGGACGGCCATGGCAACGAACATGGCGTCGCCTCGTTCGGTCTGTTCGACGATCTGGGAGGCGGTCACGGCCATCAGGTAGCCGCTGAAGGATCCGAGCACGTATCGGTCCCAGATGGCGTCGAACGGCACCTCGGTGCCGTGGGCTGTCAGTCCGTCGATGTAGCGCTGGACCAGTCGTTGCTCGTGCTCGACTCGAATGTCGGGGAGGAGTCCGGACCCGAGCATGTAGGCGAGGTCAGTTGGACCGGACCCGATGCCGACGGTTTGCCAATCGACGACCGTCAGCGACGCCGATCCTGGCTCGACGCCGAAAAGCATGTTGTCGAGCCGGTAGTCGTTGTGGGTGAGGCAGAGCGCCTGATCGGCGTTGCTCGAATCAACCGAACCGATGGTTGCCTCGGCCAGCGTCATGAGATGGCCGATCATCGTCCGACCCAGCTCGATGTCTTCGGCGCTCATCACCTCGGCGTAACGGTTGGCGAAGCCGTCGAACACCATCTGGTAGAGGTCGCAGCGACCCTTCGCCCGGTTGAGATCGGGCGCTATCACCCAGTCGAGCGATAGCAGATCGCTCGTCGCAGCCCAGGTGGGTCCGTGAAGTGCTGCCGCCTGGTCGACCGCAAGTTCGGCCTGCTCGACCGTGCACCCTGCCAACTGGTCGCCCTGCTCGGCACCACGGATGTCTTGCATGATCAGGACGAAATCGTTTGCCTCTGGGTCGCCGGCGGCGTAGTGAACGGTCGGCACGCAGATGGCGACACCGGCGGCCAGGTCTCGGTAGAAGCCGACCTCGTGGACGTAGGTTCCGGTGAGAGCGGCGGTTCCTCGACTGATCTCGCTCTGCGACGGGAACTTACCGACAACAGTTTTGGGGAGCGACGGATCGTCGCTCGACCAGGTGAGCACGAATCGCACGTTCTCGCCGACCTGGCCCGTCCCGATCGAGGTGAGGTCCATACTCTCGATGACGGCATCGCTCCCACTTCTGATTGCGCCGATCCCGGCCTCGGCGAGCACCTCGGTCAGCCAGGCGGTGGTCATCTCTCGGGCGGGGACGATGGCGGGACGCATAGCCGCTCAGCCTGCCAGCTCGGGCTCGATCGGTCCAGCGGAGCCACGATCCTCGGCACGACCGCCAACGGCAACGAATCAGGCACGGACCGCGGAATCCAATCACCCACCGCGAGATTCTGCCCCGTGGCAGCGAGATACAGCCCCGTGGCAGCGAGATACAGCCCCGTGACGCGAATTGCGGCACCATAGGGCGATGCACGACTCCCCCTCGACCCCAACCGGCGACGCTGCCACACCTTCATCCCACGATGCTCCGACCCCGTCGGGCGGCCCACTCGCCGGCGTTCGGATCGCTGATCTGACAACCGTGATCATGGGTCCGATGGCCACGCGGATCCTTGGTGACCTCGGTGCCGACGTGATCAAGATCGAGGCACCCGAGGTCGACTTCATGCGCGACTTCGAACCCAAACGCTCCCCCGGTATGGGCGCCATGAGCCTGAACCTGCACCGCAACAAGCGAAGTATTGTGCTCGATCTCAAGTCCGAAGCCGGTCACGATGCCATGCTCGACATCGTTACGTCGTGCGACGTCTTCATCTCGAACATGCGCCCCGCAGCGCTCGGACGTCTTGGCCTCGACTACGAATCGCTCTCGAAGCGCAAACCCGATCTGATCTACTGCGGTGCCACCGGGTTTGACAGCTCCGGCCCCTATGCAGGCAAGGCGGCCTACGACGACGTGATCCAGGCGGCGTCGGGCATGGCGTCGATGTCGTCGTGGATGGGCGGCGACCCTGCGTACGTTCCCACGATCGCGGCCGACAAGATCAGTGGCCTCCACATCGTCTATGCGGTGCTCGCCGCGCTCTACCGAAAAGCGACAACCGGCGAGGGCGATGCCATCGAGGTGCCGATGGCCGAAGCGGTCGCCAGCTTCAACCTGGTCGAACACCTCAACGGACATACGCTCGAGCCGAAGGAACCCCCGTTCAGCTACCAGCGCCTTCTGACCCCGCACCGACGGCCACGTCGATCAGCCGATGGCTGGGTGTGCATCCTGCCGTACAGCGATCAGAACTGGCGTGACTTCTTTGCCCTCGTCGGGGCACCCAAACACGCCGACGACCCTCGATTTGTCTCGGTGAACGCCCGGGTCACCAACGTCGACGCGCTCTATGCGCTGCTCGACACCTTCATGGCCCAACACACCACGGAGGAGTGGATGCGGCTGTGCGACGACGCCTCGATACCTGCGGTGCCCGTTGTCGATCTCGAGCACATCGACGAGGACCCGCACTTCGCTGCCGTCGGCCTGCTTGAAGTGCATGATCATCCGACCGAAGGGGCCTACCGGGTGGTGAGAGATCCGGTCAGATTCGCCTCGGGTAATGCCGGCGTGTGGCGTCACAGCCCTCGACCGGGCGCCGCGACCACCGAGGTTCTCGCCGAGCTCGGCTACAACGATGAGGAAATCGCCGCTGTCATCGCCGCCGGATCCTGGCAGCCCTGACCTGGCAGCCCTGACCTGGCAGCCCTGACCCGGCAGCCCTGGTCCAGCAGCCCTGGTCCAGCAGCCCGAGAACGAACAACGCCGCCCCGGTTGCTACCGGAACGGCGTTGTCCAACTTGCTCGGGGGGTGAGGCTCGAACTCACGACCCATTGATTAACAGTCAATTGCTCTGCCAGCTGAGCTACCCCCGAAGGCGAATCCTGAGGATAGCAAGCCTGGACCGGATCGTGGCGCATTCTTCGAGATGCTCTCGAGGAAGAGCGCTGACAGGAGCGCTGAAGAGTGCGAGGGAGCGAGCTGCTCACCCGTCGGCGCTTTCCCTCATCGAGATAGTCGCCCTAATCGAGATAGTCGCGGAGACGATCGCTTCGCAGAGGATGACGGAGCTTGGCCAGGGTTTTCGACTCGATCTGGCGGATCCGCTCGCGGGTCACTCCGAATTCTTTGCCGACTTCTTCGAGGGTTCGCGGCCGCCCATCGACCAGGCCGAACCGGAGCCGGACGACCTCGGCTTCTCGGGGGGAGAGATCGCTGAGCACCTCGTTGACGGTCTCGGCCAGCATCTTGCGGGCCGTGATGTCGAGTGGCGCGGCGGCCCCGTCGGGGATGAAGTCGGCCATCGAGGTGTCGTCTTCCTCGCCAATCGGCGAGTCGAGCGACAACGGATCTTGTTGGGCGAACCGCAGGATCTCGGCCACCTTGGCTTCGGGCAGATCGACCGCTTCGGCCAACTCGGCCATCGTTGGCTCACGTTCGAGCTTTTGCAGCATCGACCGCTGCTGGCGAACAACCTTGTTGATCGACTCGACCATGTGCACCGGGACTCTGATGGTCCGCGACTGGTCGGCTATTGCCCGTGTGATGGCCTGGCGAATCCACCAGGTGGCATAGGTCGAGAACTTGAATCCCTTGGAGTGGTCGAACTTCTCGACCGCTCGCATCAGACCGAGGTTGCCCTCCTGGATGAGGTCGAGCATCGGCACACTGCGACCGACATACCGTTTGGCGATCGACACAACGAGACGCAAGTTGGCCGATGTGAGTTCGCTGCGTGCCCGAGAGCCGTCGGCGACGATACGGCGAAGTCTTCGCTGCTCGGCGAGGGGGAGCTCACGCCAGGTCTCGTCGGCGAGTGCTTCGGCGACGACGACCGAGGCCGCGGCTCCGGCATCGATTCTGGTTGCCAATTCGACTTCCTCGGCGGAAGTGAGAAGTGGCACCCGACCGATCTCCTTCAGGTACATCCGGACGGGGTCCGACGAACCGTTGGCTCGGGCCATGGCGACGGCGGCGACACGAGTCGGATCGTCTCGTAGCCGGGTCTTGCGGTGACCCTTGGCATCAACCGGTGCCTCTTCGACTTCGACGGGGTCGTCGTCGAAGGGGATGTCGTTGGCGTCGAGCCAGTCTCTGACCGCGGCGAGAACCGTGGGGGTCAGTTCGACCAGCTTCATGACATCGACGACATCCTCGGGACTGAGGGTGCGGCCGCCGCGCGCCCGCAGCACCAAGCGATCACGATGTTCATCGGTGAATACGCTCGGCAACTCGGCGACAGGCCGGTCAGTCAAGAATCCTCCTCGGGGGGCTGGACCAACCAAACTAGCAAGGCTTCGACCACTGACGCCTGCCGGGCCGGATCCATGAGCGCCGCATGGTTCGACATCAGCCACGAAAGGTTCCGATTGATGTCGCCGATATCGGCAGGATCAACTGCTCCTTTGGCTGCTCGACGCCCATCTTCGATCTGGACATCGAGAAAACGCCGCCACAACAGGCAGGCAACGTCGATCGGCTCGCTCGTTGGCTCTTCGACCGACACCCGCTGGATCAGATCGCCGACCTCGGGGCCGCCGGCCCCGATCGCCTGATGAATCGACGACGACTCGACAACGGCATCGTACGCCGTTGCCAGAAGATCCTGGGTGAACAGGTCGCTGACGATCAGTCGCACCATGTCGTCGCGGCGATGCACCACCAGTTTCAGCGCCTCGTACTCGGTGGGATGACGCACCCCGGATTCGACTCGGCGGGGTGCGGTTGCTGTTTGACGCTCGACGACCTTGGCGACGCCGGTCGCGGCCATCTCGCGCACGAGGTCTTCCGAGATCCGACATCGGTCGGCGATGGTGTACGCATACTGGTCTCGCACGATCCGGTCAGGGTGTTCTGCCACCATGGCCAGGGCGGATTCGGCCGTTCTGGCCCGACCCTCGACCGAGGAGAGGTCGCCGGCAGCCAGTGCCCGCTCGACCCGAAACTCGAGGAACGGTCGAGCGTTCGCCACTGCAGCGGCAAGTCGCTGCGGATTCTCCCGGGCGAGGTCGCCGGGATCGACGCCGTTTGGCAGATCGGCGACAAGAACCTCGAGGTCGTGTTGCTTCTCCCATTCGTAGAAGCGAGCGGCAGCATTCTGACCGGCGGTGTCGGCATCGAAGGAAAGGACGACCTTGCGAGCAAATCGCCGGAGCAGCTTGACGTGCTCGTCGGTCAGGGCAGTGCCGCAGGTCGCAACCGCCCGAGGAGTCCCCGCCTGCTGAAAGCCGATGACGTCGGTGTAGCCCTCGCAGACGATGACTTCGTCGGCGGCGACGATGTCGGTTTTCGACCAGTTCAGGCCGTAGAGCACTCGGCTCTTGTTGTAGACACCGGAGTCGGCCGAGTTGACGTATTTTCGGGCATCGTCGGACCCGGGAAGGATGCGGCCGCCGAATCCCATGGGTCGATCCTGGGCGTCGAAGATGGGGAACAGCACCCGGCCACGGAAGAAATCGTATTGGCCACCGCGTTTGTTGATCCCCCCGAGACCGGAATCGACCCATTCGGCGTTCGACAACCGCAGCGCCTTCGACAGATGATCCCAGCCGTCCGGCGCCCAGCCGATGCGGAAATGCCGCACGATCTCGCCGTCGTAGCCGCGGTGGCGCAGATAGCTGCGCGCGGCGCCGGCGTCGGCGGAGTGCAGGAGACGGTCGTGATAGAAGTCGACAGCTCGTCCCAGGGCGTCATAGAGCCGTTTGCGGGCCTTGCGCTCTTCACCTTCGTTGGCGTCGGTGTAGCGCAGCGTGACCCCGAATTTGTTGGCGAGCCACTCGACGGCGCCAACGAAGTCGAGAAGCTCTTTCTCCTTCACAAAGGTGATCGTGTCGCCCTTCGCCCCACAACCGAAACAGTAGTAGAGACCCTCCTCGGCATTGACCGAGAACGAGCCCGATTTCTCCGAGTGAAAGGGGCACAGCCCGGAGAACCTGCGCCCGACTCGGCGCAGCTGGGTGTACTGAGTGATGACAGCAACGATGTCTGATTGTTCGCGTACGCGAACGATGTCCTCATCAACGATCCCCACGATGTGAAGCTACCGGTTAAACCTCGGAGCGCACGATGGCCTGGGCGACCGCGAGGCGGGCGATGGGAACCCGAAACGGCGAGCACGAGACGTAGTCGAGCCCACAACGCCAGAACAGGTCGATGCTCGCCGGGTCACCGCCATGTTCGCCGCAGACACCGAGCTTGATACCGGGCTTGGTCGCTCGGGCATCGACTGCGGCCCGCCGCACCAGCTCCCCCACTCCCGCCTCGTCGATGGTGTCGAACGGGTTGGCACCGAGCAGCTCGAGGTCGCAGTAGAGCCGAATGAAGCTCGATTCGACATCGTCGCGGCTGAAGCCGAAGGTCATCTGCGTGAGGTCGTTGGTGCCGAAGCTGAAGAAGTCGGCGACGTTCGCGATCTCGCCTGCCCGGATCGCCGCTCGGGGGGTCTCGATCATCGTTCCGACACTCACTTCGAGCGGCTCGTCTCGATCGGCGTTCACCTGCTCGATCTCCTCGGCGATCCACGAGCGAACCAATTCGAGTTCCTGCCGGTTCACGATCAGTGGAATCATGATCTCGACGATGGGAGTCCCTCCCCCGTCGGCCCGCTCCGCCGCCGCCGACAGCAGGGCTCGCACCTGGGTGCGATACAGGTGCGGCTTGAGAATACCGAGCCGCACCCCGCGTGTGCCGAGCATCGGGTTCTCTTCGTGATGCGCCTGAGCTGCGGCCAACAGCCGCTTGTCGGTGACGCTGAGGTCGGACCGTGCTTCACGAACGAGGAGTTCGGTGACATCGGGCAGGAACTCATGGAGTGGTGGATCCAAGAGACGCACCGTGACCGGCAGCCCGTCCATCGCTTCGAGCAACGCCATGAAATCGGCTCGCTGCACCTCGGCCAGCTCGACCAGTGATGCCAGCTGCTGCTCCTCGGTCTCGGCCAGGATCATGCGCTGCACGATCGGCAGCCGCTCACCCAGGAACTGATGCTCGGTGCGACACAGCCCGATACCTTCCGCCCCGTAGTCACGAGCGATGAGCGCATCGAGGGGAGTGTCGGCATTGGCTCGGACGGACATCTTGCCCGCTCGGACCTCGTCGGCCCAGGACAAGATTTCGTTCATCTCTGAGGGCACGTCGCCTTCCGACAGATCGACTGCCCCGAGGAACACTTCGCCGGTTGCACCGTCGAGGCTGACGATGTCGCCCTCACGAACGATCAGGCCCCCGACGCTGAAATGTGATTCGCCGATGGTGATGCCGCCGGCGCCACAGACCGCAGGTTTGCCCCAGCCACGGGCGACAACCGCTGCGTGACTGGCCAGTCCGCCCTTGGTGGTGAGGATGCCCTCGGCGATCGCCATGCCGTGCACGTCTTCTGGTGAGGTCTCGTCTTTCACCAGGATGACGTCGATCCCCTCGTCGTAGGCGTCGACTGCGGTGTTCGGGTCGAAGTACACCGCACCAACCGCGGCACCCGGTGACGCGCCGAGCCCGGTGGCGATCGGGGTGTGGCCCGGCCCGGAGAACTGCGGATGCAAGATCTGATCGAGATGATCGGCAGTCACCCGTAGGAGTGCGGTTCGGCGGTCGAGGCCGAGATCATCGGGCGCCGCCAACTGCTTGGCGATGCGGACGGCCGCGGCCCCCGACCGGTCACCCGGTCGAACACCGAGGAATTGGAGTTGGCCCTGTTCGACGGTGAAGTCGATGCTGAGCATGTCGCGGTAGTGGGCTTCCAGAATGGCGAACGACGCCTCGAGGTGCCGCCACGCATCGGGAAGCAAGCCCTTCATCTCGCAGACACCAATCACCGGCGCCGTTCCGTCGTCGATGCCCTGACCTCCGACTCGAAAGTCGCCGTACGGCTCCTTGGACCCGTTGACCGGATTTCGGGTGAAGGCCAAGCCCGTGCCGGAGCGCTCGTCACGGTTGCCGAACACCATCTGTTGGACGACCACCGCCATGCCCACGTCGTGTGAGATCGACTCACGCTGTCGATAGGCGCGGGAATGCGGGGAGTCCCAATTGTGAAAGGCCGCTTCGACGGCGCCGCGCACCTGCTCATCGATGTCCTGGGGAAACGGCGTGCCGCGCTCGTCGAGCATCGTCAAGAAGTTCTGCGCCAGCAGCCGAGACTCGGAAACGCCAAGCGCACTCTCGGTGGTGACTCCAGCCATGGCTTTCGCTCCGTCGACTCGCCGTTCGAACTCCTCGCTCGGAACACCGCTCACCACGTTGCCGTACATCTGGATGAGTCGACGATAGGAGTCGTACGCGAACCGTTCGTCGCCGGTGGCGTTGGCCAATTGCTCGACGGTCTCGTTGTTGAGACCGACGTTCAGCACCACCGACAGCGCACCGGGCATGACCGTGGGCGTGCTCGGGCGAACACTCACCAGCAGTGGCAGGTGGTCGTCGCGGCCAAGCCCCTTGGTCAGAATTCGGGCTTCCTCGACGACTGCGGCGTCGAATGATCCGGTGGCCAGGAAGTCACGACACGCGGCCGTCGTAAGGGTGAATCCTGGCGGCACCGGCAAACCGAGCCCGACACTGATGTCGACCAGCGTCGCTCCTGTTCGACCGAGCATCGCCACCAACTCCTCGAACGGGAGATCGTGGGGGTGATCGATCGGATACATGGGGCGCATGAGGGCCGAGGTTAGATCACGCCAGGCGTTCGGCCAACCATTGTTCGAGTTCGGCGACGGGGAGACGTACCTGTTCCATCGAATCTCGTTCGCGGACCGTCACTGCATGATCCTCGAGGGATTCGAAGTCGAACGTGACGCAGTAGGGCGTGCCGATCTCGTCTTGGCGGCGGTATCGCTTGCCGATGTTCTGCGTCTCGTCGTAGTCGCACATCCATCGTTCGGCGAGCTGAGAGAACAATTCGGTTGCCGGGCCGGCCAGCTCG
>RCMY010005790.1_pt1 | contig 10430 bp, 9 predicted proteins | sample 2041341 | NCBI WGS metagenome assembly RCMY01 (sample SAMN09708234, study PRJNA481090) | Marine sediment metagenome, whole genome shotgun sequencing project.
CGGGTTCGTGGACACGGTCACCGAATTGTCGAACTCCTATCGAGTTCTTCAGCCTCCGTCGCTCATCAACAAATACGCGGCGGTTCCCAGCCTGCACGACGAATGGGACCTGCTCGTCGGCATTTTGATATCCCGAACGCTGAAACTACATCGTCGACGCACTCGCCGGGACCGTGGTCGCTCTCGTGGGGTTGGCTGGTGCTGTTGCGCTCCAGCGTGCGCACAGAGCCCGAGACGGCCGGAGCAACCCCCAATTCGCAAGTCGTCTACCGGAGCTGGCTCATCGTGGCGCTTGGGCCTACTGTCGGCTCCCGACTGCGAGCGGCCGCACGGCTCCGCCGACCAACTTGGCGACGAGCCCGGTCCAACCGGTCTGGTGCGACGCGCCCAACCCCTGGCCGGTGTCGCCGTGGAAGTACTCGTAGAACAGGAGTTGCCCATGCCAGAGCGGATCGTCCTGAAACCGTGTGGATCCACCGAAGACGGGACGCTGCCCGCTCGGATCGTCGGTGAAGAGAGACACGAGGCGCGACGCGAGGTCAGCACCGACGGACTCGAGGGTTCGGTGGTCACCAGAACCGGTTGGGTAGCTGATCGTGAAGGTGTCTCCGAGGTAACGGGTGAATCGCTGGAGCGATTCGATGAGCAGGTAGTTCAGAGGGAACCAGATTGGCCCACGCCAATTCGAGTTTCCGCCGAACAATCCCGCTTCGGACTCGGCTGGTTCGTAACCAACGCTCGACGATGATCCGGCGAGTTCGAGCACGAACGGAGTGTTCAGATGGCTCTTCGCCAGAGATCGCAGACCGAACGGCGACAGGAACTCGTTCTCGTCGAACATTTTCGACAGAAGGCGTGGCAGCCGTTGCGGTGAGACGATCGAAAGTAACCAGCCGTCGAAGCCGCTGTTGGGCTCACTGTGGAACACGTTGGCCGCGTGGTGAGGCTTGTTGGTCCGAAACCACTCGAACCGGGCGGCGAACTCGGGAAGACGAGCAAGCGTTTCGTTCGAAAGTGTCGTGGTTGCAGCGAGCGGAAGCAGCCCGACCATCGACAGGACCCGCAGTGGCGCCGGTTCGGCTCCGGGCACGTGGAGAACGTCGTAGTAGAAGCCATCTTCCTCGTTCCACAGGCCACACTCGTCCATGGCATTCGCGATATAGGTGAAGTGCTCGAGGAACTTGGTGGCGAGATCCTCATACGTCCGGTCGTGCTCTGCAAGGGCCAGCGCCATTTCCAGAAGGTTCAGGCAGTACATCGCCATCCACGCAGTGCCATCGGATTGTTCGAGCCGGCCGCCCGTCGGCAACTCCGCAGACCGGTCGATCGGACCGATGTTGTCGAGACCGAGAAACCCGCCTTCGAACACGTTGTTGCCCTCTTCGTCCTTGCGGTTCACCCACCACGTGAAGTTGAGGAGCAATTTGTGAATGACCCGTTCGAGGAACTCGAAGTCCTGCGATCCGTCGGCTTCGAACACTCGCAGCGCGGCCCACGCGTGGACGGGCGGGTTGACGTCGCCGAAAGCCCACTCGTACGCGGGAAGCTGGCCATCGGGGTGCATGAACCATTCGCGGCACAGCAGCACGAGCTGGTCTTTCGCAAACTGCGGGTCGACATCGGCGAGGGCAACGCAGTGAAACGCGAGATCCCAGGCGGCATACCAGGGGTACTCCCACTTGTCGGGCATCGAAATGACATCGGCGTTGTTGAGATGGCGCCACGAAGAGTTCCGACCCTTTTTCCGTGCGGCCGGAGGCTGGGTACTTGCGGGATCACCGTCGAGCCATTGTTCGACATCGAAATGATAGAACTGCTTCGACCACAACATTCCCGACAGGGCCTGCCGCGCGATCATTGCCTCCTCCGATGTTGCGCCCGCCGGAAGTACCGATGCATAGAAGTCGTCGGCCTCATTGGACCGCGTGCTCAGCAGCTGATCGAAGTCGGCGTCGACCGCCTCGCCCGAACTGCTCATGCGAAGCCTGATTTCCGTGGATTCTCCTGGCTCGAGAATCAACTCGTGGTGCAGCGCCGCTTTTGTACCTACTTGGTTGGGAACGACCGTGGAAGCGCCATGTATGACGTGATCGCCGATGCCGTCCTTCGGGTACGCGTCACCATCGGTACCCCACAGGCGCGGCGCATTGGTTTCGTTGTTGCAGAACAGCGCTGTCGAGTTGGTGTCAGAGGCGAGCGTCATCGTTCCCAGGGAGTGGTGCTGCGCGTGCAGGCTCGAACCAACCCGCGAGATCGACGGCTTCCGATCATTGAGGCCCCAGGACCACGTGTTTCGAAACCACAGGGTGGGCAACACGTGAAGGCTCGCCGTTTCAGGACCTGCGTTGCGGACGGTGAGTCGAATCGCGATGTCCTCGGGCGATGCTTTGGCATAGTCGGCCGTGATTTCCCAGTAGCGGTCCTCGTCAAAGGCGCCGGTGTCGAGCAACTCGAACTCGGGATCGTGTCGGCCACGGCGGCCGTTCTCGGCCACCAGCTCGTCGTACGGGAAGGGCACTTGGGAATAGACATAACGCCAGCGCATCCAGGAGTGGGTCGGTGTCGAGTCGAGGTACCACCAGTACTCCTTGGCGTCCTCGCCATGGTTTCCCTCGTTGCCGGTCAAACCAAATATCCGCTCTTTGAGAATCGGGTCCCTGCCGTTCCAGAACGAGAAGGCGAGACACAGGCGTTGCTGAAGGTCGCAGATCCCGCCCAGGCCGTCCTCGTTCCACCGATAGGCCCGCGAGCGCGCATGGTCGTGCGGGAAATACTCCCACGCTTCGCCGAACTCGCTGTAGTCTTCGCGCACTGTGCCCCACGCACGTTCGCTGACGTAGGGCCCCCACGTTTTCCAGTCCGTGGTCTTCGAGGTGAGCCGCTTCTCTTCGGCGCTGCTCATGATGACAATTCGCTTGCGGACTGGTCGACACGTTGACGGTGTGATCTCATCTCGGCATTATTCACCGAGACCCGGCAGCACACACTGCCATTGCGGCGTATGACGCGTGTTTTGTACGGTCCCTGGCGCGTCGACTCCTGCAGCAGCTCAGCCGACCGAGCGACCAGCGTTGGCTGGTTTGGCGTCGGGTGCCCCCAGCAATGAGACCAACCCTGCGCGGTCGACGAGATCGATGCACCGATAACGCAATTCGATGAGTTGAGCCGACTCGAGCTGTTTGAGGACCCGTTGAACGCTCGAACGTTGCACCCCCAACATTCCGGCCAACGTGCCCTGCGTCGTCTGAACTCGTCCCTCGTCGTCAGCTTCACGGAGCAGAATCGAGGCGAGCTGAGCTTCGATCCCGCCAGCCAACAAGTCGATCAGCCGATTCTGCAACCCCGCCATCCGCTCGGCAAGTGACACGAACCATCGTCGGGCAATCAGCGGGCGCGTCTGCAGCAACGTGAACAAACTCTCGGTGTCCAGCGACAAGATGGTGCAATCCTCGAGGGCCCGGGCGTCGAAGACCTCGGAGTCGCCCAGGAATGCCGGCACATCGCCGAACACGTCACCGGGTCGAAGAATCTGGAGTGTCACCCGTCGGCCGTTGACCTCTCGACTGAGCTCAACTGTGCCCGTGCGCAAAACGTGCACCTCGGCGGCACTTTCGCCGCGACGGAACACAAACGAGCCACCGGCGAACGCCGTCTCGCCCATCTCCTCGACGAGAAGCTCGACATCGTTCTTGCTGAGCGGCGAATCTGCGCCCCTGCTGAGACAAAGGGCAATCCACGCCCCGAATCTATGCAACCGATCGGACATCGGCCAACCGTAACCGGTCGTCAACGCCGCATCCAATGGAAGGTCCACCGGGTCGAACTCACCAACGCGCGCACGCCGACCACGAATGGTCGCATCACTCCTGGCGCGAGCGATCCTGGCTCGGCCCGATGTTCTTCTCGCACAGGGTCATGGCGCTGGCAGCGATGGCGATGTGCGAGAACGCCTGGGGGAAGTTGCCAAGTTGTCGACCGCCCGCCGGGTCGTACTCTTCAGACAGCAGACCGACGTCGTTTCGAAGACTCAGCAAACGTTCATAGAGCACAGTGGCTTCGTCGTGGTGACCAATGAGGGCAAGGCTGTCGACGAGCCAGAACGAGCACAAAAGGAACGCTCCTTCTTGCCCGCCGACCCCGTCTCCTCCACCGTCGGCATCATCGACTTCATAACGCAGTACGAGCCCGTCGACCGTCAGCTCACGTTGGATCGCTTTCACGGTTGCCACGATCCGAGGATCATCGGCGGGAAGAAACCCGACGAGCGGAATCATCAGGGTGGAGGCATCGAGCGCCTTTCGTCCATACGCCTGGGTGAAGACGCCGCGGTCATCGACACCCTTGGCACACACCTCGGCGTGGACTTGGGCACGAGCGTCACGCCAGCGATCGGCCCCGCCGTTCAAGTCGAGCTGCTCGACGGTCTTGACGGCACGATCGAACGCCACCCAGGCCATCACCCTGGAGTGGGTGAACTGTGCTCGACCACCACGCACTTCCCAGATGCCCTCATCGGGCTGCTGCCAGTTGCCTTCGAGCCAGTCCATCATACTCGTTTGTATGTGCCAGGCGTTGTCATCGGGCGCCATTCCGCCGAGGCGAGCCTGATACATCGCGTCCATGACTTCGCCGAACACGTCGAGCTGCACTTGGTCGGCTGCACCATTCCCGATCCGGACAGGTTGGGATCCCTCGAACCCGGCGAGCCAGGGAAGCTCGAACTCAGAAAGGCGGCGTTCACCGGCCAACCCGTACATGATTTGCAGCCGCGACGGGTCGCCAGCGACCGAGCGAATGAGCCAATCTCGCCACGCTTTGGCGTCATCGATGCAGCCAGCTTTCAGCAGAGCCAACAACGTGAACGAGGCATCGCGCAACCAGCAGTAGCGGTAGTCCCAGTTTCGTGCGCCACCTATCCACTCAGGAAGTGACGTGGTTGGCGCGGCCACGAACGACCCGGTGGCGCCGTGCGACAAACCTTTCAATACCGTCAGCGACTGGTGGACGTCGTCTCGATACGCACCGTCGTAACTCAAACGAGACGTCCAGTCGGTCCACCACTGCTGGGTTGCGTCGAGAATTGCGTCGGAATCGACCGCATCGGGAGCGGCCAGGTGGGATTCGAACCAGGCCAGGTCAAAACCAACCCGATCGCCTGTGTTGACGGTGAATTCGCCAATCGTGGCAAGTCCCTCACCGTGCATCGGAATGGGGCTTCGAAGAATGAGTGCCTCGGCCCAGCGACCGCACAGACACCGCCGTCGCGGCGCGTGACCCACGGCGTGATGTTGCCGTAGTCGAAGCGCACTCGCATCTCGCTGCGCATCGCCACCGAACCGCGCCGGCCCTCGACCATGCGCACGAGTCGATGGGCATCACCCACCGGCACCAACACATCGATCACCGCAACCTCACCGGTGTCGGTCGAATGCACTGTTTCGAGCACGAGCGTTCCCGATCGGTAGCTCCGGGTCGAACGGGTCGACGCAGCCGGTGCCAACGACCAGTGTCCGTTCTCCTCGTCACCAAGGAGGGCAGCAAAACACGCGCCTGAGTCGAACCGCGGAAAACACAACCACTCGATCGACCCCGCCAACGACACCAGTGCCGCCGATCGGGAATCACTCAACAGTGCGTAGTCCTCGATTCGTCGCATGACGCAGTCTGCTACGTCTGCCGACCGTTCCCGCCCAGCCAGCGGTCCGGCCACCTGCCCAGGACAGCGGGGATTGCGCCCGATCGGTCATTTCGGGCACAAGGCACCTCCTCGAAGCTTTCCCTATTGCAGCAACCGCAAGTACGAAACATCGAAAGGAAAACAATGACAACAAAACCACACGTCCAATCAAAGGGAGCCGGCAGCGACTACGGGCCGCTCGGCGTCGGGCTCGTCGGTGTCATGGTCACCGCGGCGGCGCTCGTCGCGCTGATCGTCGCTGGCATTACCGCCGCAGACCTGTTTCCGGCCACATCCGGCCCGGCCGACGCGCTGCGAGATCGCGGCGTCTGGTCGGCGACCAAAGCATGGGCCAATCCTTTGGGCTTGGCGGGCCTGGCCGCCCTCTTCGGAGGCGCCGTGCCCTATGCCCTTCGCAATATCCGCAAGGCGATCACGTACCGCGCCGACGCCATGATGACCTCCCTACCCACTCTCCTCACGAAGGATGCCTGACCATGACCACGATTCACAACCGCACGAAGAAGTCCGAACAAACCACACACAATCAGACAGGAAACCAGACCGTGACCACCACGAGCTACAACACCATTCCCTACAAGGGTGACGATTCCATCCAGACTCTCGCCGTACGCCTGCAATGGCCAATGTTGGCCATGGGAGCAGTGGCCGTGATGGCCGGGCTCATCCTCGGAATCGCCGGTGGCGTGAACCTGGGCGACTTCTTCTCCCCATCGGGCGTCGCCGACGACCTCGGAAGGGGCGAGGCTCTCGGACAGTTGTCGGGCGGCTTCATCTTTCTCGGGATGGGGTTGATTCTCGGAGCCGTCGCATCGGCGCTGGTCAACATCGTGCGAACACTGCGCGACGCTGGCCGCGACGTACAGACCTCCCTCGATGCCAAACCACTCCAGCTGGTCAAGCCCTGGTCGGGGAAGGCAACCGCACCGGTCATGGTCATGGGAATCATGATCGAGATGGTGACCTTGGTCATGGGTATCGTCCTGGCGACCTCCATCGGCGGCGTCGACCCAGCGGCCATCGTCGACCCATCGATTGCCTCAGTCGGAGACCTCGCAGACATTGGTATGACCCGTGCTGTCAGCACATGGTTGCCAGCCTTGCGCATTCTCGGGTTGTCGATGATCGTCATGTCGATCATCCTGGCTCTCACGACCATCCGCAAGGTCATCCGATTCCAGGGTGACCGAATCACGGAGATCGCAAGCCAAGTACGCTTGCCAGCGGTCTGAGCCGATTGATTCATTCGATTGTCACGGATCGGACCGGTGCCCCCACCGGTTCGATCCGCTTTTTGGCGGTGCGCAACGCATTCGAACAACACGTTCACCAGCACCTCGAAACACTCGCGATCGAACAAGGTTTACGGTGAAGTTCATGGACATCACACTGCTCTACTTCGACGACTGTCCGAACTGGCATGACGCCGACACTCACCTACGGACGCTTGAAGATGAGATTCCCGGTCTCCGTGTGACGCGGCAAATTGTGGACACTGCCGAGGAGGCCGAAAGGACCCAATTCCGGGGATCACCCAGCATTCTCATCGACGGGGTCGACGCCTTCGCCGACCCCGATGCCCCCGTCGGGCTGTCGTGTCGGGTGTACCAAACCCCCGAAGGGTCAGCTGGATCGCCGACTCTCGATCAGCTGCGCGAAGTACTCGCCACGGCGTCGAGCTAATCCAGGGATCATCCCAGCGGTTGCGTGATCTCGGCGCGGGCCTTCAGCGCAGTGTTCATCGCTTCGAACCCGTCATGAGTTTTTGTGTCGAGCGTCGTCCGCATGAACCGCACCAGCACGCCGTCGAACTGTTCGGATTGGGTGACACGTGTTCCGCCGGCAGGTGTTGCCAGGAGTTCGAACCGGTGCCGGCCATCGAAGATGCCGCGGACGCCAAAATGGCCGAGCCACTCGAAGGTCTGGGCCAGTTCTACGGCAGTCACCTCAGGCTTGAATGTCATCGCCTTCCCGCCCGGCGGCTCCATTCGATTCGTCAGCGTGTTGCCAACTTCGACACTGCCGCTGGACTCGACGATAAACGGATTCCATTCGGAGTATCGATCCAGATCGGTGAGAATATTCCACACCGTTTCGGGTGTGGCATCGATGTCGACCTGCGTGTGGAGTTCATGATGCATGGTGCGCTTCCTTACTAGTCGCAACTCGTGTTGCGTTTCTACTATGCATCGGTCATGCTGCAAACGCAACACTATTTGCGATAAGATCGAGGATCATGAGCACCACAGACTCCCGAGTCGGCGAACAACGGCCGGGCGGGCGAGCCGAGCGAGTGCGCACCGCGGTCTTACGCGCTGCAGCAGAAATCCTGACCGAGGTCGGTTACGAGAAGATGCGAGTTGAGGACGTCGCAGTCCGGGCCGGCGTCCACAAGACAACTGTGTACCGGCGCTGGCCGACGAAAGCCGCACTCACCGCAGACGCTGCATCACTCCATAGCGCCGACGCCGTCCCCATTCCCGACACCGGCACGATCGTCGGGGACCTCAAACTGCTCGCTCGTGAGGTCGTTGTCAACGTTGGCACGCAAGAAGGCTCGCGCCGAGCTCGTTCACTTGCCGCAGCGGCAGCAACGTCCGACGAACTGACCGATGCAATGCACGGCTTCTGGGCCGAGCGCCTCGCGCTCTCGTCCAGAATTGTGGAGCGAGCTGTCCAACGCGGCGAACTACCTGCCTCCACCGACGCCAATCTGGTCATCGAAACTGTCATAGGCCCCCTGTGGGTCCGCCTTCTCCTCACCGGCGAACCGGTCACCGAAGAACTCGCCGACCGGGTCGTCGAACTCGTGACCGAAGGGGCCCTCCCCCACTGAACACCGACGCCGTTTCGCCGTTCAGATGTCGTCGGGCCGGTTCCTGAGCGTCACGTCCTGCGTTGTCGACGCCACGGTGATTCCCGCCTCTTCCAGTCGACCAAGGATCCGTCGCGTCAGCTCGTCTTTGACTTGGCGAGCTGTTCGCACGGGCACAACGAACCGAGCCGCAAGTTCGAGGTAGTTGTCCGTTGCCCGCACGAACACCCGGGGTTCGATCTCGGTACGAGCGAGCGGATACCGTCGGATCATGGCGGCGATCGATGCTGCAGCGGGTTCGGACGCCGAGATCCGGACTGCCTCGTCGGTCATGATTTGTTCGGCCGTGTGCCAGTCGTCTTGGTACGCAATGGGGACCATGATCTCCTCCCAGATGAACTCGAAGGATGCGCTGTAGTTGTACACGGGTTCGTCAAACGTCGCCTTGTTGGAAATCGCGACGATCCGCCCCGTGTATTGCCGGCCGCGGACCCAGGTTTGATCACCCTGTTCGGTCCCGATCTCCATGACCTTCGTACGAAGTGGCGTGATATCGATCACATCACCGCGTGCACCGCCGACCTGAACCCGATCACCGACGCGGTAGATCGTGCCGGACATGATGTTGAACCAGCCCGCCAGAGCACCGATGACTTCCTGCATCGCGAAGGCGAGCCCAGCGGTGGTCAAACCGAGAACCAAACCCAACTGACCAGCGAACGGGCGCCACAAAACCCCAAGCCCGACGATGGTGACCGCCGCCACGACATAGTTGACGAGTTTGCGCGTGTAGTACTTCCGATACCGATCGTCCACGCCACGAGAGGCCAAACGCCCGACAAACGCCGCCAGAACAACGGCGACGATAGCCATGAACGCCGAAGTCATCAGCTTTCCACCGGCGGACTCGTTGTCTGCGATCAGGTCCCAAAACGCATCCACGTGTTCACCCGTCGCTCAGCCCGGTCATCTCGGCCGGGAAGTCTCAAGACTTGTTGGCTGAATCCGTCGCGGCTGACTTCGCATGCCCTGCCGCGTCCGTGAGGTCGAGCACGTCGCCAGCAGCGGCTACCTCGAGTTCGTCGAGGGCTTTGACGAGCAATTCGACCTCTATCGAGGCATCGACCTCCCCCTTTGCTTGGCCATATGCCGCCTCGCCAAGCTCCTTGATCAGGCGCGATCGCTCTCGACGCTGGCGAAGGCCATCGGCTCGCTCTCGTCCCTGCTCAACTGCGTCGCCTACGAGATCTCTCGCCTTGTCGAAGATGTCCATGACTCATGCTCCTTTGTCACTAGCAAGTGTCCCAACTGTTATCGAAGACCAGCAGGGCCCAACGTCACGAACCTCGGGTCACATCTGCCCAGAAACTCGAGAAATCTCTTGCTTATTAAGCTAAGGTACCCTTATAATACTAAGGTGCTCACTGAACGGGAACAACAAATCGTCGACTTGCTTCGCCGTGATCCGCTGATCGGAACGGAGACACTGGCCGCTTCGCTCGGAACCAGCCGGGCGTCGATCAATGTGCATCTTTCCAATCTCGGAAAGAAGGGTGTGATCCTCGGCCGCGGGTATGTACTGGCCGAGCGGCCCGGCGCCGTCGTCATCGGCGGAGCCAACGTCGACCTCAAAGCCCGCAGCAACGCCCGGGTGACCGGGGAGACCAGCAATCCCGGCCACGGCTCGATGACACCGGGCGGCGTCGGGCGCAACATCGCCGAAAATATCGCCCGACTCGGCGAACGAGTCCACCTGATCAGCGTCGTTGGACGAGACCCGATGGGCGACAACCTGCTCGAGCACACCGCTGCAGCAGGAGTACGAATAGAGCACGTCACCCGCACCGATCGACCGACCGGCACCTATACCGCTGTGCTCGACGTCGACGGTGAACTCATCGTCGCGGTTGCCGACAT
>RCMY010005791.1_pt1 | contig 10427 bp, 8 predicted proteins | sample 2041341 | NCBI WGS metagenome assembly RCMY01 (sample SAMN09708234, study PRJNA481090) | Marine sediment metagenome, whole genome shotgun sequencing project.
GAAATCTTTACATTCAAAACATAAAATATTTATGTATTTTTGTGGCTTATGGCGAAAAGTAATAAATCGACCTCTAAAAAAAGAGGACCAACCTTAAAAAATAATGCAGTAACGGGCTTTTTTAAAAGCAAGCAAACGCATTTGATTTTTGGTATTTTTATATTTACTTCTGCACTTTTTTTGTTGATTTCTTTCTACTCTTTTTTCATGCATTGGAAAGAAGATCAAAGTCAGTTGCGACAATTTGCCGATAAATCGTTAGAGACCAAAAATATGTTGGGAAAATTAGGAGCATCTTTAAGTGATTTTCTAATTTTTGATGGGTTTGGAATTGCAACTTTTATCTTTCCTGTTTTGCTTTTCTTTACCGGATTATATGCTATTTTGAATATTCCGTTACGACAATTGCAAAAGTGGTGGTTTACGGGAGTTTTATTCATGATCTGGACAACCTTATTATTTGGGTATATCGACTTAAAAAACTCTTTATTTGCAGGAAAAGTTGGATTAGAATGGAATGAATTTCTTCAAATTTACATTGGTAAAATTGGTGTATTCATGCTGCTTTTTTTTAGCATGTTATTGTATTTGGTTTGGAAATTCAAGGTGACACCCGAGAAAATTAAAAATGCGATTCCGAAAGCAAAAATAAAAGAAAAAATTCTTCCGCTTGACGATAAAATTAATGAAGAAAATGATTTTGTAGAAGAAGATTTTATTGTTAAAAAAGTTCCTAAAAAACCAGAAAATGCAGAGTTGGAATTACGTGTTGACTTCAACGATAAAAATGAAAATAAATCTATTTTTTCTACAGTTACTCCAGAAAAGCAAGCTGTTAACAATCCAAAAGAGGAAGTTGAAGATAGTCTAGAAATTGAAGTAGAAAACCCTTTTCAGGAAGAGTCTGAAGAGGAAAATTTATCGGATAAATTAGTTAAGGATTTTGGTGAATTTGACCCGAAATTGGAGTTAAGTAATTACAAATTTCCGTCTTTAAATTTGTTGCAAGACTATAAAAATGAAAACATTACCATAGATAAAGAGGAGCTTGAAAACAATAAAAATAATATTGTAGAAACCCTAAACAATTATAAGATAGGTATTGCCAGTATCAAAGCAACTATTGGCCCGACCGTTACGCTATACGAAATTGTGCCAAATGCAGGAGTTCGTATTTCTAAAATAAAAAACTTAGAAGATGATATTGCACTTTCTTTATCTGCACTTGGTATTCGAATTATAGCTCCGATTCCCGGAAAAGGAACAATCGGTATTGAAGTGCCAAATAAAAATCCGTCGATTGTTTCGATGAAATCTGTTCTTTCTTCGCAAAAATTTCAAAGCTCTACCATGGAATTGCCAATTGCCTTGGGAAAAACAATTTCTAATGAAACCTATGTAGTTGATCTGGCAAAAATGCCACATTTATTAATGGCAGGAGCTACAGGTCAAGGAAAATCAGTTGGATTAAATGCCGTTTTGGCATCTTTATTATATAAGAAACATCCGGCAGAAGTGAAATTTGTTTTGGTCGATCCGAAAAAAGTGGAGCTTACCTTATTTAATAAAATCGAACGACATTATCTGGCTAAATTACCAGATACCGAAGAAGCAATTATAACCGATACGACGCGCGTAATTTATACTCTGAATTCGCTGTGTATCGAAATGGATAATCGTTATGATTTATTAAAAGCTGCTTTTGTCCGGAATATTAAAGAGTATAATGTCAAGTTTAAAGCACGAAAATTAAATCCGGAAAATGGCCATCGTTATTTGCCTTATATCATTTTGGTTATCGATGAATTTGCCGATTTAATCATGACCGCCGGTAAAGAAATAGAAACACCTATTGCTCGATTGGCGCAATTGGCACGTGCCATCGGAATTCATTTGATTGTAGCAACGCAAAGACCTTCCGTTAACGTAATTACTGGTATTATTAAAGCGAATTTCCCGGCTCGTGTAGCATTTAGGGTAACTTCAAAAATTGACTCTCGTACTATTTTAGATTCACAAGGAGCAGATCAATTGATAGGAAAAGGAGATATGTTGATTTCAACCGGAAATGATTTGACGAGATTGCAATGTGCTTTTGTTGATACGCCTGAAATTGAAAAATTAACAGAGTATATCGGTTCACAAAGAGCTTATTCTAATGCCTATTTATTGCCGGAATATGTTGGGGAGGAAAGTGGCATAAGTGTTGATGTAGACATTGCCGACAGAGATAAATTGTTTGAAGAAGCCGCTCGCTTAATTGTAGCTTCGCAACAAGGTTCAGCCTCTTTATTACAGCGAAAATTAAAATTGGGGTATAACCGAGCAGGTCGAATTATTGACCAGTTGGAAGCCGCAAATATTGTCGGTCCTTTTGAAGGAAGTAAAGCAAGGCAGGTTTTAGTAAATGATGTGTTATCTTTGCAACAATTATTAGATAACGAAAAACTATAAACCTTCATTGAGGGATTTAGTAAAAAGGGTTAAATCTTTACGTAAAAGAAAATATTTAATCCCAATAGCTATCGGTACAAATGCTTAAATCTATTTAAAACGTATGAAATGAGCCATAACAGTTTTGGATCCCAACCAAAATGTTCAGAGGCGAATTCCATTTGACAATTAAAAAATAAAAAAGAACAAATGAAAAAAAATATAATTTTAATGATTGCATGTGCAGTAACTTTGATATCTACTGCTCAAAATGGAGATTCTGCTAAAAAATTATTAGATGAGGTTTCTGATCAAATGAGTGCATATCAAAATGTGTATGTTGAATTTGATTATAAATTAGAAAACAAAGCTGAAAATGTGACACAAGACACGAAAGGTGATGCAACTTTACAAGGAGATAAATACTTGGTGAATTTTTTCGGTTCTACTCAGATTTTTGACGGTGTAAAAACCTACACGATCATCCCTGAAAATGAAGAGGTTAATATTTCTGTTGCGGAGGTAGATAATCAAAACACCATCACACCTGCGAAATTTTATTCTTTTTACAAAACTGGTTATACTTTTGGTATGGGTGAATCGAAAACGATAGGAGGAAAAAATATTCAATTCGTAAAATTAACTCCGATGGATTCAAATTCAGAGATTTCGTCAGTACTAGTTGGGGTTGATACGAAAACCAAAAACATTGACACCATTAAGCAAATAGGTGAAAATGGTACAGAAACAGTTTTGAAAGTTAAAAATTTGAAAACAAATCAAACTTTGAAAAATAACTTATTTTCATTTGATTTAAAAAAATATGAAGATTTAGGTTATATTATTAACGAATAGTATGTAATCCTAATTTATTCAAAATATTAGTTGGATGAAAATCTTAAATAAATATATACTTAAGAGTTTTCTCGCTCCGTTTTTGGCGACATTTTTTATCATACTTTTTGTGCTTATTATGCAAGCGTTATGGTTGCAGTTTGATAAAATTGCTGGAAAAGGAATTAGCTTATTAGTTATTGTAAAATTTTTGGGCTACATCGCTTTAATGATGGTACCAACGGCATTGCCGATTGCTATTTTACTTTCCTCGATAATGGCTCTAGGCAACATGGCGGAGAATTACGAATTTGCCGCAGTAAAATCGGCCGGAATTTCTTTACAACGATTCATCAGTCCTTTAGTTATTTTAATGGTTGTCATGAGTGTTCTGAACTTTTTGTTTTTGAATTATGTATTCCCCTATGCCTCGTTAAAATCAAAGAATTTAATTTATAATATGAAAATGAAAGAGCCGGGATTGGCTCTGGTTGCCGGAACATTTAATACTGAAATTCCGGGATATAGCATTAAATTCGAAGAGAAATACGGTAAAGATGATAGTTTGTTAAAGAATGTTTTAATTTATCAAATAGAGTCTAACAATCTTAATAACAAGGTGATAACAGCTAAAAAAGGAGAGATTATTTCAAAAGAAGGGAGTAGGTATTTAACTTTGAAGTTAGAAGATGGCTACTATAACGAAGACATGGTAAGCCAAGGAAGAAGAAGCTCTAAAGAAAGAAAAAAAGTTCCAGCATCTAAAGCCCATTTTGATGAATATAAGGTAAATATTGACGTATCAACGATTGGTAATTTTGATCCGGATGATTTGAAATACAAAACCGGTAAAGAAATGTTGAGCTTGAACCAGTTGAATTTTTATGTGGACTCCTTAGAAACGCCATATATGGATTATGTAAAGAACAGAGCAACAAGAATTTATAGAATTAACAAAGCAAATGAGCTAGTGCAAGATTCTATTCCGAATACCAATTTAAATACTGATATTTTAGAAAATTTTGTCGATAATAGTAAAAGATTGGTTGCAGATAATGCCTATAATTTGGTGCAAACAAACTTGGATAATATTCGAAGCTTTCAGGCAACCTTGCAGGATAAGCAAAAGCTAATCAATGGTTATGACACCGAATATCATAAACGTATCGCATTTTCACTAGCCTGTTTGCTGTTGTTTTTTATAGGTACTCCTTTGGGATCGATAATTAGAAAAGGTGGATTTGGACTACCGATGATTATGGCAATTGTGATTTTTGTGATTTATTTTTTCATTTCAATTTTCGGAAAAAACATGGCAGAATCAAATACTATTACTCCATTTATGGGTGCTTGGCTGGCAACTTTTATTCTTTTGCCTTTTGCCATTCTATTGATGGTTCGCGCACGAAATGATAAAGGATTATTTGATATTGATGCATTTTTACGACCAATAACAAATTTTATAAATAAAGTCTTTAAATTAGAGAATAAACAAGCATAACTAATGGAAACCAAAGATACTATTACGATTAAACTAAATACTATTGAAGAAGCAATTGAAGATATTCGCAATGGAAAATTGATTATTGTAGTTGATGATGAAGATAGAGAAAATGAGGGTGATTTTATCGCTGCCGCGGAAATGGTAACGCCTGAGATGATTAATTTTATGGCAACACATGGTCGAGGTCTTATTTGTGCACCATTAACAGAGAAACGCTGCGATGAATTAGATTTGAATTTAATGGTTGGAAAGAACACGGTATTACACCATACGCAATTTACGGTCTCCATTGACTTGTTAGGAAACGGTTGTACCACCGGAATTTCAGCACATGACCGAGCCAAAACGGTGAAAGCCTTGACTTCAAAGAAAACCAAACCCGAAGATTTAGGTCGTCCCGGTCATATTTTTCCCCTACGAGCGAAAGAAGGTGGAGTTTTACGTAGAACAGGGCATACCGAAGCCGCGATTGATATTGCTCGTTTAGCAGGTTTAAAACCAGCCGGATTGTTGGTTGAAATTTTAAATGAAGACGGTACAATGGCACGTTTGCCAGAATTGATGCGCGTCGCGAAAAAATTTGATTTGAAAATCATTTCTATTGAAGATTTGGTCGCTTTTCGAATGAGTCACGATTCCTTAATAGATAAAATTGAAGATTTTACCGTAAATACCCGTTTTGGTAAGTTTTGTTTGCGCGCCTATAAGCAAACCACAACAGATCAAGTTCATTTGGCTTTAACCAAAGGAAATTGGAAATTTGGGGAAGAAGTCTTAGTAAGAGTCAATTCTACCTTAGTAAACAACGATATTTTAGGAACACTTACCAATAACCCAGATGATAAATTGAGCAAGATGTTTGAATTGATTAATCAAGAAGGCAAAGGAGCAATTGTTTTTATCAATCAAGAAAACCAATCGTACGATTTGATTCATCGTTTAGCGCATTTAAAAAAACACCAAGACGATGAAAATGCAACTGCCTTGACAACTAAAATGGATGAAAAAGATTTCGGAATTGGTGCACAAATTTTGCACGACCTTAATATTAATAAAATACGCTTAATTTCTAACGGTCATCATTTGACCAGAAGAGTGGGAATGGTTGGTTATGGCTTAGAAATTGTTGAGCATGTAGGCTATTAAACTGTGCTTAACATGATTAAAATTATCCGAATAATTGCTTGGTAAAAGGGAATAAGCGGAGATTATCTTTCAATTTTTTGTAACTTCGTTAGTGTGAATAAACTTCGTAAAATATTGTATCCTTTTTCTGTTCTTTACGGAGAAATTGTAGGAATTCGCAATAAAGCGTACGAAAAGAATATCTTGAAATCGACCGCATTCGATTTTCCAATTATTGTGGTTGGTAATTTAAATGTTGGTGGTACCGGTAAATCTCCTCAAATAGAATATTTAATTCGACTTTTAAAAAATTCCTATAAAATAGCTGTTTTAAGCCGAGGTTATAAGCGCAAGTCTAAGGGATTTCAAATTGCCGATGACAATTCTACGGCAGAACATATTGGCGATGAGCCTTTACAGTTTTACAAAAAATTTGATGCTATTATTGTTGCCGTCGAAGCGGATAGAGTTAGCGCTTTGAAAGAGTTGCAAAGCCTAAGTTCGCCACCCGATGTTGTGTTGTTAGATGATGCATTTCAACACTTGAGAGTAAACCCCGGTTTTACTATTTTATTGACGTCATATGAAAATTTATATGTTGATGATACCATGTTGCCGGCCGGTAATTTGAGAGAAAAGAAAGAAGGAGCAAAGCGTGCCAAAATTATTGTGGTAACTAAATGTCCGGAATATTTGAGTCCGCAGCAACAATTTGAGATTGCAAAAAAGTTACAACCGGAATTATACCAAACTGTCTTTTTTAGTACTATTTCTTATGATGAAAATATCATTGGGAACATAGGTAAAATAGCGGTAAATGATTTGAAAGATTATAAGATTTTATTGGTAACCGGAATTGCAAATTGCACTCCTTTAGTCGATTTTTTAGAAAGCAAAAAATGTGATTTCAAACATCTAAAATTTGCTGATCATCATTTTTTTACAAATTCTGATAAAGAAAAAATAAAAAACGAATATGCGGCTTTAGAAGGGCCTGAAAAAATAATACTAACCACAGAAAAAGATTATGTCCGTACTTTTTCAGAGAATAATGATTCTATTTATTATTTACCGATTAGGACGAAATTTATAGAGAACGGTGATGATTTTGATAAAATAATTTTAAACTATGTACGAGAAAATACAAGAAACAGTTCAGTTTTTACATGATAAAGGAATATCTAAACCAGATTTTGGAATCATTTTAGGAACCGGTTTGGGCGGTTTGGTAAATATCATAAATATTGAGAAAAAATTCTATTATCAAGAGATTCCTAATTTTCCGGTTTCCACGGTAAAAGGACATTCAGGTACCTTAATTTATGGTACACTTGGCGGAAAAACGATACTTGCGATGCAGGGCAGATTTCATTTTTACGAAGGTTGGGAAATGGATCAAGTTACTTTTCCTATTCGAGTAATGAAATTTTTAGGAGTAGAGAATTTAATCGTTTCGAATGCTTCTGGAGGTGTAAATCCTAGTTTTAAAGTGGGCGAAATTATGTTGATTACCGATCATATTAATATGATGCCAAAGCATCCACTTCGTGGAAAAAATGACGAACGTTTCGGGCCGCGATTTGTTGATATGCACGAGCCTTATAGCTTGAAAATGATTGCTTTTATGGAGGAGGTAGCCAAACAAAATAATATTGAAATTCAAAAAGGTGTTTATTTGGCCTTACAAGGACCAACCTTTGAAACTCCTGCTGAATATCGTATGGTGAAATTAATGGGCGGAGATGCGGTTGGAATGAGTACCGTACCCGAAGTTATAGTCGCCAAGCACATGGGGATGCAAGTTTTCGGACTTTCCGTTATTACGGATTTAGGTATCGAAGGTCAGGTAGAAGAGGTTTCTCACGAGGCGGTTCAAAAAGCAGCTTTGGCTTCTGAAAAAAACATCAGCAAATTGATGACTGATTTTATTGTGAAATATGAGTCATAGAAAAATGAATATTATTTAATTTAGAGTATTTGGTAGTATTAAACTCCAAATAGTGTTAATATATTTAAATGCCGTTCATTTCGAAAGAAAAGCAAATTGAAAATCCCGATACAAGAATATTTATATGGAAAAATATTTTTTAATAATTCTTGGAACAATATTCGTTTTATTGTGGTTTTGGACATTTTTTGATATTCTTAAAGCTAGATTTAAAATTCCAGTTTTGAATACTGTTTGGCTTTTGATCGTCCTATTCATTCCAATTCTCGGCTCAATTTCATATTTGATTTTTAGAAAAAAATTAATTAACAAGGAAAAGAGGAAATTTAATCCGAAATTTAACAAATTAAAATAATATTAAATATAAGAGTAGAATCCAAGTTGAATTAAAAAGCTAAAACTGATTGAATTTTTCAATTGTAATCGAAATGAAAAAAAATCATCAGCACAATTCATCTAATTTTTTAGTTTTGAAGTCGGTCGAGTAACGAATGATTTGTTCTAACATGTTTCAGAAGAATCATTTCAGTAATTATTAACTTTATAGAATTGCTTTACTCGTTTTCTTTTACATTTAATATCCAGATCAGGGCTTTTTCTTTTGTAGTTCTGAATATTGTGTTGTGTTTTTCATCTGGTTCATCTGAATATTTCCAAATCAATTCTTTTGGTGCGTTATTTCGAAAATCTTTTGCTATTTTGTTTGTATGGCGTGAGATATCTTTCGCGCCTGAACCTGCAAACCAAAGCTTAATAGTATTGTTTGGAAAATTCATCAAATAATCATTTGCATTTTTTTCTAAATAGTGATTATTCCACCACAATGAAGGATCCATGGCATTATAAAAATCAAAAGCATCTGGTTTTAGAAAAAATGTTTCCATAACAAAAAGTCCGGCTAAAGATTCGCCAATAATACCTTTTTCATTGGTAATTCGATATTTTTTATTAATTTCAGTAACTAATTCTTCAGTAATGAATGCTCTAAAGTCTTTTGCTCCATCCGTCAAAGGACAATATTTAGCATCTTCTTCGACTTCGGAAAAACCGGTTAGATCTCTTTTACGATCTGTATTTTCAATACCCACAAGAATAATAGGTGGAATACTTTTGTTTGTAACAAGTTTTGCAATTGTATTTGCAATGTGCGGAAAATCCTCCTTTATTAAGCCATCAGGCATATATAAAACAGGAAATGAGTCGGTAGTATTCTTATAGTTAGGCGGCACCCATACATTGATTACTCTTGTTTCCTTTACAAATTTTGATTCTAAGGTAAAGTTGTCATGATTCGGAATAGTGTCCTTATTTTGTGCTTTACCTGCAAAACTAAATGCAAGTATTGCTGAAAATATATAGAAGAAAGTTTTTGTTATTTTAAGGAGTTTTAACATGGTAGAAAATCAAAAAATACGATTTGATTATTACAATTTTAAGATGTTTAAATGTAATAAAATTATGGTTCGGAAATATTATATTTATGGGATTGAGCAGCGTTTCAAATGTATTTTTGGTTTAAATATTTATTCTTTAAGTGATAAAATAATCACATTTTCTTATCATAACTTTGTAACATGATAAGATTTTGCAATTTATGAATCAAAGTAAAAATTTGGAGGGTTTTGTTTATGCACAATACTATTCTACACAATATTTTCCGTCAATTCTATGAGCCTCTTTACCATCGATAATTAAAACCGATTTATAATAGAAGCACTTATTCTCAATTTTTATCATCTCACAAATAATTCCTCCATTATCATTAATGAATTGTAATTCCTCGGGAAGTTTCATTTTACTTCCGTCGTAGGTTAATTTATAGGAACATTCATTAATCCATTCCAAAATCCCGTAAAGGTTCAAGGTTTGTCCAGACATTTCAATAATTTCCATTTGAGAATTTCCGTTCCGGATTAACTTATAATCTGGTAAGTCTTCAGACACTTTAGGAACAATAAAAGTTCCGTTTTTAAAATCGGAGCAACTCAAGCTTTGGGCTTTCAAACCTATTGCGGTGAGCAGAATTACTATAAAAATTATTTTTTTCTTCATAGGTGGCATTATTCTCATTTTTTAAACCAATATTTAATCTTTATTTACTTGTCAGTCTTAAAATAGTATAGCCTACAATTCCTGAAATTAAGGAACCTATAATAATTCCAACTTTTACTGAATTTATGCTGATCAGATCTCCATAAAAAGCCAAATTATCTATAAAAATGGACATTGTAAACCCGACTCCTGCAATGGCTGAAATGCCTAATATTTGCTTGAATTTTACACCAGTCGGTAATTCAGTAATTTTAAGTTTAGTTCCTACATAAGAGAATAGTGCAACACCAACAAATTTTCCCACAAATAAACTAATGGCAATATTTGTCATTAATGGAAAGTTAAAATCATAGTCTAAACTGATTACAACTCCGGCATTTGCAAAGGCAAAAATAGGTAAGATAAAATATGCAATTAAACTGTGCAATTTATATTCAAGATGTTGTAAAGGCGAGCGGACTTCAAAGGTCAAATCATCTAAATTATCGATACATTCCATTTCATCTTTGGTTAATAAATGTTTTTCATCAT
>RCMY010005792.1_pt1 | contig 10427 bp, 8 predicted proteins | sample 2041341 | NCBI WGS metagenome assembly RCMY01 (sample SAMN09708234, study PRJNA481090) | Marine sediment metagenome, whole genome shotgun sequencing project.
TCAAGGAGGTAGTAGAACAATTTCCGTAAGGAAATGTCGGTGGGATGTTATAGCAACGCGCTGAATAATCCAGCTTAACTAATCTTTAATTCGGTCACGTTTGCGTTCTCTTTCATAGGGAAATTTACGAATAGCTAATTTCATCATACGGTCAATAAGGTCTGTCGTGTTTTTACCGGTCTTTTTTGTGATTTCCTTTTCATATTTCCAAAGTAATTTACCTGAATCGCCATCACTGATTTTTATTCCAATACGGCCGTAATTAGCACCACCCGAGATATAGTCTGTAAAACTGAACTCTGTTGGCACACCGCTGGATAATAGGATATTTAAATCTAAGGTGCCACTAATAATACCATCAACTCCTAAGATTTCGCTAAGCTGTTTTGTTGTGTACACATCAATATTCTCATACGTAATATTGTTCTGTGCTAGTATAGCAGTTGTATTCTTTATGTTTTGAAATTGAACCGGTAGCTTTTTCTTTTTACTTCGTTTAGAAAAATAGGTTTCTAAAGCATTCTGTACTGCATAACCTTCATTTTGTTCAAGTCTTTTCTGTTCTGATTTAGACACTTTTTCATTGAGGTCTAAGTTGGTGAGAAAAGGAATAATAGCCAACAGGTTGTGGTTTGAACTTAAGTCATCAAAATTAGGACTTTCATAAATATTCTTTTGAGCCAATACAGCAAAACAAGAAAGTAATGTTATAAAAAAAAGTATTCTTTTCATTTGATTATTTTAAAGGCGTATTCCTAATTTTAAATTTAATACTCTTGATGTCAGGTAATTAGGAACCGCATATTCGTTCTTGCTGTCTGCGTCTCTCACCCAAGTATTCGTAATTGAATTTTGATTATTGAATAAATTGAAAATTTCAAAACCAAAACTCAATTCTTTAAAAGTATGAAGCCAGTGTGTTGTTGGATATTGTTTATCCTTACTTGCAAAAATATAGGAAATTCCTAAATCTGCACGTTTATAATCTCTTAATCTATTCTGAAAAACGTATGGGTCTGCATAACTTGGTGACCCACCAGTAACTCCTGTTTGATATACTAGGTTCAAATACATTTTTAAATCAGGAATTGTAGGTATATAATCTTGAAAAAGAATTCCTAATTTTAAGCGTTGATCTGTAGGTCTAGGTATGTACCCTCGGTTATTTCTATTTTCTTCAGTTTTTAAGTACCCGATACTTACCCAAGATTCTGTACCGGGCACAAATGCACCGTTCATTCTTACTTCAACACCATATACATAGGCTTCTGTATCATTATTCGCAGAATATCGAATACGCACATCTTCTAAAGTATACGGATTTACATTCTCTAATTTTTTATAATAAGCTTCGCTTATTAATGTGAATGGTCGTTCCCAAAGTAGAAAGCTATATTCATTGCCTGCTACTAAATGAAAGGCTTTTTGCGCCTTTACATTGGGTTGAATGGTTCCTGAACTATCTCTTAATTCTCTATAAAAGGGAGGTTGATGATATATACCTGTAGATAAACGAAATAACATGTCCTTATCCCAATTAGGTTTTATGGCAAGTTGTGCACGAGGGCTAATAACAGTTTGTGATACTTTTTTAACATCGGTACCACTAACAGTCCAATGATGAGAGCGTACCCCTATATTATAATAGATGTCTGTGTCGTTCCAAGTTTTTTGAGTACCCAATTGAAGAAAACCAGAAAATCGATTGGTTTTTACGAAGTTCAATGTATTGATTCCTGTATAGGCTACTAAAGGAGCTTCAAATGGTTCCGCTGGCTGATTATTAATGAATTCAGCTTTTGGAGGTCTAATAGAGAATCCGGCGGAATCTATGAATTCAGATTCTCTTAATTGATCTCTTATATCTTCATGTGTATATTTAGAGCCCCATTCTAAAACAGAATTGTTCATAGTATGAGAACCTTTATGCTCTACATTAAAGATAAGTGCATCTAGGTCATTTCTAGTGCGATTAAACTGAGAACCAATACCGCGTGAAGTAAGAACTTCACCTGCCGAATCACTACCTAAATTACTATCTACTTCTCCTAGTTCATACGATGCAATTACATCTGAATATTCTTCTTCAATAGTATGGTATATAGATGTTATTAGTTTTAAAGTAGTATTTTCATTTAGAAAATAACTTCCTTTTAAGGCTCCTAGCGCTGTAGTATATCTGTTTTTCTCCTTCCCTTGGTAATAAACTACCAATGCTTGTGGATTATCTAAGGTTCCAAAATTAGTTTGTCGGTTTAATGGCTCATTGGTATAATCATTAACAGCCAAGTTCCCTAAAAAGTTTAGTTGTAATTTAGTTGAGATAGTATAGGTCAAGTAACTTTGCACATCAGTAAAAGACGGAGTGAAATTGCTTTGTGTTTGCTGACTATTTACCAACAACGAATTGTTACGATATCTAATACCCGAAACAGAGCTGAATTTATTGTTTTTAGAAACTGTCTCAAGGCTCGTACTGGCACCAAGAAAACTTAAGTTGGCACGAAGCGAAAATAGGGTAGGAGTCTTATATTTAATATCTAAAACGGAAGCTAATTTATCTCCGTATTTTGCTTGGAAACCACCTGCTGAAAACTTTACGTCTTTAACTAAATCGCTATTTACAAAACTGAGCCCTTCTTGTTGGGCTGAACGTATTAAAAATGGTCTGTAAACTTCTATCTCATTAACGTACACAAGGTTTTCATCATAGTTACCACCCCTAACTGCATATTGTGTGCTTAGTTCGTTATTTGATGATACGCCTGGCAGCAATTTTAATATTGTTTCTACGCCAGAATTTGCGCCGGGAATTTTTCTAATAGTCTCTGGTGTAACATTTAAAATGTTTTCTAACGTTCGTTCACCTGTAGCAGATACCGATACTTCATCTATTTGAATGACATCTGCTCTTAGAACAGGGTTAAATTCAAAAATTTCATTTGTTGTCAGCAGTAAATTTGTCAATATCACATCCTTATGTGCTATATGAGTGAAGGTTACGGTGTTTTCTATATCTGCAGTTATTTCTAAAGCATAAAATCCGTCAGAGGAGGTTATTGTGCCAAGTCTTCCGGTTGAAATGTTTACATCTGCCAAAGGTTGGTTGTTCTCATTTAGTACAATACCAGTAATAGTGGCGTTTTGAGCAAAACTTATAGCATTGCACAATAGTAATAAAAGGCCAAGAACGCTATAATGTTTCAAGTATACTATTTTCTATAAAAAGAGGTGGTAAGGGTATTCTCATTACCTACATTATCAGTAACGGTAACTTTAAGGACACATTGCGTCTGGTCAGATATGTTATCGTCGAAATTATAAGTTAATGTTCTTCGCTTAGGTTCGTATTCCATTAGAATCCATTCACCATTTAAGGTTGCTGAATATGTGTCTACACCGCTAAGGTCATCCGCTATTTGTACACTTAAATATTTGTAATTATTCAACCATTGTTTTTCTTTGAAGTTTTTAGTTCGTATAGTTGGGGCTACCGAATCTCTTGCTATAGTGTATGTTCCTAAATTTCTAGTTCGAGTTGTAAATATGTTACCTCGTTTATAGGTGTTCGTATAGTTTGGTTGAAGTTTAGAATCTAGTCTTGCAATAAATAATTGTTTTTGTATTTCTTTTGGATATTTCGAAGCATCAAAGGTAATAGTGAAATTTCTATGGGCCGGTACTGTATTATTATGAATTGTAACGGTATCATTTCCTTTTTTTAAATCAATGTAGAAATCTTCGTAAAATGTATTGGTGGGGAAAAATACTTTGGCGCTGCCTAAATCAAAATTGTTTGGCTTATTGGCAATTACGTAATTTTCTGTAGTTTCTTTTTCTTGGTTTCGAGCTTCATTGTTTATCACCCCTTCAAAAGGTATGTTGAGTTCTGTTTTATTACCCGCATAATCTTTTATTATTAATTTTGCGGTATAACTCAACCCTTCATTAATGTCAATTTCCCCGTTATTATATATTTCTTTATAAATACCTAAATTATTGCCGGCCGATTTAAAGCTTTTCTGTATACGTTGCCTATTTCTACCCAAATAATCATAATCGACAAGAGTGTTTATATATCTCGTTTCTCCGAAAGAGAACGATTCGAAATCATAAAGAGAATATATTTTACCGTTAACGCTAAGCTCTACTGAGTATATTCCATTTTTATTCGCAGCCATATCTAGACGGTCAAAGCCTATAAATCCTATTCCTATGTTTCCAAGTGCAGTAACCTTATCTGCTAAATAAGTTCCATCACTTTCTCTACTGAAATTAACTTGTGTTCTTTCGTAATTACCATTCACGTGTGATTTATCCGTTAAAGGATAAACAAAAAGCTTTTCTAATATAGGGTTCGTAGCGTCGGCCACATTAATGCCATATAATAAAGGATTGGTTGGCTTTTCTGATATGCTGCTTCTTATTTCAAAATGTAAATGAGGCCCTGCAGAGCCACCAGTATTGCCGCTATAAGCTATAAGTTCGCCTTTTTCAACCTTTAATTCTCCATAATCAGGAAATACTTCAACCTCAAAAGATTTTTTATCATACTGTAACTTCTTAATATATGCTTCTATAGAAGGGGAAAATTTTTGAAGATGGCCATAAACCGAAGTATACCCATTTGGGTGCGCTATGTACAATACTTTCCCATAACCCCATAACGAAACTTTTATTCGAGTAATTGTACCATCGCCGATTGACATAACAGGTATGCCTTCGCGTTGTTGTGTTTTAATATCAATGCCAGAATGAAAGTGATTTGAGCGAAGTTCGCCAAAGGTTCCTGCTAATATGATAGGAATATCCATTGGTAGACTAAAGGCATCTTTAGGATACTCATCTTGCGCAACAAGGGTAAAACAAAATATTAACAGAAGGGCAAAGGATATTTTTCTCATAAATAGATAGCAATAGTGCGAAAATAATTAATCAATAACAATTCTCTTGAGTTGCGTACGCTAAAATTATAATAAAGAGCTGAATCATATTCGTTTATCAATTTAAGTTGTAACGATTTAGGAATATTTCACAAAACTATTGCTAAGTCATCGAATCTATGTTAACTTTGTGTAAATCGCATTGACTTTGATGTATGAGCGAGTTGATTAAAATCGTTGATTCTTTAGAAATTAAAATAAGTAAATTGTTGCATAAACTTGAGGTTTTGAACAATGCTAATTTGGAGTTGGAAAAAGAATTGCACCAGATAAAATCTTCTCAAGAAAACGCAAGTAAAACGGTTTCTGAGTGGGAAGAGAAATATAATTCTCTCAAACTTGCAAATTCAATGCTAGGCAGTAATACCAATAAAACAGAAGCTAAGCTTAAAATAAATACATTGATACGAGAGTTGGACCATTGTATAGCTCAATTGTCGGAATAATGTTAATATAATATGTCAGATAAGCTCAAAATAAAACTTTCGATTGCTGATAGGGTCTACCCTTTGACTATTGATCCTGCGCAAGAAGAAGGTCTGCGAAAGGCTGCTAAGAATATAGAACAGTTGGCTAAGAAGTTTGAGCAAAATTATGCAGTTAGAGACAAACAAGATGTTTTGGCTATGTGTGCCTTGCAGTTTGCCTCTAAAATTGAGCAAAATGGCATAGAGCAAACAGAAGGAACCAAGGAAGCTGAAGAGCGTTTAAAAGCGCTTGAGGAATTGGTGAGTTCTAAATTGGCTATGAAATAAAAACGTTCTTTTAAATAGATTAAGTTACTGCCCACATTGGTAATACCTTTTGACAAACTCAACATTTATTTTTTTAAAAAGGGTGAGTTTAGATTGTAAAAGCAGGCCCTACTCGTATAGGGATCCTTGATCAGTCTGTTAGCCCTAAACCTGTTTACCGGAGTTTGATCAAAACTTCTCCAATGTGGGCTTTTTTTTATTAATAAATTACACTATGGATAGTACAATGATAATTATTGCCACAATAGTTGGACTGGCAATCGGTTTTGCGATAGCAAAATTTTTGGAAAAAGGGAAAGCCTCTAAAACCATAATAAATGCAAAAAAAGATGCTGAACGCATTTTAAAGGATGCCAATGCTGAAGGGGAAAGTGTCAAGAAAGAAAAGATCTTGCAAGCGAAAGAGAAGTTTTTAGAATTAAAAGCTGAGCATGAAAAGGTTATTAATGGTAAGGATAGAAAAATAAATGAAGCAGAGAAACGCACTAGGGACAAAGAATCTCAAGTGAGTAGTGAGCTTGCCAAAAACAAGCAAATGAATTCTCAGTTAGATGGTAAATTAAAAGAAGTAGAGCAAAAAAGAGAGTTGTTCGAAAAGCGCCATGAAGATTTAGATAAGATGCATAAGAGTCAAATTCAGCAATTAGAAGTAATTTCTGGATTGTCTGCCGACGATGCGAAGAACCAATTGGTAGAGAGTTTAAAAGAAACAGCAAAGTCTGATGCCATGGCCTACATTCAGACAACTGTAGAAGAATCTAAATTAACGGCGCATCAAGAGGCACGTAAAATTATCATCAATACGATTCAACGTATAGGTACTGAAGAAGCTGTTGAAAATTGTGTTTCCGTTTTTAATATTGAGTCTGACGATGTAAAAGGACGAATTATTGGAAGAGAGGGTAGAAACATTAGAGCGTTAGAAGCAGCTACAGGCGTTGAAATAATAGTAGATGATACTCCAGAAGCAATTATACTATCTTGTTTTGATTCGGTTAGAAGAGAGGTTGCTAGATTATCTCTTCATAAATTAGTTACTGATGGAAGAATTCACCCAGCTAGAATTGAAGAAATTGTTAAAAAGACAGAGAAGCAGATAGAAGCTGAAATTGTTGAAATAGGTAAGCGTACGGTAATAGATTTAGGTATTCATGGCTTACACCCAGAATTGATACGCGCAGTTGGTAGAATGAAATATAGATCGTCATACGGACAAAATCTTTTGCAACACTCAAGAGAGGTTGCAAAACTTTGTGGTGTAATGGCTTCTGAGTTAGGCCTCAATCCAAAAATAGCCAAACGTGCTGGTTTATTACATGATATAGGTAAAGTTCCGAATACTGAAAATGAGGTAGAAACACCCCATGCAATTTTAGGTATGCAATGGGCAGAAAAATTTGGTGAAAAGGAGGAAGTCTGTAATGCAATAGGTGCCCACCATGATGAGATTGAAATGAAGACCTTAATAGCTCCTATAGTTCAGGTTTGTGATGCTATTAGTGGCGCTAGACCAGGTGCGCGAAGACAGGTGTTAGATTCTTATATACAACGTTTAAAAGATTTGGAAGAAATCGCTTTTGGTTTTAGTGGAGTTCAAAAGGCTTATGCGATACAGGCAGGTAGAGAGCTACGTGTTATTGTTGAAAGTGAAAAAGTGACTGATGATAGAGCTTCACAATTATCATTTGAAATCTCACAAAAAATACAAACTGATATGACTTATCCGGGTCAAGTTAAAGTAACGGTGATACGGGAGACAAGAGCTGTCAATGTAGCTAAGTAATTTCATTTTAAATCATAAAAAAAGCCTCTATTTAATAGAGGCTTTTTTTATGATTTATCTAAAGAATTTAACCAAGTTTTTAACTTTTCTTCTTCTGCGATGTTAAGCTTGTTTTTTCTGCCCTTTGGCATTTTCTTTTTTATGAACACTTGTTGCTCAATAGAAGTCGAAAAATTATTCATATTATCTAAAGTAAAAGTTATCCTATTTTTCTTCTGTACATGACAAAAATTGCATTTAGTGTTAAGGATAAAATACACTTCCTTTTTAAGTTCTACTTCTTGATTGATTGAATCTATATAAGTTGATGAATTAATTTCAGTATTCCAATTTGTAACTAGAAGAATAAAAATTAATAATAAATGACTCATATGTAATTTTTCACCCTAACGATGATGTTATATTATTGAAACCTTCATGTTTTATTACCTTTCATTTAGCTATTCTTCTGCCTTTGGCTTCTCAACTTCTTCACTTTCTTCAACCTCTTTATTTAAATTATTCTTTAAGATGTTCAATTTTTTCAATTTTCCTTTCCAGGCATCTAATGCTTCTTTATGCTGATTTACTCTTTTAATCACGTCTTGAACTAATGGATTAGTTTCAGATGCATTAGAGAAAAATTCTAAGTTGTTCTCTAATTGTCTTATTTCAGTCTTACTCTCATCAATCTTTTTTCTAATGAAAGCACGCTCGTTCTGTATCGCTCGTTCTTGGTTATCATCATTAGAAAGTTGCTGAATTTTATTACCATATTTCAACAGTTCAGATTTTTGCTTGCTTACTCCCATTTTCAGGAATAAGGCATCAATGATTTTGTCAAACTTTTGATTAATGTTTTTCTTTTTAAATGGCACTCTACCATAGGTTTTCCATTCCTCTGTAAATTTTTTGATTGAAGCCAAGTCCTTCTCTTGATTACCACTCAATTCAAAACTTTTAATCCGTTCAATACATGCATCTTTTTGTGTGTAGTTCTCTTCTTCCTCTTTAAATGCATCATTTTTAAGAGCATTTAACCTATCGAAATAATGATTACATGCATTTTTAAAGTCTTTCCATAATTTATCTGAAAACTTGCGTGGAACATGTCCGACTTTCTTCCATTCGCCTTGTATGCGCTTCATTTCTAATGTAGCAGCATCCCAATCTTCACTCTCTTTAAGTGAAATAGCAACTTCTAATAATGCTCTTTTTTTATCTAAATTCTCTTGTTGCTCTTTTTTAAGATTCTTGTAAAACGCATTCTTATTGTGATTAAACTTGCGTACCGCACCTTTAAAATAATTCCAAGTTTTCGAATTCACTTTTTGAGGCACTTGGCCTGCTTTAAAAAAAGCTTCTCGTAATTCTTCAATCTTCTTAATTTGTTGCTGTAAAGTACCATGGTTGCTAGATACTTTTTCTGAAATACTTTTTATTTCTTCAATTATAGAATTTTTACGCTCTAAATTTTCCTCCTTTATCTTGTCAAGATTTTTAAAATAATCTTGTCTTCTTTCATGAATAATTTTGGTTGCAGCACTAAATTTGTCCCAAATATCTTCCCTATGATCTTTGCCTACGGGGCCCAAATCTTCTTTCCAGATTTTATGTAATACTTGCAATTCTCTAAAAGCACGATTTAAATCTGGTTCTTGAGCAAGTTCTTCAGCTCTAGCAACGATCTTACCTTTTTCCTCTAGATTATGCTTAAAATCTAGGTCTCGCAATTCTCTATTAATATTTAAGAAATCGTAGAAAATCTCAATATGATGATGATATGTTTTCCAAACATTATTATAGTCGGCCTTAGGTATAGGCCCTGCATGTCGCCATTTGGCCTGTATATCTTTAAAGTTGTTATAGGTAGTATTTATATCTTCTTCAACATTAACTAAAGCTTTTAATTGCTCAATTAAGTCTAAGCGATACACTAAATTTTCTTTGTGGCTTTTTTCTAAACTTTTGTAATGTTGATTTCGTTTATCACGGTATTCATTATATACTTCGTTGAATTGTCTCTTATCGACCGAATTATATCTGAAATCAATTTCATTACCACCGTTTGATATAAATTCCTCTTTTTTCTCTTCTAAAAACTCATCGAACTTTTGATTGAACTCATCTTTTATGGTGTCAACATGTTTTCTAATTGCTTGAACCTTTTCATTTTTTACTAAACGTTGCAATTCACCTACCAGATTCTCAATGCTCATCTCATGATAATCGGGCATAGGTATATCATGTCGTTTTACCGTATCGGTATCTTCAGCATCCTCTGCATTAGAGTCATCAATTTCTTCTAAAACATCAGTCTCCACTGTAGCTTCAACTACCTTTTCAGTTGATTCTTTTGGTGTAGTTTCAATCGGAACTTCATTATGCTCATTTGTATTCTCCACTAAGTTTTCAGTGGTTTTGGTTTCAGCTTTTTGCTCTATTGAACTTTCTGGTGTTTGTTGTTCTTTATCCTCAGACATAATCCTAAATTATATGCTTACAAGATAGTAACAACCCCTATAATTGCAAAGTAATGCAGGTTCTTTTTAGTTTTGTTTTCAATGAATTATTTGATTGAATCGTAGTATTTACAGCAATAATCAAAGTATTCTCTGTAGTTAATTTGAATTATTGGTTCCAAATTGACCATGATTTTTCGGCTTGTAATTCTAACATTCTATGTCCGTTGCATATTGTTGCACCCTTTGCTTTTCCCGCAGCTAAAAAAGCGGTCTCGTCAGGATTGTAAATTAGGTCGAAAAGAAGATGTTCTTTATTTATAGAATTATAGGGTATAGCTGGTTTTTCTTCAATATTTGGAAAAGTACCTACAGGTGAACAATTGATGATTATTGTATAATCACTAATAATGTCATTTGTTATTTCCTGATATTTGAAACCCTTGTTTTTTCCACTTCTAGAAACAAATGAGAAAGCTATACCTAGTTCTTCTAATACAAAAGC
>RCMY010011511.1_pt1 | contig 10427 bp, 8 predicted proteins | sample 2041341 | NCBI WGS metagenome assembly RCMY01 (sample SAMN09708234, study PRJNA481090) | Marine sediment metagenome, whole genome shotgun sequencing project.
GCTTCGGCAAAGAAAAAGGCCGATGACCCGAAAGGCACGGGGGCGAGGACGCGGCCTAGCTCCTCTGCGATCACGCAAAGCTCGAGCATGCCGAGACCCAGTCCGCCATATTCTTCGGGAATCGCCGCGCCGAGCCAGCCCATTTCGACAATCTGTTTCCACACGCCTTCGTTGTGGCTCTTGTCATCATCGTCGAGCACTTCGCGGACATGCGCCATCGTGCACTGGGCCTCGAGAAACTTGCGTGCTTCGTCGCGGAGGAACTTCTGATCGTCGGAAAAGTCAAAATTCATGGTTCAAACCTCGTCCTGTTTCATCATTTCATTCGTCATTGGCGGGCATGCCGAGGGCACCCCGTATTTCGTCATTGTCCGCGCCCAGTGTCGGCGGGTCGGCATAGATATTGGCGGGGCTGGCGGAATAGAGAACGGGATGCCGGATCGTGCGATATTTTCCCATTTTCTCGCCTTCCCGTTCTTCCCAGAAACCGACCTGCTTCAGGTGAGGATCTTCCAGCACGTCCGCCATCTGGTTATATCGCATCGCCGGAATATTATGCTCGTCGAGCAAAGTCAGCCATTCTTCCGAGGTTTTGGTCGAGGCAATTTCCTCGATCAGGCCATAGAGCGCGGTGATATTCCTGGTGCGTTCCTTGTAGGTCGCAAAGCGCGGTTCCTGAAACACGCCGGGCTTCCCGCCCAGTTCAAAGAATTTCTCCCACTGCGCGTCATTATAAGGGACGAGGCCGATGTAGCCGTCCTTGGTCGGATAAGGCTTGCGATTGGCGTTGACGGATCTTGTGTAGGCGAGCTTGCCATTGCCGGGAATGAAGGTTTCGCCCCAGAGATTTTCGACCATGTTGAACCAGGTGAAGGCTTCGAACATCGGAACCTGGACAAATTGCCCCTCTCCGGTTTTCTCCTTGTGGTACATCGCGGCGAGCGTGGCATTGACCGCGAACAGGCCGATGGTTTTGTCCGCCACCAGCGAGGGCACATACAGCGGCCGCCCGCTGTCGCCGCGTATTTCAAACAGCGACGCAAAGCCGGAGACACACTGGATCAGGTCGTCATAGGCTTGGCGGTGGGAATATTCCCCGCCTTGCCCAAATCCGGCGCAATGGACATAGACAATCCCCGGATTGATCGCCTTGACGCTCTCGTAATCCAGTCCCAGACGTTCCATGCCGGCCAGCCGGACATTGTGGAAAAACACGTCCGCATGTTTGAGCAGCTCGAGGATCACGGCCTTGTCGCCATCATCCTTGCCGTTGAGCGTGACCGATTTCTTGTTGCGGTTGAGCGACGCAAAAATGGGACCGAGATCCCCGGTCGGGCTGTCACCGGCATGGCGCATCATGTCGCCGGCAAATTTCCCCTCGCCATTTTCGATCTTGATGACATCGGCGCCCATGTCGGCGAAATTGACCGTGGCAAAGGGACCGAGCACGACCGTCGACATATCGACGATCTTCAGGCCCTTGAGTGGACCGGTCGGTTCGGTTTCCCATTTCAGTTCTGGCCATCCGCTCATTCAATAGTCCTCAAATTATTTGGTGCATTGGTCAAGCCGTCTGTTATCATGTTTAATCGATTGATGAACTGTTTATTTTGAGGGAATTACCATTGGCTTTGGCAGACAAGAAGGCGCCGGTCCTAATCGGCGTTGGCGAAACAAGTGGCCGGAAACTGAAACAATCGCAGGGGATTGAATGGCCCTCTACGGTCGATCTGGCGGCGGATGCGATCAAAGAAGCGCTTGCGGATAGCGGAGTGCCAGAAAAGCTGGCCGATTCGATTGACTGCCTGCTATCGACCCGCCTGTTCCACGATAGCGGCCTGCCGCATGATTTCGGTTCGCCGGATAATCATCCCGAATCGGTGGCCAGGGCATCCGGTCTCGATCCGGCAACCCTGCTCTATGGCGATGCCGGTGGCCAGAGCCCGCAAAAACATCTCAACAAGCTCGCCTGTCAGGTCCATTCTGGCGAATATAAGGCGGTGGTTCTCTCCAGCGCGGAGAATATGGGAACCGTCAAACGGGCGCGGCGCAGCGGTCAGGAACTGGACTGGAGCCAGCCGGCTACCCGGGAGATGACGGATCTCAAGACGGATCAGGACAAGATGCTCACGGCCTATGAATGGCGGCAGGGTTTGATCAATATGCCGATGGCCTACGGGATTGTCGAAAATGCCCGGCGCGCGCGGCTCGGGATGGATCGGGATAGTTACGCACAGGATATGGCGGAGCTGTGGGCCGCTTTTTCCGAAGTGTCGCTGACCCGCGAGCATGCGCAGTTCGCGCGCCAATGGACGGTTGAGGAATTGCTGTCCGACGATCATGCTAACTACCGGCTCAATGACCCCTATCGCCGCTGGATGGTGGCGCAGGATGCGGTGGAACTGGGCGCGGCGGTGATTATGACCACGGCCGGTCACGCCGCAGAACTGGGTATCGCCGCAGACAGGATGATCTATCTGCACAGCGGGGCTGATGCGAGCGTGCCGTTGATGAGCCACCAGGATGACCTGTCGATATCGCCGGCGATGGAGTCGGCATTCCCGAAGGCGCTCGAACTGGCGGAACTGGACGCTGCGGATCTCGGGCCGATGGATATTTACAGCTGTTTCCCGGTCGCGGTCTCGCTGGCGATGGACGCGCTCGGGTCGCCGGACCGGTCGCTGTCTTCCTATACGCTGACCGGCGGGCTCAGTTTTTTCGGCGGCCCCGGCAACAGCTATAGCGCCCACGGGATGGTCGCATTGGTCGAGGCGCTGCGCAAGGATGGCAGCAAGCCGGGCATGATCTCCGCCAATGGCGGGGTGATCAACAAGGAATCGGTCGGTATCTACGCCGCGCAGCCGGTCGGGGGTGAATGGTCACCGGACAGGATTGCTGAACCAAACCGTATCCTCAAGCCGGACCATGTTAAAGAGGATCATTTCTTTAACGGCAAGGCGGTGATCAAAAGCTATGTCATGCCTTATGGCAAGGCCAGCCGCGGGGCAGCCAGCCTGTGGCTTGAGGATGAGCAGGGCTTGCCGGCGATCGGGATATTGCCCGATGCACCGGAAGATACGGATCTGATCGGCCTGGCGGTGGATGTGATCGCAGAGGATGATCGCAATATCGCGACGCTCAGCGGATAGTCTGCATATCCAGTAGTTCGATTTCCGGCGTCAGATAGCAATCAACGCAGGGCTCTTCTTTCGCCAGATCGGTTGACAGATATTTGCTATTGCTGTCGGCGAAGATTGTCGCGACGGCTTTGCGCGTGCCATCCGCTGCCGCAGGTTGCCGGAGGGCCACGCGAATAGCGGCGACCAGATTGATGCCGCTTGAAATGCCGACCCCGAGACCGAATTGGCGGCTGAGTTTCTGCGCCATCAGGATCGCGTCGCCGTCATTGACACCGATAACGCCGTCCAGTTCGGACAGATTGAGGATCGCGGGGATGAATTCGTCGGACAGGCCCTGCACCCGGTGCTGCCCGCATTTGTGCCCGACCGACAGGGTTGGCGATTCGATTGGTTCGACCGGATGCACGGCGATGGTCTCGTCGCGGCCTTTCAGATAGCGGCCCATGCCCATGACCGTGCCGCCGGTGCCGACACCGGCGACAAAGCCGCCCCGCCATCCGCTGCGACCTGCTGCCAGAGCTCGGGGCCGGTGCCTTCGGCATGTTCGTCGGCGTTGACCGGGTTTGAGAACTGGCGGGGCAGATAGGCGCCCTGCTGGGCACATTCTTCCGCCGCCGCCATGCAGCCGAGAAAGCCGCCTTGTTCTCTAGAGATCAAGCGGACATCGGCGCCGTAAACCGAAAGCATCGCACGCCGTTCGGCGCTTACCCAGTCGGGCATAAATATGGTCACCGGATGGCCGAGCGCGCAGCCGATCGCTGCAAAGGAGATGCCGCTGTTGCCGCTGGTTGCCTCGACAATGGTCTGGCCGGGCAGCAGTTCGCCGCGCCGCATCGCGTCCTGCAATATCGCCAGCGCCATGCGGTCCTTGATGCTGCCGGACAGATTGTACATCTCGGCCTTGGCGTAGACGGTGACATCCTGTCCTTTGTGGCGCGCCAGAATCTTGAGCGTAGGCGTGTTGCCGATCAGAGCCGAAAGAGACTGCAGCTTGTCCTCGCGCGCCCGGCCTACAAAATCCAGCATTGCATATTCCCTTGTAATATTATGCTGTTGCTTATGGTCCCGACTGCGTGGGAAGTCTTTGTCAAATATTGGTGATTTTGCTTCGAAAACGTGATAATATTCTAAATATGACCAATAAATCCAAAAAAATTGATGATAATGACCGCAATATCCTGAAAGCTTTGCAGCGCGATGCCAGCCTGTCACTGGAAAATCTCGCGGCGCAGCTCAGCCTCTCGACCAATGCCTGCTGGCGGCGGATCAAGCGGATGGAGGCGGACGGGATCATTGCCCGCCGGGTAGTGATCGTGGAGCCTGAAGCGGTCGGTTTCGGCATGACCGTTTTTGTCGCCGTGCGAACCAATGATCATAGCGACAAATGGCTGGAGAAATTCGCGAAAGCCGCCTCGGCGGTCGAGGAAGTGGTCGAACTATACCGGATGGCGGGCGAGGTGGACTATCTGCTCAAGCTGCTGGTCCGCGATGTTGCCGACTATGACCGGGTGTACAAGAAACTGATCAAGGCGGTGCCCCTGTCCGACGTGTCGGCGAGCTTTGCTATGGAGCGGATTAAATATGAGACGGCGGTGCCGGTCTGAGGGGGGCTGCGGGATGTCCGGCGAGTGGCGGCCATATGGCCAGTGTTCGCTTTAAGTGGTCGATATTACGGACATGTGCTAATTGGTTTTTATGTTTTTCACGCAAATTCTCAATTTTGCTCAAAAAGCTACGAAGGTATTTTCTGGGCCAGATGACCCAGCATTGCGAGACAACGCCATTGGTAAATCTATTTCCGAACTGCAGCAGTACCTAACTGTAAATCACATCAAATTCGAATTTTATGATGAACCGATGAAAGCCCTGATTCCTGAACCGAAGGTAAGCGGTGACGCACCTGTCGATTATGATGGCTATCGAGGTTTGATTATAAATCGAGAAAAGAACAACCGAGTCTTAATGCGCTACGATCTGTACCTACGCAAATCGCGCATCGTGCTAGTACAAGAGGATTTTGGTTACAAAAACCCTTATCAATCATAAAATTCGATATGTTTCTAATGTCCGCTATCGGAACATTGCGGATACCAAAAACAACCCAATCTCCAACCCCATCAAACCGCAACAACATCCTGTCGGATAGCACCAAAGATCGAATGGCCGTCCGCATCCAGCATCTGGATTTTCACACTGTCGCCAGCGCTCATGAATGGTGTCTTGGCTTCGCCGTCGTTGATCGTCTCGATCATCCGGATTTCGGCGATGCAGCTATAGCCGAGGCCGCCTTCGCTGACCGGCTTACCGGGATCGCCGTCGGGGCCCTGGTTGGACACGGTGCCGGAGCCGATGATCGTGCCGGCTGACAGGGGACGGGTCTTGGCGGCATGGGCGACCAGATCGGCGAGGCTGAATGTGGCGTCCGCTCCGGCATTGGCGCGGCCAAAGGGTTCGCGGTTATAGTCGACCTGCAACGGCAGATGGATGACCGAACCCTTCCACGCATCGCCCAGTTCATCGGGGGTGACGCAGACCGGGGAGAAAGCCGAGGGCGGTTTGGACTGGAAAAAGCCGAAGCCCTTGGCCAGCTCGCCGGGGATCAGGCCTCGCAGGGACACATCGTTGCAGAGCATGACCAGCTTGATATGGTCTGCCGCGTCTGCAGCGCTGACGCCCGGCGGCACATCGTCGGTGATGACGGCGATTTCGCCTTCCATGTCGCAGCCCCATTTGGGATCGCCGAGCGGGATATCGTCGCGCGGACCGAGGAAGGCGTCCGAGCCGCCCTGATACATCAGAGGATCGCTGTAGAAACTCTCCGGCACTTCCGCGCCGCGGGCTTTGCGGACCAGTTCGACATGATTGATATAGGCGCTGCCGTCGGCCCATTGATAGGCGCGGGGCAGCGGGGATTCGGCCAGACGCTCGTGAAAGCGTTCGCAGGGCACGGTTTCGTGTTCGACATCGCGGTAGAGAGCCTCCAGCTTGGGTGCGCAATTTTCCCAGTCGTCCAGCGCCGCCTGCAGGGTCGGGGCAATATTGCTCGCTTCGCAGCAGCGGGTGAGGTCTTTGGAGACCACGACAAGACGACCATCGCGGGTATCGTTTTTCAGGGTGGCGAGTTTCATAGGGGTTCCTCGGTCTGTCTGCCGTTCGTCTCGAGTCCTTCGACAGGCTCAGGATTCGAGAGACCGGTGTGAAAAGGCTCAGTGTCTCGACTACGCTCGACACGAACGGAAATAAAGGAGGTTATGCGATGCAAGGCGACTAATGTTCGTCGCGTGCTTTCTCATGCAGCCAGGCGGCATGTTGCGGTGCTTTCTTGGTGCGGCTCCATTCCTCGAGCATGGCGGGGGCGACGCGGCGCAGTTCGGCCATTTCCTCGTCGGTGCCGATATCGCAGGCGAGCTCCAGCCGATGGCCGTTGGGGTCAAAGAAGTAGATCGACTTGAAAATGCCATGATGGGTGGGGCCGAGCACCTCGAGCCCTTCGGCCTCCGCATTGGCCTTGGCCGCCATCAGATCGTCGAGCGAATTCACCTTGAACGCAATATGCTGAACCCAGACCGGGGTGTTCTGGTCGCGATCCATGTCCGGCTGCTCGGGCAGCTCGAAAAAGGCGAGGATATTGCCGCCGCCGGCATCGAGGAAGATGTGCATATAGGGATCGTGCTCACCGGTCGATGGTACTTCGTTTTCCGCAAAGGCGAGCTGGAAATCCATGCCCATCACGCGCTTGTAGAAATCGACCGTCTCTTTCGCATCCTTGCAGCGATAGGCGACATGGTGGATGCCGTTGATCTTTGGTGCAGCCATTATACCGGCTCCTCTACATTGAGCACACCCCGCGCAACCTGATCGCGTTCGATGCTCTCGAACAGGGCCTTGAAATTGCCCTCGCCAAAACCGTCATCGCCCTTGCGCTGGATAAATTCAAAGAAAACCGGACCGACCTGTGCTTCGGCAAAAATCTGCAGCAAGAGACGCGGTTCGCCGCCGTCTGTCGTGCCGTCGAGAAGGATGCCGCGCGTCTTGAGCGCCTCAACATCTTCGCCATGGCCGGGAAGCCGTCCGTCGAGCATCTCGTAATAGGTGGCCGGAGGGGCTGTCATAAACGGCACGCCGAGTTTCTTGAGCCGGTCCCAACAGGTGACCAGATCATCACAGATCAGCGCGATATGCTGGATGCCTTCACCGTTGAATTCGCGCAGGAATTCCTCGATCTGGCCCTTGCCGCCTTCGCCTTCCTCGTTAAGCGGAATGCGGATTTTGCCATCCGGTGCGGTCAGCGCCTTGGAGGTCAGGCCGGTATATTCGCCCTTGATGTCGAAGAAACGGATTTCGCGGAAATTGAACAGGGTCTCGTAATAGTCCGCCCAATATTTCATCCGGCCACCGTAGACATTATGGGTCAGGTGATCGATGATCTGGAAGCCGGCTCCAACCGGATTGCGGTCCACGCCGGGAAGATATTCAAAGTCGATATCATAGATCGAAAGATTCTCTCCGCGTTCGCCGCCATCATAGCGGTCGACCAGATAGAGGATGGCGCCGCCGATCCCGCGGATCGCCGGGATGCGCAATTCCATCGGTCCGGTTTCGACATTCACCGGTTCGGCGCCCTTTTCGAGCAGATAGGCATAGGCCTTGCGCGCGTCCTTGACCCGGAAAGCCATGCCGCAGGCCGACGGTCCATGCTCGCGGGCAAAATACCAGGCCGGGGATTTGGGCTCATAGTTGATGATCAGGTTGATTCCGCCCTGCCGCCACAGATGGACATCCTTGCTGCGATGCTGCGCAATTTCGGTAAAGCCCATGACCGCAAAAACCGGTTCGAGGACGCCGCGTTCGGGTGCGCAAAATTCGACAAATTCAAAGCCGTCGAGACCAACGGGGTTTTCAAACAGATCAGCCACAAAATTTCCTTGAGATAATGATGCGCGGAGGCGCAATATAGTTACAAATGATACTATAGGGGATTAGCGCCAGATATGCAAGTTAATAGCCGCCGACCCTGTTCACAAAAAGCAAGGCAGGGGGGCATCATCGGGGGAGGATGACAATGCAAAAACGCCATCAACTGGTATTCATGGCCTTTCTGGCCATTTTCATCTGCTATATGGACCGGGTTGCGATTTCGGTCGCGATTATCCCGATGGTTGAAACCTACGGCTGGAATTTGTCGACGCAGGGACTGGTCTTGTCCAGTTTCTTCATTGGCTATCTGCTCACCCAGGTTGTCGGCGGAAAGCTGGCCGATCGCTATGGCGGCAAGATCGTTCTCGGCTTCGGGGTACTGATCTGGTCGCTGTTCACGCTGGTCGTCCCTCCGGCAGCAGCGCTGGGTATCGCGGTTCTGATCGTCGCCCGGATATTGATGGGCATGGGTGAAGCGGTCACCTTTCCGGCCATTTATGCTCTCTACGCCCGCTGGATACCGGTCAGGGAACGGTCGCGATCAGCAGCATTTTCCAATAGCGGCATCCCGCTGGGGACGGTTTTCGCGCTGCTTGCGACGCCGGTGATTGTGGCGGCCTGGGGCTGGGAATGGGTGTTCTACATATTCGGCGGCATCGGTTTTGGCTGGTGCGCTGTCTGGTATTTTCTCATTGCATCGAGCCCGCGCCTGCAAGCCGGCATTGGCCAGACAGAGATGGACCTGATTGCCGCCGACACGATTGCCGATACGCCCGCTGTCGCAACGCCCTGGCGCGCGCTGTTGAGCAATATGCCGGTCTGGGCTGTGATCGTCGCCCATTTCTGCAACAACTGGTGGTTCTATGTCCTGCTCGCTTGGTTGCCGACCTTTGTCACCAAGGGGCTGGGCGTCGATTATGCCTCGGTCGGCTATTTCGCGATGATGCCGCATATCGCATTATTCATCTTCATCAACCTTTCCGGGGTTGTGGCAGACGGGCTGATTGGCAGCGGCATGACGATTACCCGGGTGCGCAAGCTGATGATGCTGATCGGCTTTGGCGGCAGCATCGTAGCGCTGCTGCTTGTCGGGCAGGCGGACGATGCGGTCACCGCGATCACCATCATGACCATCGGTAGCGCCCTTGGCGCCTTTGCGGTCAGCGGCTTTTTCGTCAACCATATGGACATTGCGCCGGAACATGCCGGCACGTTGATGGGGATTACCAATACCGCGGGGACCATTCCCGGGATTGTAGGTGTGCTGGTCAGCGGGTGGATATTGGACGTCACCGGATCATGGGCGCTGGTGTTTCAGGTGGCCGCGGCCGTGGCGGCCTTTGGCCTGATTTTCTATCTCGTCTTCGGCAGCGGCGAACGGCAGTTCGAGACAGCGCAGGCCTAGTGGAAATCCCGTGACTTCGGCAATATCCGGACGTTGCGCGGGTGACCGCCATTGGAACTGGCTGGATGGGGCTGGGCTGATCGAACGGTTATTTCATCCAGCATGAAGGTGTAATCCTCGACGCGCGAGGTCATCAGATGGGTCACGCCCTCGACGCTCCGCTGGACCTCTCCGGTGGCCAGCATCAGTCGGGCCGCCATCACCGGGCGGCGCATTTTTTCAAACCGGCTGGCCCAGAGGAGCAGGTTGGAAACCCCGCTTTCATCCTCCAGCGTGATGAAAATCGCATTGCCCTTGCCGGGGCGCTGGCGGATCAGGACGACGCCGGCAACTTTTGCCTGCGACCCGTTTTGGGCCTGCGCAAGCTCTGCGCAGCTGAGCACGTCGAGTTCCCGGAATCGCTCGCGGAGAAATTCCATCGGATGGCCCTTGAGCGACAGCCGGACGCTTTGATAATCGGCGACGACATGCTCGCCCTTGGTCATGACCGGCAGGCGCGCGTCCTGTTCCTGACCGAGTTCCTTCGCCTGTGCCGCCTCGAACAGGGGCAGGGTGTTGACCGGAGTCCGGCGCACTTCCCACAACGCTTTGCGGCGGTCCAGCCCCAGCGAACGGCAGGCATCGGCGTCGGCGAGCAGACGCAGCGCCCGCGCCGGAAGGTTCGCTTTGCGGGCCAGTTCCTCGATATTGCGGAAAGGCCGTGCGGCGAGGATCTGTTCGGCCCAGGCTTCGCGGAAACCGTCGATCTGGCGGAAGCCGATGCGGATGGATGGGGCTGGCTTGGGATGCCGTTCGGGCTGAGCCTGTCGAAGCCCATTTCGCGTGAGAGGAGAGAGATCCTTCGACAGGCTCAGGACGAACGGCGCTTTCTCGATCTCCACCCCATTGCCCCAACCACTGAAATTCACATCAACCTCCCGCACCTCCACCCCATGTTCGCGCGCGTCCCTGACAATCTGCGCAGG
>RCMY010005793.1_pt1 | contig 10426 bp, 11 predicted proteins | sample 2041341 | NCBI WGS metagenome assembly RCMY01 (sample SAMN09708234, study PRJNA481090) | Marine sediment metagenome, whole genome shotgun sequencing project.
CTTGCAGGCTATCGTTTGTCTTTGGGGCTGCCTTCCGCGTCGGATGCCGTCGCGGTTTGGGGCCGCAGCCCTTATGCTTGGCGAGGCGAGCGTATCGCCGAAAAACGCAGTGCCGCCCTACTGCGGATTGAGGATGCTTTCTTGCGGTCGGTCCGTCCGGGTCGCGCGGGTGACGCCCCTCTTGGCCTGCTGATTGACCCCATCGGAGTGCATTTTGATGCCAGCCGCCCCTCGCTGTTGGAAACCTTGCTTGAAACCGCCGACTTGAACAATCCGAACCTTTTAGCGCGGGCTGCGGCAGGCATAGCGCGGCTTCAGGCGCTGGATTTGTCAAAATACAACTTGCATCAGCCCGGCCTTGCAGCACCCTCCCCCGGCTATGTTTTGCTGATTGACCAAACAAAAGGTGATGCCTCACTGCGTTATAGCGGCGCGGATATGGCGGTTTTTGTTCAAATGCTGGCGGCAGCACAAGCAGACCATCCCGGCAAACGGATCATCATCAAAGCCCACCCCGAAACCCATTTGAACCTGCGGATAGGCCATTTTGACCCCGGCGATGGCTATACCCTACTGACTGAGCCAGTCTCCCCTTGGGCTTTGCTGCACGGTGCCGCAGCGGTTTATACCGTGTCATCGCAAATGGGGTTTGAGGCGATTTTGGCGGGCCACCGCCCACAGGTCTTTGGCCTGCCGTTCTACGCAGGCTGGGGCCTGTCTGATGATAGGCTTTCCACCCCCCGCCGCACCCAAAAGCGCACAGTCCAACAGCTTTTTGCCGCCGCGATGATTCTTGCACCAACATGGTACGATCCTTGCCGCGATCAATTGTGCAGCTTTGAACAAGCCGTCGACCAGCTTGAGGCCGAAACCCGCACTTACCGCGAGGATCACGCGGGCCACATCGCTTATGGCATGCGCCTATGGAAACGCGGTCGGCTGCAAAAGGTGTTTGGCCGCTACAAGGCGCTGCGGTTTGCGGACAATCCTGAACAGGCCGCATCCCAAGCCCAAAAAACCGGGCAAGGCCTGTTGGTTTGGGCCGGAAAAGAGCCCCCAAACCTTGGCACGCAATATGGTTTTACCGGTCCAATCCGGCGGGTCGAGGATGGGTTCTTGCGCTCGCGTGGTTTGGGTGCAGATCTTATCCCCCCCCTCAGCCTCGTGGCCGATGATCTGGGCATTTACTATGACCCGACCCGCGAAAGCCGCCTTGAACGGCTGATCACCGCTCCAACCCCACCGGGCGGGACGGATCGGGCCAACGATTTGATCAAGACGATCCTTCAAGACCGCCTGTCAAAATACAACCTTGGCGGCGCCCCCCTGCCCGACTTGCCCAAAGGTCACCGCATTTTGATCCCCGGTCAGGTTGAAGATGACGCCTCTATCACATTTGGCGCAGCCGAAGTGCGTACCAACCTTGGCCTGATCCAGGCTGTGCGCGCGGCCAATCCCGATGCCATCATAATCTATAAACCCCACCCCGATGTTGAGGCAGGCTTGCGCCCCGGCAAGATTGACACGGCAACGCTTGCCCCCTTGGTCCAGCATATCGCCACAAGGGCCGATCCGATCGCCCTGCTGGACCTTGTGGATGCCGTATGGACCATGACCTCTCTGTTGGGGTTCGAGGCGCTGATTCGTGGTAAAGCGGTTACCTGCCTTGGTGCGCCGTTTTATGCAGGTTGGGGGCTGACCCAAGATCTAGGCCCCATCCCTCACCGCCGTTTGCACCGCCCCGATGGCACGCCGCAAATCCTGCCAACCTTAACCCACCTCGCCCATGCAGCGCTGATTGCCTATCCGCGCTACTTTGATCCCGTCAGCGGCCTGCCCTGCCCGCCCGAAGTGGTTCTGGAGCGGCTGCGCGATGGCACCATCCCGCAGCCTTCGCTTGCCAACCGCATCCTTGCTAAACTGCAAGGCAAGCTGGCAAGCCATGCTGCGATGTGGCGATAAAATCTGCCTTAGTAAATATAGCGGATTTGATCGGCCCAATACCGCTCCATCCGTTTCAGCGACTGGTTGATGTCTTCCATCCCCGTGGCATCAATAATCCCACGCTTTTCAAAGCCTTCGGTGTGGCGCGCGAACAGATCATTCAGCAGCGTCCGCACGTTGCGCCCTTTTTCGGTCAACCGCACCCGAACAGAACGGCGGTCAATCTCAGACCGTTGGTGATGCATATAGCCCAGCTCCACCAGCTTTTTCAGGTTATAGCTGACGTTGGACCCTTGATAGTAACCACGCGATTTCAGCTCTCCCGCCGTCACCTCGTTTTCGCCGATATTGAACAGCAGCAGCGCCTGCACCGAATTGATTTCAAGCACGCCTACGCGCTCAAATTCATCTTTAATCACGTCCAGCAGCAAACGGTGCAGCCGTTCGACCAGCGCAAGGCTTTCCAAATAACTGGCCATCAGTGCCTTGTGCGAGCCATCAAGTAGGTTGGTATGAAGTGTCATCGTCGTCTCCGCCCCGGGGAAATTGATTGGGACAGAATCAGCACAAAACACAAACATTCGGTAAACTCGCGGCAGTTTCGTCACGAATTTGCCAAAATAATCGACGCGAAGTTTAGGCTTGTAGCCGCGCGCGGGCAAATACCCCTATTTCTGCGATCAATTCATCATAGGCCTGCGGCGGCGGCACCTGCCCCAAAACCCATGGCAACAGCTCTTGGTCATTTTCCCACAGCAGCTGGTCGTAAAGATCAAGTGTCTTAGGTTCCATCCCGCCCAAATGCTTGTCCGCAAACGGGCCAAGGATCATATCCATTTCCTTGGTGCCACGCCGCCACGACCGCATCGCCATGCGTTTTAACCGCGCTTCTGCTGTCTCGATCATAGTGCAGTCTCTCGCACCAAACCACGCATCCGCTTCTCCAGATGCCCCATATCTTGCGACAAGGCCAGCATTTGCGCCCGCATCCGCGCCATTTCGGCCAGTGCTTTCTGCAAATCAGAGCTGCTCGTCTCAACCGGGCTATCGATACCGTCGCCTTCGCCCGTCAACAACCAACGCATCGACACACTCAACATGCCCGACAGCATTTGCAATTTATTGGCGCGCGGTTCGGAATGGTCGTTTTCCCAATTCTGAATTGTAACCAACTTGACCCCCAAACGCCGCGCCAGCACCTCTTGGGTCAAATGCGCCGCTTCGCGCGCACCGGCCAAACGATCACCAAATGTCGCCGCATCGGCGCTATACCAATCAGTTTTGTCCATATCAGGCATTCTTCAGCTCCTTTGGGGGGTCTTAGCACTTGCTCCGCAATTCTGCGCACCCTAAGACAAACTGCCGCAAAGTTCAAACCGGGGGCCGCTGCGGCACATTGCCCCCACTGACCCGGAGCCTACAATGGCCTTTTTGTCCGATACCCTTTCTCGCGTAAAGCCGTCACCCACCATTGCGGTGACCACCAAAGCGAATGAGCTGAAAGCCGCAGGCAAGGACGTGATCGGTCTTGGCGCAGGCGAGCCGGATTTTGACACGCCCCAAAACATCAAAGACGCGGCCAAGGCGGCGATTGATGCTGGCAAAACTAAATACACAGCGGTCGATGGTATCCCCGAGTTGAAAAAGGCCATCTGCGCCAAGTTCGCGCGCGAAAATGGCCTGACCTACCAGCCAAACCAAGTGACTGTTGGTACGGGCGGCAAGCAAATCCTGTATAACGCGTTGGTGGCAACCTGTAATCCCGGTGACGAGGTCATTATCCCCGCGCCTTATTGGGTGTCTTACCCTGATATGGTCCTGCTGGCAGGCGGCACCCCGGTCTGCGTGGCTGCTGGCATTGAAACCCAATTCAAATTGCAGCCCGCGCAGCTTGAAGCGGCTATCACCCCCAAAACCAAATGGTTCATCTTCAACTCGCCGTCCAACCCAACGGGGGCGGGCTATACCCGCGCCGAGTTGAAGGCCCTGACCGATGTTTTGATGCGCCACCCCCATGTTTGGGTGATGTCCGATGACATGTATGAACATCTGGTCTTTGATGATTTCGAATTCTGCACCCCTGCTCAGGTGGAACCGGGCCTTTATGACCGCACGCTGACCTGTAACGGCGTGTCCAAGGCCTATGCGATGACTGGCTGGCGCATTGGCTATGCCGCAGGCCCCGTGGCTTTGATCAAGGCGATGGGCACGATCCAATCGCAATCCACGTCGAACCCCTGCTCGGTCAGCCAATATGCGGCCCTAGAAGGGCTGAACGGCCCGCAAGAGTTTCTGGCCGAAAACCGCGCCTTGTTTCAACGCCGCCGCGACCTTGTGGTCGGCATGCTGAATCAGGCCAAAGGCATCACCTGCCCGAACCCCGAAGGCGCGTTTTATGTCTATCCCGATATTTCTGGCTGCATTGGCAAAACCAGTGCAGGCGGGGCCAAAATCACCGATGACGAAGCCTTTGCCACAGCACTGCTTGAAGAAACCGGCGTTGCCGTGGTCTTTGGTGCCGCCTTCGGCCTTTCGCCAAACTTTCGCGTCAGCTACGCTACCTCTGATGCGGCGTTGAAAGAGGCCTGCACACGTATTCAAGCATTCTGCGCAGGCTTGGTCTAACCCGAGGGGGCTTTTATGGCGGGCGATCTGCCGGACTATTATTTCAGGATCCGCGAAAATGGTGCGCTGGTGTTTCGGGTCGATACCGAGAACCGCCAACGCCGCATTGAAATGGACCAGATCGCCACCATCAACATCCGCAACGGCGAGGTGAAGCCGCATGGCGACCGCGCGCTCACGGTCCAGGATCTTGCCGAAATACGCGACTGGATCGCCCACCGCTCACATCAATTGGCCGCGCGTGAGGTCGACGATATCCAGCGCGCCGTTGATCACATGAACCTGACCACCCAATGGGTCCAAACCCGCGCCAATGAAGCGCAATTGGAACAGGTCACCGATGCTTTGCTGCTCGCGATGCACGATCTGCGCACTGTGTTGGTCCGCAAAAAGGCTGATCGTTTGATGAAAGCTGCAGAGGCAGAAGGCTAGGCTGAAGGATTGGCTCAGGACAAGTCGCAGGGCTAGGTACGCTGCGGCGAATCTGTCGCGCGCGGGACGTGAAATGCTGCAATTTTGATGCGGTAAAATCGCGCGCGGCCCCACCCAAAACCTAAAAATTTTTGAAAGCCCTGCACAGAAGGCACAATGCTAACGCTAACACCCGCAGCACGCGTGCAACACCGCGATAAAGACTGGTTGAAGCGGCGCAAAAAAAAGGATCAAGTGCCGCAAACTTATATCGGGGTAAAAACGATGTTGAATGCAGAAGTGGCAAAGCGCCGAGAGGCCGCGATCTCGCGTGGTGTTGGCATGTTGACCGAGATCTATGCTGAACGGGCACTGAACTCAGAAATATGGGATATAGAAGGCAACCGCTACATCGACTTTGCGGCAGGCATCGCGGTGGTCAACACCGGACATTGTCATCCTAAGGTGATGGCGGCCGTGACGGAGCAGTTGAGTCGCTTTACGCACACCTGCCATCAAGTGCTGCCATATGAGCCCTATGTCCGCCTTGCCGAGCGTCTGAACGAGGCCGTTCCGGGTGATTTCGAAAAAAAGACCATCTTCGTCACGACTGGCGCAGAAGCGGTTGAAAACGCAATTAAAATTGCGCGCATTGCCACGGGCCGCCCGGCGATCATCGCCTTTGGCGGCGCATTCCATGGCCGTACGTTCATGGGCATGTCGCTGACCGGCAAAGTTGAGCCTTACAAAAAAGGCTTTGGCGCAATGATGCCTGACGTCTACCACGTGCCATTTCCGCAAGATATTCACGGAATCTCCACTGGCGACGCGATGTCCTCGCTTAATAAACTGTTCAAATCCGATCTGGACCCAGACCGCGTTGCTGCGATCATTTTTGAACCTGTACAGGGCGAAGGCGGCTTTTACCCCGCGCCGCCAGATCTGCTGCGCAGTCTGCGCGCATTTTGCAATGAGCATGGAATCATGATGATCGCGGATGAGGTGCAAACCGGCTTTGCCCGCACCGGCACTATGTTTGCTATGGATGGCTATGACGTCGCCGCCGATTTGACCTGCATGGCCAAAGGTTTGGCTGGCGGGTTGCCGCTGGCGGCCGTCACAGGCCGCGCCGAATTGATGGATGCGGCCCGTCCCGGTGGTCTGGGTGGCACCTATGCGGGTAACCCGCTTGGCATTGCTGCCGCCCATGCCGTGCTTGATGTGATCGAAGAAGAAGGCCTGTGCGACCGCGCGAACGAGTTGGGCAGCCGTCTGCGCCAAAAGCTAGAAGCGATCCGCTCAGTCACCCCTGAGGTAATTGATATTCGCGGCCCCGGCTTCATGGTCGCCGTCGAATTTGGCAATCCGACCAGCCACGAACCGGACCCTGATTTCACCACTCGCGTCCGCATGGAGGCACTAAAGCGCAATCTGATTTTGTTGACCTGTGGAGTTTACGGCAACGTGATCCGTTTCCTCGCGCCGATCACCATTCCAGACGATCACTTTGCCGAAGCAATGGATATTCTCGAAGCTTCTGTCGCTGCTGCGCGCAAAGTCTAATATCCTGAAACTGAACACTAAAAGGGGGCCGCGTGGTCCCCTTTTTATATTGCCTGCCTCAATCTCAAAAAATTCGCATCAATCAGGGAACCATTTACCCCTCAAAGCGTTGTGTTGCTGAAGAACCGACATATGAGAGGTTACAATGAAATCGCTATTTTACGCCCTTCCCATCGCCGCACTCGCCCTTGCAGGGTGCCAAACCGCTAACCAGAACGCAGCCGCAGGCGCGGTTGCTGGTGGTGTAATCGGTGCAGCAGTCTCTGGCAAAGACGACCGGTTGACCGGGGCAGCCTTGGGCGCTGCCGCAGGCGTTGCCGCATCTACCCTTATCGGCACCGCACCCGGCAATGATAACTGTTATTATCGCAACAGCCGAGGCGAGCGTTTCATCGCCGCCTGCTGATTGCGCCTGAAGACCGCAAATCACTGTTACCTGTCGACACTTTTCCCCGTGTCCTACTTGGCCGGATCTTCCCTAATAGGGGCGATCCGGCCTTTTTCATGGCCGCTTGGCAGCAATAGGCTAACCCGCTAAAAGCGCGCAACGCATCCCTGAACCAGAGAGTTTATGCCCAAGCCCCCCGCCTCGCATGACAACAGCGGCCCAAAGCTGACGAACGCAGGCTATGCGATTGCAGGGCGATCCATCCTATCGGGCCTAACCCTGCACTTAATAGAGCAGCGTATCGGTATTATTGGGCGCAATGGATCGGGAAAATCAACGTTTTTGCGACTTGTCGCCGGGCTGATTGCACCCACAACAGGCACAGTAGAGGTTGATGGTCACGCGCCCGGAACCGACCGCAAGGCGATGCTGTCGCGCATCGGGATCCTGTTTCAAAACCCCGACCATCAGATAATCTTTCCCACCGTCGCCGAAGAACTGGCTTTTGGTCTGCGCCAACAAGGCGTGGACAAGGCTGCAGCCTCGCAGGCTGTCGCAGCGCTTTTGGCCCAGCATGGCCGCAGCCATTGGGCCAAGCGGGCCGTGACGGCCCTGTCGCAAGGTCAGCGGCATTTCCTGTGTCTGCTCGCGGTGCTGGCGATGCAGCCGAGCACGATTTTGCTGGATGAACCTTTCGCAGGCCTTGATCTGCCAACCCAAGACCGGCTGGCCCGCCAATTGGCCGCCTTGCCGCAGCGGATGATCCTGATCACCCATGATCCAAAAGCGCTGGCGGGCTATGATCGGGTGATCTGGCTAGAAGAGGGGCGCGTGCGGGCCGATGGGGAAGCGGGGGCGGTTATAGCTGCGTTTACCGCCGAGATGGCCCGTTTGGGAGAGGCTGATGCTGACACTGACCTCACCCTTTGAAACGCCGCTACACCGGGTTGGTCCCGCACCGAAACTGCTGGGATTGGCGGGGCTGAGTATTGGTCTGTTTGCATTGAAAGACCCATGGGCGGTTTTTGTTGCGGGCGGGATTGTCGCCACGGTCTACCTTGCTTGCGGGTTGGGCTTTGCCCGCTTTGGCGCAGGAATGCTGCGCCCGCTTTGGCCCTTTCTGGCAATTCTTGGACTGTGGCACGGCTGGACCGGCGATTGGGCTGCGGGCCTGATGATCGGGGGCAAGATGTTGGTCGCGGTGGGGCTGGCCAATCTGGTCACCATGACCACCCGGTTGGAAGATATGATCGACGTGGTGGAACGGGCCGCAACCCCGCTGGCCCGGTTTGGATTGCCGACACGCGTGCTGGCGGTGGCGATCGCTTTGGTGATCCGGTTCACCCCGGTTTTGATGGACAAGGCGGGTCAGTTGGGGCAGGCATGGCGCGCGAGATCATCCCGGCGGGTGAATTGGCGGATTGTGCTGCCGATCAGTTTGATGGCGCTGGATGATGCCGAGCGGGTGGCTGAGGCTATTCGGGCGCGGGGTGGCCTGTGACGGGTGGTTTATGATGGAAATGGAACGAGACTAATGGAAAAGGATGTCACCTATATCGCCCTCTTTGCTGCCCTGATCGCGGTGCTGGGATTGGTGCCGCAAATCAGCCTTGCCAGCGGGGTGCCGATCACGGCGCAAAGCTTGGGTGTGATGCTGTGCGGGACGGTTTTAGGGGCCAAGCGCGGGTTTCTGGCGGCGCTGTTATTTGTCGGATTGGTCGCGCTTGGATTGCCGCTTTTAAGTGGTGGGCGGGGCGGGCTGGGGGTGTTTGCGAGCCCGACTGTTGGCTTTGTCATCGGCTTTCCAATCGCGGCTTTTGTCGCCGGTTTCATCGTGGAAAAAACCCGCGCTGCGATTGGGATCGCGGCCTTTGGCGGGGCTTTGATTGGCGGGGTTTTGGTCCTGTATCTGTTCGGAATAACCGGCATGGCGCTGATTTTGGGCAAAAGCTGGCCTGCGGCCTCTTTGCTGGTCGCGGCCTATATTCCGGGTGATTTGATCAAGGCGGGATTGGCCGGATTCATCACCCAAGGGCTGGCAAAATTGCGACCTGAATCGGTGCTTTCGCGGCTGTAAAGGGCTGCGCAGGCAAATTGAATCGCGCGCGGACATTTTGATATCACATTGATACCAATATGTTTTCCTATTTTCATTAACCGCATATTAACCTGCGGAGGCATCCGCGACGCGGGCAAAAAAGGCGCGGGTCAGCTTTGGCGAAAATACCCCAGCCCCACCGCGTTAGACAAAGCGGATGCTGTCCAGCTTGGCCCTATAGAACGGATGGTATTGCGCCGTTCCAAAATGATTGCCGCCCGTCACCTGCATCGGCACCCGGACCCCACCTGACAAGGCGATATCTGACAGATCGCCGCCAAAAGGCTGCGCACGGTAGATGTGATCAGGATTTTCATTGCTCCAACGCGGAAACACCACCCGCAATGGACACCCGTTGTCATCCACCGACAACGCCACGCTTTGACACAGGCCTTGGTGGCATACGGTCACTTCGGCGGTGTTGTGATCCAGCGCCTTCCAAACGAGGCTGTCCCAGCCAGCCTTTGCGGCGGGAAGAAACGCGGCTGGCACCCAGAAAACCGCCTCACCCACCATCCGACCGAAGGCCGAGCGCCGATGATCGAGGTTGCCCGAGACGCGCCCTAGCGGCAAGAGGCCCAAAAGCCAAAGTTTGCTCCAACTTTTTTCCGGCCCATAGGCATCGCTGACCGTCACCCAAGGTGGCCCTGCCAAGCGCATCTGCCACAAAAACCCATGCGGCGGCGCTAGGATTTGGGTCGCCTTCATCTGTTGAAACTTGGGGCGTTCCTTTGCGCCCAGACCAAGCTTGCCCCCCATCCTTATAAGGGCGGTGGTCCGCAATGCGGTGCCGGGCTGCAAGACAAACCGATAAAAACGTTGGGCAGGTTCAGGCAGGTCGGACAGCATTTCAGGAACAAAAGGCGGCACAACCGGGGCCGAAGCCGCCAAAAGAACCGCGCGCAGCTTTTGGTCTGCCCGCCAATCTGCAAGGCGCAATGCGCCACTGCCAGCGACACCGGCTGCAAGCATCGCAAGCCCTGTCGCCCCCCAACCGAGCGCCGCCACAATCTCTCCTCCTAAACCGTTTTGTGTTTGATGTGCTGCGTCACATCAAACACAAAACCCAACGAACCATATGCTTGCTTGTCTTGGTTTGATTTGCGCTGGATCAAAGTGGCGAGTGTGCTGGCCGATAAAGGCCAATCGACGTGTGTTGTGCTAAGCGCTTGCGGTCCCCATATTCGCAGTATGAGCAAACCGAAATGGACCGGAACAATGTGGAACCAACGCTATGACCGTGCGGACTATTTGTTTGGCACCGCGCCTGCGCAGTTTTTGGTGGACCAGCGTGGCCTGTTGCAGGCGGGGCAATCGGCGTTGATGATTGCCGATGGCGAAGGGCGCAACTCAGTTTGGTTGGCAGAGCTTGGGTTGCAGGTTACGGCCATGGATGC
>RCMY010005794.1_pt1 | contig 10425 bp, 5 predicted proteins | sample 2041341 | NCBI WGS metagenome assembly RCMY01 (sample SAMN09708234, study PRJNA481090) | Marine sediment metagenome, whole genome shotgun sequencing project.
GCGTTTCTTCATGTCTCCACTTCTCAACAGGTTGCAACGCACTGTTAAGAATGTAGACTACAATCCTAAGTTATGTGGTGGGTCGACTAATAGAGTCTCTAACATGACGTTGCGATCTCTGGAGATCCCCGGGCGATGTAATCTTTGGGTACGGTAAGTTAGCATTCACATAACTCCTATTTCAAACTTTAACAAGGTCAGTCAGCAATGAGGACTATCCTGCCGTACGTGTTACAAAGGCTGATGCCTCCTCTGCCCTGCTTTATCTATTGATACAGTGGTTATAGGTATAATCACAGTTTAGAGGGTTTGCTAGGCATTTCCATGATCACCCCTCCTGCCAGCGTTTAAGACATTTCGGTATTTCCTGCCGGCACTTCCCTTGTGGCTTTACTAGGTTCGCACAGCCGCAACAACTGCAATCGAATGTCATTTGGTGAGGCCGTCAAATCCACGGTGGCAAACCGAATTTGGTGCCCTTGGATCTCCACCGTCTCGTCCACCATTTTACCTATCGATGGATGCAGCAACAATCCACTAGCGCAATCTGCATGTGCATCTCCGCGTCCTACCTGAGAACGCAAGTAGGCGTAGATCTGATACAGGTAGCCGCTGTTCAGAGTTTTCTCACGGTACCAACCGCTCTTCACTATCGAGGTGAACTTGGTGTCGATGATGATCCGTCGCCCCGTTTTTAGGTTATTGAGCACAACATCGGTTTGCATCGTTGGAAGGATATCGTCGATTCCAGCGGTCTTCTGCTCAATCGACCATCTCAGCGTCACACCACATCGCACCTGCCATTCTTGTGGGTTCAATACCACGTCGTAGAACCCACCTACCGCCCTCTCGAACAGTTGACGCACCCATATTTCCTCACGATCAGGCAAAGAGAGCACATTCTTTCCGGAGTCCTCAGTAGGTAGCGCAAGATCGAATGCCAGCTTCGCTGCCGCCACCATGAATCGATCATCTGCGTCATTTCTACCAAATCGATCGGTACTCATTTGGCCCCTGGAGGGTGCCTCACCAGATACGCCCATGGCCTTCATGCCACTTGCAAGTAAGCGACAGTGATGGGCAATATCCTTTCTCTTCACGATTCTTGAGATGCTTTCCAGTGCTGCTCGCACAAAGCGATTACGTAACGTGTCCATAGTCAGTTCGTCGAATCGACACGCTACCAAACCGCGATCCAGCAACTGATGCCGCTCAGTGGTGAGGATATCGATGCGGCCACGCACACGATTGAGCGCTGCATCTCGAGAGCGATAGCCGAGACTCAGACGACGTCTCTGCCTTATTTCAACCGCGTGGGCAAGAATTTCGGCGACTAAATCTGGCAGATCATCCGGGCTGTCTTCCAAACCGACATTGCCGATGCCACGAGTACGGAACAGATCGGAGGCATACAGCATCAGCAACCAAAGGCTGCGCACCGGAATACGTCCGATGAACCTTTCAGCACTTGGGGCCGCACATTCCTCTTGTTCTACGACGAAACTCATCACCAACCCTGAGTCAGCCGTGCAATAGCCTTTTGAGCATCGTTGGGAGCGTCGAACCAATACTCATCAAGCAACGGGCCAATCTCTGTCTCCACCACCTGCCGGAACCACATCTTGGTTTCTCCTGCTTCCAGTCCATGCACAGGCGTCACATAGCTGTGGCCAATTCGAAACTGCTTGCCAAGGCGAGGATCCGTGGCAATTTGGTCGTTCAGCTCGGCGATTCGGTGTGCGATATCCACCACCAGGGTTGGATCTACGGCACACTCGTTGACTACCCAATCCCTCCACACGGAGCCCATCTTCGGCTCCAGGCTAACAAAGGCGAAACGGCGGCGAAGCGCCAGATCGACCAGTGCCAGCGATCGGTCGGCAATGTTCATCGTACCGATCACATAGAGATTTTCGGGAATGTAAACCGGACGGCGCATGCCATCCTCATCGGGGTAGCAAAGCTCCAATGCTTCGCTTGGATTACGCTTTCCGGCCTCCAGTAGCGTTAGCATTTCGCCGAAGATCTGTGCAGGGTTACCACGATTGATCTCTTCTATCACCACAACAACCTTAGATGACGGGTATGTGCTGGCAGTCTTGATTGCCTCCATGAATACCCCATCCGCCAGTGACAACTTACCTTCGCCCGTTGGTCGCCATCCCCGCACAAAATCTTCATAGGAAAGATTTTGGTGGAATTGAACAGCACGGACTTTGCTGGCATCTCTCTGCCCCATTAATGCGTATGCCAGTCGCTTGGCCAGCCATGTCTTGCCGGTGCCCGGAGGTCCTTGAAGAATCAGGTTCTTTTTGGAACGAAGCCGATCAAGTATATGATCGATTTCTGAGCGCTCAAGGAAGCATCCGTCTGTGAGAATGTCTTCTACAGTATACGGAACGATAGGCACTGCCAACAGACTGTCTTCGCCAACTTCATCTATGATTATCTGATCTGCTGTGACAGCGTTCTCCGCTCCGCCGAGTGAATCCGACTCGACAGCGGGGTCTTTGTAATTAAATGCAGCCAGCGATAAATCTGGAAAACTGCGCACGGGATAGTCGTCTTCTATGAAGCGCCCCGTAAGATCGTCTATCAAATTTAGATAACTCTGTGCATCGCAGGGGCCTTGCTGACCGCTACTTAGGACGTTTAACCCTAGCTCCTTATTGATGTAGTGACGTGACTGACTGTCGAGAGTCAGAAATTCCCACGGATGCGCCCAATACAGACCTGTCGAAAGGTTCCAGGCAACGCCCCACACTTGCGTTGCCTCGTTGTAGGCATGGACGAAGTCATTCCGGAGATCAGATTCGTCGACCTCCACCAGGCGACTAGCGGCAACGAATACCTTCCATAAGGTGTCAATATCGCCAGGCTCACGCTTATCTGCATAGCCAAAAAACCAAGAGCGTTGATTGTTGAGAAGAGGGATACCCTCAAATGAAGACGGCACAGGCTCTGTCACGCCCAGAAACTTTGCAAACTCGTCCGCAATGAGCTTTCGGTTGGCATCCGTCATGGTTCGGTTGAATATTCCCATGGCTGTGAATGGACAAATATCCTGCAATGGCCCGCTGCTACCGTCTGGGAATTTATCTTGCAAGATCTGAAATCTTGGGACGTGCTTCCCGATTTCATGAATTGCTGTAACTAGCGGACCTCTGTTATTTGCATATGTCAGCAGTTTTTCTGCCACAGCCTCGTAAAAGTTCGTCCACTGGAAGCGATCAGTTTCTGACGATTTTGTTCCGTAACGCTCTTGCCAGTATGGTGCGTTGCGAAAGCTATCCAAATCTTGCGGTTTGTCTTCGAACGTAAACGCGATCAATGCATCGGTTGTCCAAGCGCCAGGCTCCACACGCCAGACTGCTGTTCTACCGGTGTAGAAGTACCACTCCCGAACTGAATCAAACTTTGTCCAATCCACTTTAACCCTTTTGCCGTCGTTCAGGTTTTCTGTGATTTTCCCGATTGCTTTGATACCCATGACCGAAACTGCAAGACCTCGGCTATCGAACGGCAAGTCGTTTTTGCGCGTGTAGGATGACTTGATGGCGATCCGCTCTCCTGGTCGCATGGACTTCACCAAATCGAGATGCTTGTCCTCGTGGCCGTTCTCCCAAATTCCCTCAGACAAAAAATGTGGCATCTGATCAGCTCCGTGATAGCTGGATCCGACGAACCATGTTACGTTCGATGTGTTTTCGTTCATCCTTGTCCCTTAGTTAATGCTGATTCATGTGGTTGCATGCCATTTCGAACAGATGCTCATACGCGTGGATCTGATCCTCCCCAGCAACGAAGGATATTCTGTTTCACCATTTGACTTACCCTCGCACCGAGTGTGAGGCCAGGCGTGACGGACTGGCGCAGTGTCAGCGTCTACTACACAACCAGGCGATTCCAATCCGAAAAGTGTTCGTCGCCTAAACCGCGAGGTCTACGAGATCGGGGCACGCAACAGAGAATATTCAGCCATCGTACCAGTATGGGACGTGCTTGTATTATAACGGATAATGATCATTATGTTGAATTGTATGGGCCAGACTATGGCCACTCATTCTCGCTTGGCGTCTTAATTCAATGCGGCGATTTCATACGAATCTAGCGAATCATAGTGCGTTGCAAGATCCCGGGCTATGAACCTCAACCGAATCGGGTCGTCCTCATTCGCGCGTATGCCTAGATATACTTCATGGCGCTGATCATTTACCGCATCATGCGCTAGCGCCTCAAGTAGACAAACTTTGCACTCTCGCCAGAACGTGAACCGCAATCCTTGTGGCGAGTCCAACGTCACAGGATCACACTCGACGACAATGTTCATACCGGTTTAACTGTCGAACCCGGAGGGCCACGACTCATACCGATTATCAGCGACACTCGTACACCACCTCACCCCGCCTGATCCAGTTGATCCCCATGCCCAGGACGTTATGCCCCATGCTCCCAAGCAGTTGCGAATAACCCTCCAGTTGCGGCCGGTAGTTACTGAATGCCATTTCCGGGTCATCGACCTGATCGGACTTATGGTCAATAATCCAAACCCCGCCATCAGTTTCCAGAACCAGGTCGGCTGTTCCAGATACCACGGAACCGATCTTATCAAGCCCCAACAGCGGCAGCTCCCGATGGACTGTCCTGGTCACAAAATGATCCAGGAGCCATTTCTCAAAACTTTCTACACAAGCAGTGATACTTGATGAATTCGCTTCATCTAATTCAATCCCTGTTATTTTCGATAGATTCCCTGCCAGTCCAGGGTTCGACCCAAGCACTTCGAAACAACGATGCAGGAAGGTACCAAGACTCGTACCGGCGAGCTCAATATCAAGATCCAGCCCATCGTGGTAGCGTATAGATTTCAGGTGCAGCTCAGCCCCGACCTCCGAACCTGGTCTGGCAACCAGGCCTGAAGGCACCATCCTGTCAGGATGCAAACTATCCGGGACAATACCGCGCCGAATGGCTCTTCGACCCGTGGTGGATAAAGTGCCTGGACTGCCCTCCTCGCCTCCTCCAGTCTCTTCCGGTAGCTCTGATCCCCCCTTCCAGACGGCGCACGGGAATGATTCATCACCAACTGAAATCAACGCGTCCTGATCAGACACAGAAGCTTCTGAAGCCAGTATCGACCAGTATGTAAGACTATCCTTACCTGCCAAATAGCTAGGCCACTCCAATACCAGCTTTTCTCGTGCCCTGGACAGAGCAACATATATCAAGCGCCTGGATTCAAGTTCAGTGGCGCCAAGAAGATCTTCCAGGAACTGATCGTCACTTTCAGGAGCAGCAAACTTGGGGGAATACTCAATCTGAGCCCTCTCTATGAGCTGAGACAGATCATCAAACGTACTGTACCCCAACGCCATATTGGGTAATCTCGGGCTCAGGGTTCTGTCCATGCCACACACAAACACCACAGGCCATTCCCGGCCTTTTGAACTGTGCCAGGTAACCAGCTGGACAGCATCCTCATCAACGACTCGAGGATCAGGTTGATTGTTCTTGTTCCTCTGCTCCACTTTCGCAGTCAGCCAAGCCAGAAAGCTCTGAATGCCCGAACCATGGTAACCACCAGTTGCCAACGCTTCGCGGTTGGCAACCATGAACTCACCAGCCTCAGACTGCAATCGAAGCAAATTCGCCCGCGCCTGATCTGCGTCCGGCCATACAGACACAACATCGAATAGCCTGAGAGCAGAAATTGTATTGGCAACCAGCGCAAATATGGTTCGCTCTTCCATTCCACTTGCCAAACCATTGAGCCGATCAAAAATTGGATCATCGATTTTCCCAGTGCTAATCAGCTTTTCAAGCGCAGTTTTAAGATCCAGACTGCCAAGCTCTGTAACCGCTAAATACAAAGCGGCGTGACGATCAGCGGGGTTAGCGACATAAGCTAATGCCTGACAGGCCAGTTGAACAATGCGCGATGAATACCAACCATCCTCCTGTAGTCTTACTCGGAGGCCTAGACTACGCATTTCGGTCGCATACTCAGACAACATCTTATGGGTGGGACAAAGCACCGCAATATCACCACCACGCAATCTGCGCCTCTGTTTCGAGCGCCGATCCCATATTCGCTGGGTAGAATCATCCAGCAGTGCCTTCAAACGATCACCAACGGATATCGCCCTAACAGCGTGCTGTCCCTTCCTTGCCTTCGTCGAAAATTCAATCAGTTCGATTGGTTCAAGCGGGCTATCGGCTCCCTGCGGGGCCAGCGGGACATACGCACTTCCGAACAAGCCGGGACCCACCGCGTTGATAAAATGCATAAGGTCAGGCTGGGATCGCCAGTTGCTGGTTAATGGCTTGGCAACATCCTCATTTTGGTGAATGAGAGCATCAAACAGCCTCGGATCAGCTCCCTGGAATCCCATGATGGCCTGTTTCAAATCGCCCACGATGACTGTCGGCACACCAGCCTCTTTGAGCTGCCACAACAAAGCGAACTGAAGAGGGTTTGTATCTTGAAACTCATCGACGACCAGACAATCAATGCGTTGCGCCAAGGTATCCAGAACATTTGCGCGACTACGAAGCATTTCGGCAGCCATGGCTATCATGTCCCCATAATCAACCAGTCCAGCTTCGCGTTTAGCTTGCGCATAATGAACCAGCACATCCTGCCCTGCAGCCATTAGGGATTCTATATGCAAGGTCGCCTGTTTAAGCGGGCCTGGGTGCGTAGGCAAAGCATTCGCAGCATCGATTACGGCATCCGCTAATTCATCATAGCCATTGGGTAATTGACAGCCCCTTTTTGATTTGCGAAGGGATCGGAGCTCTTTCCATAACTTCCAGTCAGCAGCTAGTGTCTCTTCATTTAATGAATTTCGAAGATTTCGGTAATCACGTTGAAATTCTTTTGAAGCGGTTGCGTTGTTACCGAACTCTCCGGCCATATTCTCAGGGAACACATCGAGAAGATTGGTGACTGTTGCATGCAGGCGCGAGGTCAATTGCTCTCCATCTGCAGTAATACCATATCGCTCTCTGATCCAACTTGCTGCAAATTCTGCGTATTTACCGCTTTCCTCTACCCATCCAGCAGAACGAAGCAGCATAACGATTTGCAGCAAATCATCACGAAAGAGCTCTTCTGCGCTCTTTTGGGAATTGAAGTCGTAATTGTAGCCAAACTTGACAAGATTTGACGTGATTACATCGGCTTTCTCGGTGCGCGCCAAGGCCAAACGAATTAGCGTATTTTCTTCATCCTCATCTAACAGACGAGGCCTCGGAGAAAGTCCCGCATCAAACGCATACTCGGTAAGCAATCTCAATCCGAAACCGTGAATTGTCGAGATGTATGCCTGATCCAATTTCAGCGCGTCCTCCAACCGTCCCAGACTTAACAGCTTCCCGCGAATTCTTTCCCGCAATTCAGCGGCAGCTGCTTCAGTGAACGTCACGGCCACAATCCGTTCAGGGGCTACAAGGCCCTGAAGAACCCATTCACCCAACTGTTGTTGAATCGTATAGGTTTTACCTGACCCTGCTCCCGCGGGTACGATCGTCAGTGGTGGCAACATTATTCCGCCTCCCTAGCTTCGCCAGGTAACGTGAAAATCTGTATCAGCGCACTGTTATCCAGCGCATAAGGTTTCACACCGGCTACTTTTTCGAAAAACTGACTATCACCGTCGCAGTTCAAATACAGCTGACCAGCACCGACTTCACCAAGGCGCCTCCTTATCAGGTTTATCGCCAGACCGGCGACGTCGCCATCCAGAACCTCCCATCCTGGAATTTCTCCAGACTCGACCAATAACGCATCAGACAATGAGGTCTGATCGTTCATCATAAAGTAGACGATTCCAGTCCCGTCCCCAGCTTGGAGTCTGTCGAGCAGTTGAGTATTGTCTCGGCGCTTGGGCCCTCCAGTCTGCAACATCGTTCGGTAGAGACTCGCCTGGCTATCGTAACCTTTCTGCATACGTGGCCTTCTACTGTTTGCACTCGATCGTTTGTAGTCTACGACGAGCAATCGACCGCCCGGCAAACCCAGCACTATGTCCGCCTGCCCATGGATAGCAACGCCGTCGAGAACACCTTCAAGCCACTCCTCTGTACCCAGTACTTCCGCGTCCAATGTCACTAGCATATTTCTCCAGGCAAGGGCCGCTTTGGCGGTACCGGCTGTCAAGTGCTTACGCTCTACCTGCCACTGCGCTGTGCGGAGAAATGGGGCAAATCGACTTATTGCCAAATCAAGAAGCGGCTCGATCTGTGAGCTAACGTCCTGTGGATCAGGTATCGGGCGGCCAGCCTGAAACAGCTCCTCAAAAACCTGGTGTGCCAATGTACCCAACAGCATCACATTGGGCCGTTCGGGCGCCCATCCCAACGGTTCGGCATTTATTCTTCGAAGTAGCCAGGCCAGCCTTGACACCATCAGGGTTTCCAGACTACTGGGCGACTCCGGTCTCAAATTTCCTTCGGTATCTGTCCGCAGTGACAGTAGATCAATCTCAAAGGTCATATCCTCAATAATGATTTCTCGCGGTGGAATCGGTTCTGCGGGTTCTATGCTCGGCAGAAAGCGTGCACGCCCGTGATCATCCTGAACATCCAACTCGAAGATCAACGCCTCGGCATCTTCGACACCATTAAAAATTTGCTGCATGAAGACCAGTGATTCCGAAGGTGATTGTGGTGCTCCACTCGCATCCAGGCGAGGAATCATAAAATTGACAAAGTCAGCGACACACGCCAACTGGCGTTGGAATCTTGCTCTTCGGGTTCGCATTTGGTCAGCAGGTGTGGCAACTGACAAATTCAGTCGGTCCTGAATAGCAATCAGATCATCTGAGACAAAAATCGCTGAATCTGTGCTGGCAATTGGATAGTGTCCTGATGCAAAACCAAGCACAATTAAAAAGCGCACCGGACGCCAGGGCTCGTGCGTCTCTCGCCACACGGTTATACCTTCCAGATAAAAATTCGGCGTTTCACCCGTACTGATATTCTCGGGTCTCGATGACATGCGCAGTGCAGTCCAGTCTATATCGGTGGTACCTGCGAGCGACGCACGAAGTGTATCTGCCATTGATTTAGCTTGGTAGACGTGTTGGGCGAATTGATCATCTCTATCCAAAAGCGTTACAAAGGCCTGTATTGCCACAGCCAATGCAGCGGGAGATTCGTCACCTTCACGTAGAAGATCCAGCATCTGCCGATCAGCGGTCGTTGCTGAATGAAATGGCCTCAACTGATAATTGCCATTCATTACAGCCTGAGCTAACTCAGCACCGTGTTCTCTGGACCATGGCATCAAGGGTGAGGACAAGCAGACCGCCAATGCCATCGCTGGCGAGGGCTTTTGTCGGCAATACAAAAAATGGAACAGCGCTTCTCGGCCGAGATCTCTCTGCCAGTGATCCACAGGCACTCCGGAAAGAGGAAGTCCGGCTGCTGAGAAAACATCATTGAGGGCCAGCGAATACTCAAAGGCATCAGGAACCAGCAGTCCAATATCTGATGGCGTCAATTCAGGATTTCCATCAAGTATGCGCTGAGCCATACCCGATGCTATTTCAGCCTCTTCCAGAAAGTCTCTAACACCAAGCCATTGCACGCTGTTATCCAACAACGACTTATCTTCCGGAGTAGAAAATAAATTTCTCTGTAAGGCTTGAAGAGCGGAATTGGGTGATATGGAGGCGGCATCAAATAGCATTGATTGTAGTAATAACCGCATTTCAACGTTGGGCTCAACCCCAGAGTCTGCATTTAGCTTTTCTATTAACGCCGCCTGCCATCGCGTCAACGATGGAAAGTCTTCTACATGGTAAACACTCAACCGTCGTATGGCATTACTTGATTTATTGTCGAGAAGTTGCTGTATAGCAAGCAAGTCATCTGGCAATTTGCCATCCAGCTCAGTTAGCAATCGGACAATCTCCCGGAGATGCCTGCGAGGCCGTTCCTGTAGCTGATCAGAATTCGTGATGACAATTTGACCCCCAGGCCTTGCGGCACTGACAAGAAGTGAGATAGCCTCCTCCACCTCAGCGGCCGTCTCCTCAGGAGAAACCTCAAGGCTTTTTGACCAGAAGGCATCTGGGATATTTTTGAGAGCGTTATGAAAACATCGTTTCCAATCGTTTTCTCTGAATGGAATTAAATACGCATTCTTTGCCTGTTCAATAAGTTCCAGCCAGGTACCGATTAGAACTCCCTGACGCGGAGATTGAGTAGCGAGCATGCGCCGCAATCTTCGGGCGGCACTGCCATCTGGAACTAATAAAAAATGCACGATTTGCTGCATCAACTACACATCCTTTCGTATATTTTCATTGCGGCGCATGTTAGCTTAAACACGCACTTTTGACGACCGAACAGTGCGAGAATTTCGATGGGTTACTTATTGGCTATTTTGGTCCAATACGCACTGTTGACTAATGTTCT
>RCMY010005795.1_pt1 | contig 10425 bp, 12 predicted proteins | sample 2041341 | NCBI WGS metagenome assembly RCMY01 (sample SAMN09708234, study PRJNA481090) | Marine sediment metagenome, whole genome shotgun sequencing project.
AAGGCCGTGAAGGCCTATGTAAAGACAACAATGGCCGGACTGCACGAGCAGATGAACCATGAGAAAGCCATGCGCCTGTTCCTTGTGGGCGGGTCGTGGCGCGCGATTGCGCGTATTGATATGGACAGGCGGGGCTATCCTTTTACCGTGCTGCACGAATACCGCATGACCGCGCGCCAGATCAGTAAAACCGCTGATTACATTGCAGCATCAGACCCTTACGAGTTGCGCCAGCGTTGTAATATTTCGGACACCCGCATGTCATTAGTGCCTTTGGCGGTGATTGTGCTGAAGGCGTTATTGCATCAATTCAAACCCAAAGACGTGGCCGTTTCCAGTTACGGTATCCGCGAAGGTATGCTGTACGAGCAGATGCCGCGCGCGTTGCGCGAACGTGATCCGCTGATCGAGGCCTGCCGTTTCGCCGAGGCCAAAGATGCGCGTTTGCCCGGATTTGGGCGGCTGCTGTATGACTTTGTGCGCCCGCTGTTTCCGCGTGCCAATTGGCAGCGCAAGCGGATCATCAAAGCGGCCTGTTTGCTGCATGACGTAAGCTGGCGCGCGCACCCCGATTACCGTGGCGAGGTGACGTTTGATAACGCGACCCGTGCCAATTTGGGCGGGTTGAAACACTATGAGCGGGTGCTTTTGGGGCTGTCCTTGTTGAACCGTTACACCAACAAACATTCTGCACGGTATGACCCGCTGGTGGCGATGTTGGACGCGACCCAGATCAAAGAGGCGGAGGTGCTGGGCAAGGCGATGCGGCTTGGCGCGATGTTATGGCTGGATGCGGAGCGCGCGCCGGGTCAGTTGAGGTGGAAGCCCAAAAAGCGCGAGTTGATACTGGTCCTTAATCACGAGGCGCGGCCCTTGTTTGGTGAGGTGGCAGAGGCGCGGTTTGCCGCACTGACCTCGGCGCTGAATGCGACATCAACGGTGAAATTTAAAAAACAAGATCAAAGCTCGACTTCACCGGTCTCTGGGTCCACGTCGTCTTCAGGCGTGTAGACGGGCGCACCCTCTTTGCGGCGGATGATGATGTCGCCGTTGGGCAGCATTTCGGGGGTGTCGTAATTGCGCATGTCGTCGATGCGCGTCATCATTTCCGCAAGCGCAGGCCCCATCTCCGTGGTGAATTTGGACATAGCCTCTGACATCTCGTCGCCCATATCTTTGAGCTCTTCAATCGCGGGTTCCATTTCGCTCATCAGCCCGCGCAGCAGCATCTTGGCCCCCTCTTCCATCAGACTAAAGCCTTCGTCCACCTCTTTGGGGTCATCGACTTCGGCGGCGACTGGCAGGGCAAGTGTCAGGGTGAGAGCGGTGAGTGCAAAAATCTGTTTCATCTGATCAATATAGGGACCCGTTCCCGGATTGCCAAATCACAAATGTGGTCCGCGCAGTCGCCCGCGCGGGCCAGTTTAGTTCAGGAGGCCAGCAGCCTGCGGATTTTATCAAGCGCGCGTTCTTCGCCCTCTTGATATCCGATCGGTTCAAACAATCGCCCCTTGCCGTCAAACAACAACACGGAGGCCGAGTGGTCCATCGTGTAGCCGCCGCCTTCCAGCGGGACTTTACGCGCGTAGATCACGAAGGATTTGATCGCTTTGTTGATCTCCTCCACTGAGCCCGTGACGCCCACAACACCCGGTGCCCAAGACACGTAATCGCCGAGCATTTCCTCGGTGTCGCGCTCGGGGTCCACCGTCACAAAAAACACGCGCAGGTTTTGCTCGTCTTCCTCGGTCAGAATGTCCTGCCAGGTCGCAATGTCACCCAAGGTCGTCGGGCAGACTTCGGGGCAATGGGTGAAGCCGAAGAACACCGCCGAGGGCGTGCCTTTGAGCGTATCCTCGGTAAACACCGAGCCATCCGTGGCTGCGAGCACATAGTCGCCCTGCCCGATTTTATCCGCGATGGTCTCGGTCATCGCGGGTTTCAGCACAAAGGCGAACGCGCTGGCGGCCACGGCCACAGCCGCGATCCCCATGAGTGCGATTTGAAACGGCTTTGGTCTCGACATTGTTTACTCCGATGCTTTGGGCGCGTCGCCCATGTTGCTGTCCATTTTTTGGTTTGTCGCGCCAACCGGCATCTGTACGTCCACTTCGCCTGCAACTTCAAAGGTCAGGCGCACGTCGACCGTGTCGCCTTCTACCAAGGGACCATTCAGGTCCATGAACATCACGTGGTAGCCGCCGGGCACAAGGTTCACGGTTTCACCCGCTGCAATCGCCAAGCCTGTTGGCAATTCGCGCATTTTCATCACGTCGTTTTCCACCGCCATTTCGTGGATTTGGGTCTCGTTTGAAATGGGTGAAGTCGCCGCGATCAGGCGGTCATCCACCGCACCATTGTTGGTGATCACAACAAAGCCGCCAGCGACTGGCGCGTTTGGCAATGTGGCGCGGGTGAAGGCCTGTGTCAGGGTCAAATCGCCAGCGACGACTTCCATCGACATAGGCATTTCGGCCATGTGGGATTCAGCTTGTGCAAAGGTTGCGGATGCGGCCAGAGCCAGCGCGGAAAGGAAGAATTTAGGCATGGTATTTTCCAATATATGACAGACCATTGCGCCGGTTTTGCGGCCGCGGGTCTTGTGGTGGGGAAATAGAGGTGGATTTCAGGCCGCTTGCGGCGGTCCACGGGCAGACCACGCGGATTGATCGCGTTGGTTACCAAGCGCGAGGGGCACAAGTGCCGTGATTGTGGCGTTTGGCACCAGCTCCCAGACCTGCCCCACGGGACGTACGCTACGCACATCCGCTGTCACATGACAGAACGGGCATTGCCCGGTATGCGTGGGCATCTCATCGCCGCAAATGTCGTCAACCGTGCCGCCCAACGCGACGAACGCGGCCATTTGCGGGCTATCAGCAGTCGTTGGCGCCATGCGTCCCGCCGACACAAATGACATCAGCGCCAGCATCAAAGCGGCGAACAACATCACAAAGCGATATGGCTGGGACTGGTTCATGTGTCCACTCTATCAGGGCGGCGCGGACAATGGAAATGACCTAGATCAAAGCGGCAGATCAACCACGACAGGAAAATGATCCGAGGCCAGCAAAAGTGCCTCGCGCAGCGGCAAATTCTCATAGCAATCAGGATGATCAAACGGGTGCCAGATTTGCCAGTGCGGCGCCATGTCGCGCAGGCGCGGCGACACCATAATGTAGTCAAGAAGCGCATTCAGATAGTGCCCGTCGCGGCGCTTGAAGCGCGATGTCGCGGGCATCGCACCAATCCGCTGCCCCAATGCAATACGCGCATGCGGATCAAACAACCTTAACGCATCGTCCTCCCCCAGCACGATTTCCACACTCGAGCGGCCAAACAGCTTTTCATAGACATCCAGCCCGGGACCATCGTTGAAATCGCCCAGCACAATCAAATCGTCACCCGCCGCCAGATGCGCGTCAACACGCTGCCGCAACCAAATGCACTGCGCCAACTGCTTACGACGGTTCTCAATCGAGATACGGGTGGCCTCGGCCTCGTTTTTCGCACCATGCGGAGCTTTTGATTTGGCATGGACCCCGATCAACCGCAAAACCTTACCCGCAGATAAGGTCAGGGCAATTTCCAGCGGCGGTTTGGACCACTTGACCACCTCGGGCGCTGCATCTGTATCCAGATCAATGCGAAACTTTCCGTCAAAACGCGGTGCGTCTGCACTGCCTTTTTTGCCCGTGGGCTTGCCAATCGGGTCGTGTTTGGCATCCATCACATCAGGATCATACAGAAACCCGATCTCTTGCTGCGTGTCGTTATCAAACCCGATAATCGCACGGCACGCACGCAACTGAAACCTTTTGGCAAAACCTTCCAACGCCACAACACCGTCACGGTGCCGACTGGTATCAGGCGCTTCAATCACCATCACCGCATCAAGGTCCAGCGCCTGAAAAACATGTCCAAGCGATTGTGTTTGCTGGGTTTTTGTCACATTCCACCGCGCCGACCAACTGTCATCATCAATCAGCTGACCCGCATCATCAAACAGCCTGTCAAACCATTCGACGTTGTAGGTCCCGATCCTCATGCGCGTAATTCCTTGATACTATCCCACGCGCGGTTAATTACGATCATCCGCTTTTCAGCCATTTTTACCGCCTCGGCAGGCAGGCCACGCGCGATCAAGCTGTCGGGGTGTGTGTTGCGCACAAGGGCGCGCCACGCGGATTTGATTGTATCCATCGGCGCATCAGGGGCCACGCCAAGCACATCGTAGGGGTCGCGGTCGGCGTCAGGCACAAACTGCGCGCGAATACGGGCAAAGCGGTGGTCGTCATAGCCCCAAATCTCGGCCACACGCGACAGAAACTGATCCTCGTCGGGGTGGTATTCGCCGTCCGCCATTGCGATGTAAAACAGCCCTTCCATCAGGTCGCACAGCGGCGCTTGGTCCTCGGCATACATCGCGCCAATGCGCGCGGCATAGTCCTCAAACCCCGCCACATCGGTGCGCGCGAGGTTAAACACGCGGGCGGCGTTGACCTCCTCTTCAGGGGGAATGTGGAACACTTCGCGAAAGGCTGTGACCTCGGCGCGGGTGACTTGGCCGTCGGCTTTGGCCATTTTTGCCCCCAACGCGATCACCGCAATCGTGAACGCCACGGACCGGTCAGGCGGCGTGCGCAGGCGCTCAAAAACCGCCGACAAGCCTTCGCCGCTGGCAAGCGCTGAAATCGCGTCTGATATGCGAGACCAAAGTGACATGAGCGTAGCCTATCCGATTTTGCCCCGATCCCTCAGAGCCGTTTTTGCATCAACACCAGATCAATCCAGCGCCCGACCTTGAACCCCACTTCGGGCAAGATCGCAAGGGTCGCGAAGCCGCAGGCGGTGTGAAAATCAACCGCGCGAGGATTTTCGCCGCTAATGCCCGCATGCATCATGTGAATGCCTGCATCTTTTGCGAGATCGCAAAGAGCCATCAGAAGCGGGCCGCCAATGCCCTGCCCGCGTATCGATTAAATCGGCGACCTGCGTCACCGTCTTTTCATTGGGGGTAAAAGTGATCGTGGTCTGCGTAATCACAGGGTTCCAAATGTCGGCAATGACCTGCGCATCCCCGCACAACGCGGGACGGATCATATGATGACAGGTCCATCGGGAGTGTCGAAATGTGCTGCGAAATGCGGCTGCGTGGCCGGGATGAAGACCACACGCGGATCATGTATCACGCAGATTTCGCGCAACTGTGCGGCATCGGGATGGTGTACCTCCCAACGGGTCAACCGACAGCCGCTATCCGGGAGTTTTAACGCGGGATGTGCAGTCATGTCATCCCAGTGGATCAACGTCGGAAACCCGCCCTGCATCGGCAACGAGCCGTCGTCCGGCACGGTGATTTGCCACGTCAGATCGCCGCGCGACATTTGCACGGCGGGGCCACAAAGTGCTGCATGCGCCCCAAGATTATCAGCGCGACAAATCCAGTTACCCCAGCGCGGCACATCGGGCGCATGGTCAAGATCAAACCAGCGCGAACCCTGCATATTTGCCGCAGGATCAGGCGCGATCACCTCTAAATATAGCCCGTCAGCCAGCCCCAAAAGGCGGTTATGCGTGCCGTATCTGGGGTGCACGCCGCCCGCGAGCAGCGGCACACCAAGCCGATCTGACAGCCAGTCCGCGCCCACCGCAAGGTCGGCGCAAACAACCGCTATGTGATCCAGTTCCAACATTGTAAATTCCCTCCAGAGCTTCGCCTGTTTAGCTATACAAACCTTGTTTCAAATGTGACGCAACCTCTCAGAAAACTGACCGGAACGGGTAATACCCGTAACAGTCACGATTGCGCCGGATGAAGATTGGTCGCGGCCTGACTGCAGGATCACTTTTACGATCGAATACTTATCAGCGGGCTGCTATCTGGCTCGGTCATGTTGGCTAAAATGGACTTTGTGATCTTGCATTTGGAAGGCGTACAGGACAAGGTAGAGGCCGAAATTTCTAGAAAATTCGGCCCCTGCGTGTCAGCACTGCCGCGCGGGAAAAGCCCTTTAAGTGCGGGCCTTTCTGATAAGCGCGAGGATATCTTCGGCGGCTTTGGGGATATTTGTACCCGGGCCAAAGATCGCTTTCACGCCAGCGTCATACAAGAATTGATAGTCCTGTTGCGGGATTACGCCGCCGCAAATGACCAAGATATCTTCCGCGCCTGCATCTTTCAACGCCTTGACCAGTTGCGGCGCAAGGGTTTTATGCCCCGCCGCTTGGCTCGAAATCCCGATCACATGCACGTCGTTGTCTACCGCATCTTGCGCGGCTTCGGCAGGGGTCTGGAACAATGGCCCCACATCCACGTCGAACCCGATATCGGCGAATGCAGTGGCGATCACTTTAGCACCGCGATCATGGCCGTCTTGGCCCATTTTCACGACCAACATACGTGGGCGCCGACCTTCTTGTTCGGCGAAATCCTCGACGGATTTCTGGATCGCGGCAAAGCTTGCGTCGCCTTCATACGCCGCCCCGTAGACCCCTGCGAGGGTTTTGACTTCGGCGCGGTGGCGGCCAAATACCTCTTCCATCGCCATGCTGATTTCTCCGCCTGTGGCGCGGTGACGGGCAGCTTCAACGGCAGCTTCCAACAGGTTGCCACCCTCTTTTGCGCGCCGTGTGATTTCTGCCAATGCTGCGTCGCAAGCCGCCTGATCGCGGGTTGTACGGGTTTTTTCGATGCGAGCGATCTGGCTTGAACGCACGGATGCGTTGTCGATATCGCGGATATCGATCGGGTCCTCGTTATCCTTGCGGTATTTGTTCACGCCCACGATCACCTCGGTGCCACGGTCGATATTGGCCTGACGCATGGCCGCCGATTCCTCGATGCGCAGTTTTGGCATGCCAGAGGCCACCGCCTTGGTCATGCCGCCTAATTCCTCGACCTCTTCGATCAGCGCCCATGCTTTCTCGGCGAGTTCGTTGGTCAGGCTTTCGACGTAATAAGAGCCCGCTAGAGGGTCGACCACGTTGGTCACGCCAGTTTCTTCCTGCAAGATCAACTGCGTGTTGCGCGCGATGCGACTGGAGAAATCGGTGGGCAAGGCAATCGCTTCATCAAGCGCGTTTGTGTGCAGTGATTGCGTGCCGCCCAGCACCGCCGACATCGCCTCGTAGGCGGTGCGAATCACGTTATTATAGGGGTCTTGTTCTTGCAAGCTCACGCCCGATGTTTGGCAGTGCGTGCGCAACATCGACGACTTTTGGTCCTTTGGCGCAAATTCGGCCATAATCCTGGACCACAGCAGACGGGCAGCGCGCAGTTTGGCGGCCTCCATGAAGAAGTTCATGCCAATCGCAAAGAAGAACGACAGGCGTGGCGCGAATTTATCCACGTCCATGCCCGCCGCGATTGCGGTGCGCACGTATTCGCGGCCGTCTGCCAAGGTGAACGCCAACTCCTGCACAAGGTTCGCGCCCGCCTCTTGCATGTGGTAGCCAGAGATTGAAATCGAGTTAAATTTCGGCATGTGTTCCGAGGTGTAGCCGATGATATCCGCGATGATGCGCATAGATGGCTCGGGCGGATAAATATAGGTATTGCGGACCATAAATTCTTTGAGGATGTCGTTCTGAATGGTGCCAGCGAGCAGAGCTTTGTCGTGGCCTTGCTCTTCGCCGGTGACGATGAAGTTGGCGAGGATCGGGATAACCGCGCCGTTCATCGTCATGGAAACGCTGACTTTATCCAAGGGGATGCCGTCAAACAGGATTTTCATGTCTTCGACGCTGTCAATCGCCACGCCGGCTTTGCCGACATCGCCCTCGACCCGTGGGTGGTCGCTGTCGTAGCCGCGGTGGGTTGCCAGATCAAAGGCGACGGATACCCCTTGCTGTCCGCCAGCCAGCGCTGCGCGGTAAAAGGCGTTGGATTCTTCGGCGGTGGAGAAACCTGCGTATTGGCGGATTGTCCACGGGCGGCCCGCGTACATCGTGGCTTTTACGCCGCGTGTGAAGGGTGCGGCACCGGGGATACCGCCCATATGCGGCAGCCCGTCAGTGTCGTCCGAGGTGTACAGCGGCTTCACCGCGATGCCCTCAAGCGTGTTCCATGTCAGCGCATCAAGTGGTTTGCCGCGCAGTTCTTTGGCCGCTATCTCAGACCATTCGTCGAATTGTCCCATCGTTTTCTCCGATCTTGGCACGTCGCTGGATTATTCCCAGTCGCACAATGCCGTTTTCATCCATGTCAGTATTCTGTGTTTGCGTATTTTGAGGCTCAACATCTGTCTGCGTATGCAGACGGGCGCCATCTGTCTGCGTATGCAGACGGGCATAATCTGTCTGCGTATGCAGACGGGCCATACCCTCGGCCCCATCAGCAAGCCACGCCAGATCTTGTTGGTAACGCCTGCGCAATTTTTGCCGTGTCTGCATTTGAAACGGCGACGTGATATCGTGTTGTGCGCTATTGTGGTGCAGGGGTGATGGAACCAGCATACCAGAAATCGTGTTATTTTCCAGCGCACAATCCATCATATCATCGCAATTTCCGCCAAAATCTTCATAAGGGAGCACGACAATCTCGGCTTTTGGAAAGACACGGTGCACGTCGCGGATCACATGTCGCCAGCGGCGCGGGTTTTCCAAAACACGGTTGCCAAATCCTGCGTTCGGGCGCGCAAGACCCGCACCTTGGGCATAATCCATGCTCGACATCCAGAAGGTATCGTAAGACCTGATCGACATCAAAATACGGGCACAATTTTCGCCAAACACTGTTGCAAAACGCGACAGGCGCGGGCCCAATTCGGGGTACAGGCATTTATCGCGCATATTTGTGCGGATCGTACCGATCATATTTTCTTCAGAGACAATCAAATGGGTGTTTTGATCGCGGCGCAATCTGCGCCACGCCATTTCAATCATCGAGGTCGCATCTTCACTCGCAGGGCTACGCAGATGCGGCGCACGGATCATGCCGTCAAACAGCCCCTTACGCACGGTTTGCGGCGTCCAAACGGCCACCCCTGCCCCATTGAGCCGCATCGCATTGCGCTCAAGATAATCTTGAAACGTTGTGGTCGCAGTGCGGTGCACACCAAGATGCAAAATTGTTTTCATAACACGCCATCCAAAATACGCGCGCGCCGCGACACTGTGTCTGACGCACTTTCTGGAAACCACTATGGTCATGGATTTATCACCAAGCGCTTAAACGTAAAATTGTTTATAAATGCGCTATTTGTGGTCGTTTTTACCAAAATAACCCCTATGTTATAAAGCATGAAAACACTTCTGATCAGCGCCGTTCTGGCGGCCATAACGACCTCTGCTTCGGCACAATCCGCGCTTGAGGCATGGACGGCCGACCGTACGCAAATTTTTGATGCCGCCGAGATTGATCCGGCGGAATTTATCTGGCTTGCCCGCCCCATTGTGGTTTTTGCGCAAAGCCCGAATGACCCGCAGTTCGCAAAGCAGCTTGCGCTTTTGACCGAGCGCATTGACGAGTTGGCGCTGCGCGATGTGATTGTGATCACCGATACCGACCCTGCGACCCCAAGTGCGCTGCGCACGGCCCTGCGTCCACGCGCGTTTACGTTGGCGATTATTGGCAAAGACGGACGCATAGAGTTGCGCAAGCCTGCCCCTTGGGATGTGCGCGAAATTTCCCGGAGCATCGACAAAATGCCGCTGCGCCAGCAAGAAATCCGCGACAGGCGCGTGGTGGAATAACGCGCCTGTGTCACTGGCGTTGATCCGCGTGGCTGATCATTTTCAGACCCATCAGAAACAAAGCCACTGCGCCGAACACCGTAGCGGCCATATTTGACATGAACGCGTTGGCGACCAAGCGCCCGCAGAGATACAACAGACTATAGACCGCGATCCCGCCGAACAAAAACGTGCGCACGGGTGCCAGATTGGAGCCCGCCGCCCGTGCCACGCCCCAAAAGACCACCACGGCAATCATTGGGGTTGTCATCACGGACCGCGGCAGGCCGCTATCCAAGCTGATCGTGTCCATGTCGATGACCGCCAGAATAGCAAGCACAGCCACCGTCAATCCGATCAGATAGGCGGCAACCGTGATGCTAAAAATCCGACCAAATCCTGACACGTCTATTCAAACTCCATGATGATTTCGTCCACTGCGAGGCTGTCACCCGCTGCCGCGTTGATCTTGGACACGATGCCCTTGCGCTCGGCGCGCAGGATGTTCTCCATTTTCATCGCCTCGACGGTGCAGAGCGCTTGGCCGTCGTGGACCTCGTCGCCGACCTGCACGTTGACCTTCACGATCAGACCCGGCATTGGGCAGAGCAGAAGTTTGGACGTATCCGGTGCCACTTTCTCGGGCATCAATGCGGCGAGTTCAGCCTGACGCGGGGTGCGCACATGCACTTTCAGGTCTGCACCGCGATAGCGCACGCGAAAGCCGCCCGAAATTTTGCCGATTTTCAT
>RCMY010005796.1_pt1 | contig 10425 bp, 11 predicted proteins | sample 2041341 | NCBI WGS metagenome assembly RCMY01 (sample SAMN09708234, study PRJNA481090) | Marine sediment metagenome, whole genome shotgun sequencing project.
CGGGCAAGACGACGCTGATCTCGGCGCTGTGCGGGATCGTCACGCCCAGCAGCGGGCGCGCGACTGTTGGCGGTCATGACGTGGTTACCGGCTATCGCAAGGCGCGCGCGATGATCGGCCTTGTGCCGCAGGAAATCGCGCTGGAGCCGTTCGAGAAGGTCATCAATACTGTGCGTTTCTCGCGCGGCCTGTTCGGCAAGAAACGCAATGAGGCGCTGATCGAGAAAATCCTGCGCCAGCTTAGTCTGTGGGACAAGCGCAATTCGCGCATCCGCGAATTGTCGGGCGGGATGAAGCGCCGGGTGCTGATCGCCAAGGCGCTGTGCCATGAGCCGCGCGTTCTGTTCCTGGACGAGCCGACGGCAGGCGTTGATGTCGAACTGCGCCGTGACATGTGGCAAGTGGTTGAAGACCTGCGCAAATCTGGCGTCACCATCATCCTGACTACCCATTACATCGAAGAGGCCGAGGCGATTGCCGACCGCATTGCCGTCATTAACAAGGGCCAGATCCTGCTGGTCGAACCCAAGGCCGATCTGATGGCACGGATGGGGCAAAAGACGCTGCGCATCGACCTGATGGAGCCGCAGACGAATGTGCCTGCCGCGCTGGCCGCGTTTGATGTCACGCTGTCTGCCGATGGCCACGCGCTCAGCTACATTTACGAGGCGGGCGGCGAGCGGACGGGAATCACGCGCCTGCTGCAAACGCTGGCCGCCGAAGGGCTGGCCTTGCGCGATATCCAGACCAAACAAAGCAGCCTTGAGGAAATTTTCGTCGGGCTGATCAAGGAGGGCGAGGCATGAACCTGCCAGCGATCTGGGCGATTTACCTTTATGAAATGAAAAGATTTTTCCGTACCCTGATGGAGAGCTTGCTGTCGCCCGTTATTTCCACATCGCTGTATTTCGTGGTGTTCGGCGCCGCTATCGGCAGCCGCATCGACGAGGTTGAGGGTGTCAGCTATGGCGCGTTCATCGTGCCGGGCCTGATCATGCTCAGCGTGATGACGCAGGCGATCAGTAACGCATCCTTCGGCATTTATTTCCCGAAATTCATCGGCACGATATTCGAATTGCTGTCGGCACCCGTAAACTTTCTGGAAATCGTTCTTGGCTACGTTGGGGCGGCGGCGACGAAATCGCTGCTCATTGGGATCGTGATTTTGGTGACGGCAGGATTTTTCGTGGACATTCAGATCATGCATCCTTGGGCGATGCTGGCGTTCCTGCTGCTGACCTGCATCAGCTTTAGCCTGTTCGGTTTTATCATCGGCATATGGGCCGAGAATTTTCAGCAGCTTCAACTGATCCCGCTGCTGGTCATCACGCCGCTGATCTTTCTTGGCGGCGCATTTTATTCCATCTCGATGCTGCCAGAAAGCTGGCAAACCGTGGCGCTGTTCAATCCGGTTGTGTATCTGGTATCGGGGTTTCGCTGGTCGTTCTTCGGCACTGCCGATGTTGGCGTTGGCTGGTCGCTGCTGGCGATCGCCGCCTTTACCGGTGTTTGCATGGGCGTGGTCTGGTGGATCTTCAAGACGGGCTACCGGATCAAATCATGAATTATTGGCGCGCAAAGGCTCCATATTTCTGCAATAAGCGACACGGCGCGCCGCCCGGCGCCTTGTTTCACGCTCCTTGGGATTATACATCGCTCACATGACAAATTGGTCCGCGCTCAAATCCCGCCTGCCTTTCACCAAGAGGACGCCGCGCGTTGCAGTCGTGCGTCTGAACGGCACAATCGGCACAGGCCGCCTGGCTCTGAACGACGAGGCGCTAGCACCGATCTTTGAAAAGGCTTTCAAACGGGGCAAGCCAAGCGCGGTTGCCCTGTTGATCAACTCGCCGGGCGGATCGCCGGTACAATCGTCCTTGATCGCCTCGCGTATCCGTCGGCTGGCAGACGAAAAAGACGTTCCGGTTCATGCCTTTGTCGAGGATGTGGCCGCCTCGGGCGGCTATTGGCTGGCGGCATCGGCAGATGATATCTGGGTCGATTTCGGCTCGATTGTCGGATCTATTGGCGTTATCTCGGCAGGCTTCGGCATGCCTGTTTTCCTAGCCCGTCAGGGAATTGAACGGCGGGTCCATACCTCGGGCAAGTCCAAATCGACGCTGGACCCGTTCCTTCCGCAAAAAGAAGAAGATGTGGAACGGCTGAAACATATCCTTGAGGACATGCACAGCGGTTTTATCGCCTATATCAAGGAGCGTCGCGGCGCGAAGCTGGCGGAAAATCCGGCGCTGTTCACCGGTGAATTCTGGCTGGGCCGCCGCGCGGTCAAACTGGGGCTGGTCGATGGCGAGGCGCACATGATGCCCAAGCTGCAACAACTATACGGCAAGGACGTCCGGCTGATGCGCTACGGTTCCAAAAAGGGCCTGCTATCGCGCTTTGGCGCCACGATGGCCGAGGATGCGATCATGGCCGTCGAAGCCCGTGCGCATTATGCGCGGTTCGGGCTGTGATCCTGTGATTGTAAAAATAGTCGTCCTTTTTCTGGCCGCAATGGCCGTACTGGCCATGTTTGGGCGCTACCGTTTTCCGGGGCAAAAGCGGCTGGCTGCCGCGAAATGCAAGCGATGTGGCAAATTCAAGATCGGCAAAGGGCCCTGTTCCTGCGAGAAGGGGCTGAAGTAAATGATCGTCTGGTTACTTGCTGCGCTTGGTCTGGTGATCCTGCTGTTGGCCGGAGACGCATTGGTCAAAGGGGCAGTGAACCTTAGCCTGCGCATCGGAATACCGGCGTTGATCGTCAGCCTTACAGTCGTCGCTTTTGGCACGTCGGCGCCCGAACTGCTGATTTCCATCAATGCTGTGCTTCTGGACAAGCCGGGACTGGCGCTGGGCAATGTGGTGGGGTCGAATACGGCCAATGTTCTGCTGGTGTTGGGCATCCCGGCGATGCTGTCGGTTATCCAAACCAGTTGCTGCGATACACGAAAAACCTATGTTTTCATGTTGATTTCCAGCGTTCTGTTTATCGGTCTGGCGTTCATCGGAATTTTCACATTTTGGTCAGGGCTGGTTCTTTTGGCGGGGCTGGCCTTGGTCATGGCCGTTTTGGCACTGGACGCGCAAAGGCATCGCCGCGCCGAACGCGCGAACCCGGCGGATGAAATTGAGGGCGCAGACCCGAACATGCCGTGGTGGCAGATCGGTGTATTCTTGGTGCTGGGCCTTGTCGGCTTGCCGCTGGGCGCAGATATTCTGATCGACAATGCGTCGATCATCGCCGCGCGATATGGCGTGAGCGATAGTGTGATCGGCCTGACATTGGTCGCGCTGGGCACGTCGCTGCCGGAATTGGCAACCACAGTCATGGCTGCACTGCGCAAGCAGGCAGATGTGGCGCTGGGCAACGTCATCGGATCGAACATGTTCAACCTGCTGGGAATTATCGGCGTCGCATCGCTGATCGGGCCGATTCCGGTCGATCCCGGATTCCTGACCTTCGATCTGTGGGTCATGTTGGCCGCGTCCCTAATTCTGGTGCCGTTCGTGTTCTTCAAGATCGACATTGGACGGGTCTGGGGCGTGCTTTTGACTACTGCCTATTTGGGCTATGTGACCATCGTATTGATCTGACCCGCAGGCAGGAGGCGCGCATGGGACGAGCATTGGTAACAGGCGCGGGCCACCGACTGGGCCGCGCAATGGCACTGGAACTGGCCCGGCAGGGCCATGACGTAGCCGTTCACTATCACAGCTCTGACGAGGGCGCGAAGGCCGTCGTCGCCGAAATCCGCAAAATGGGCCGTTGCGCGGTTGCGTTGAAGGCCAATCTGCTGATCGAGGCCGAGGTGACGCCCCTCATTCCGGCGGCCGCTTCGGCGCTGGGCGGCCGCGTGACGGTGCTGGTCAACTCGGCTTCGATCTTTGATTATGATACATTGCACAGCGCTACGCGCAGCAGCTGGGACCGGCATTTTGAATCGAATCTGCGCGCGCCTTTCGTGTTGACGCAGGAACTGGCAGAACAGGTGCCAGACCCGGTAAATGACGCGCGGGGCGAGCCTGTTGCGCAGGGGCTGGTCGTCAATATGATTGACCAGCGCGTGCGCAAGCTGACGCCGGAATTCATGACCTACACATTGGCCAAGATGGGCCTCTGGGCGTTAACGCAGACCGCCGCTCAGGCGCTTGCGCCACGGGTGCGCGTCAATGGGATCGGCCCCGGTCCCACCTTGCGGGCCACCCGCCAGAGCGAAGCGCATTTTGCCGCGCAGCGCGCAGCGACGGTGCTGGAGAGAGGCGCGAATGAGGACGACATCACGGGAGCTCTGGCGTACTTCCTGAATGCGCCCGCGGTCACCGGACAGCTGATCTGCGTCGATGGTGGGCAGCATCTGTGCTGGCAAACGCCTGACGTTCTGGGCGTGGAGTAAGGGCCATAAACGCAGTGCGCTACGATAGTTTTGCACCGCGTTAGGCTTTATGATCAAAATATTAAAAAACCGTAATGTTATCAGTATATTGCAGTGCAGCATAAAAATATGTATTTGATTACAGGGCGTTAGGAGTGTGCCCAAAATATAGGCAAACCGGCGAAGGCTCCATCGAACAAGGGAAAATTGCAGGTGACGTGAAGTTACCCGCAGACTTATCCACAGAAAACGGGGACAGGTTTCCCCTTGTCTTGGCCCCGGCAAGATTGCAGCCGGGCCGCAGAATCATATCTATAGGCCCATGACAGATCAAACCTCGCAAACGCCTGCGCCAACCGGCCACAAAGTGATCCAATCTTACCTGCATACGCTGGACGCGTCGCCGGGCGTTTACCGTATGCTGGATGCGCAGGCCCGGGTTCTGTATGTCGGCAAAGCGCGCAATCTCAAGGCGCGTGTGTCCAGCTATGCGCGGCCCACTGGGCACACCGGGCGCATCATGCGGATGATCGACGCGACCGCGTCGATGATGTTCCTGACAACATCGACAGAAACCGAGGCGCTGCTGCTGGAGCAGAACCTGATCAAGCAGCTCAAGCCGAAATACAACGTGCTGCTGCGGGACGACAAATCGTTTCCGAACATCCTTGTGACGAAGGCGCATGACTACCCGATGATCAAAAAACATCGCGGCGCCAAGCGCGAAAAGGGTGCCTATTACGGCCCTTTTGCCAGCGCCGGTGCGGTCAATCGCACGCTGGCGCAGTTGCAGCGGGTGTTTCAACTGCGCAACTGCACGGATTCGGTATTCGAGGCGCGCACGCGCCCTTGCCTGCAATATCAGATCAAACGCTGCACGGCGCCCTGCGTCGGCTATATTTCCATGGATGATTACGCCGGTCAGGTTGGCGATGCCGAGCGGTATCTAAGTGGCAAGTCCACAGAGATTCAGGAAAAACTAGCTGGGCAGATGAACGCGGCGTCAGAGGCGATGGAGTTCGAGCGCGCCGCCGCCCTGCGCGACCGGATCAAGGCTATGACGCAGGTCCAGACCGCTCAGGGCATCAACCCGCGCAGTGTGGACGAGGCCGACATTATCGCGCTGCATCTGGAAAACGGTCAGGCTTGCGTTCAGGTTTTCTTCATCCGGGGCGGGCAGAATTGGGGCAACCGTGATTTTTATCCCCGAGTCGGCGTCGATGTCGAAGCGCCGGAGGTGCTTGAGGCATTTATCGGTCAGTTCTACGATACCAAAGAGCCTGCCCGCCAGCTGATCCTCTCAGGCGAGATCGAGAACCCGGATCTGATGGCCGAGGCGCTGACAGGCAAGCTGGGCCGCAAGGTAACCCTGCTGGTGCCGCAGCGCGGTGAAAAGGCTGAACTGATTGAGAGCGCCTTGCGCAACGCGCGCGAAAGCCTTGCCCGCAAAATGGCCGAGAGCGCCACGCAAGCCCGCCTGCTACGCGGTGTGGCCGACGCCTTTGGCTTGGATGCTCCGCCTCAACGGATTGAGGTTTATGACAACAGCCACATTCAGGGTGCCCATGCCGTCGGAGCGATGATTGTCGCGGGTCCTGAAGGCATGATGAAAAACCAATACCGCAAGTTCAACATTCGCGGTGATGACCTGACCCCCGGCGATGATTTCGGCATGATGAAAGAGGTGTTGCAACGCCGCTTTAAACGCCTGCTGAAGGAGGATCCAGACCGCACCAAGGGCACGTGGCCCGACCTTCTGCTGATCGATGGTGGGGCAGGGCAGGTCAGTGCCGTGCGCAGCATCATGAACGATATGGGCGTCAGCGAAATCCCGATGGTGGGCGTCGCAAAAGGGATTGACCGCGATCTGGGCAAGGAGGAATTTCACCGCACGGGACAGCGGCCCATCGCTCTGCCGCGCAATGATCCGGTGCTGTATTTCATTCAGCGCCTTCGGGACGAGGCGCACCGTTTCGCCATCGGCACGCACCGCGCGAAGCGGTCCAAGGCGACCCGCGCCACGCCGCTGGACGATGTGCCGGGCGTTGGGGCCGCGCGCAAACGCGCGCTGCTGGCGCATTTCGGCAGCGCAAAGGCGGTCAGCCGCGCGAATCTGGCCGATCTCAAGGTCGTGGATGGCGTATCAGAAGGGTTGGCGCAGAAGATTTTTGACTATTTCCACGAGAAAGGCTGAGCGCCAGGGAACGCCTGTTTTCAGACCCGTTTTGCAGGGGCGAAATCGCCGATGGTGCCGCAATGCGGGGCTTTCGCACCCTGGCATTGCGAGATAGACATGACCCCATGACATGGACCGTGCCAAACATTCTGACGCTCTTGCGCCTTCTGGCCGCGCCCGGCGTGGCGGTGATGTTTCTTTATTTCACGCGGCCATATGCCGACTGGTTCGCGCTGATCCTGTTCGTGTCGGCCGCTATCACCGACTGGTTTGACGGCTATCTTGCCCGGTCGTGGAAGCAGGAAACGCGGCTGGGCGCGATGTTGGATCCGATCGCCGACAAGGCGATGGTAGTGATCGCGCTGATGGTCATCGTCGGCTATTCGCCCATGTCGCCCTGGCTGGTCCTGCCGGCAACGGTGATCCTCTTTCGCGAAGTGTTCGTGTCGGGCCTGCGCGAATTTCTGGGCGATACCGCAGGCACGCTGAAGGTCACAAAACTGGCCAAGTGGAAGACGACGGCGCAGATGGTCGCCATTGCCACGCTGTTTGCGCAGGGCGTATTCGAGCATTACTTTGGTATGTCCACGATGGGCATGGACCCGGCCCTGGTCGATGATATCCTGATCGGCGTCGAAGACGATCTGCTGGGGCTGGGATGGAAATTGGCCGGCATGCATTACACATGGTATGCTGGGCTGTGGCTACTGTGGCTGGCGGCGGTTCTGACGCTGATATCGGGCCTAGATTACCTGCTGAAATCGCTGCCATATCTGAAGGATGATCGCTGATGGACGTTCTTTATTTCGCATGGGTGCGCGAGCGGATCGGCCTGCCGCGCGAGACGGTTCAGACCGGCGCCGCCACGGTGCGCGATCTGGTAGCCGAACTGCGCGCGCGCGAGGCGCGGTATGACGCGGCCTTTGCCGATATCAGCGCCCTGCGTGTCGCCGTTGATCAGGAACTGGCCGATTTTGACACGCCTCTGGCGGGCGTGCGCGAAGTGGCGTTTTTCCCGCCCATGACCGGTGGCTGAGCGCGTGGATATTCGCGTGCAGGAGGCCCCGTTCGATTTCGGCGCCGAGGCGAATGGATTTGCCGCGCGGCAGACAGGCATGGGGGCTGTCGTCACCTTTACTGGCATCGTGCGCGATCTGGACGGCACGCTGGACCATATGCAAATCGAACATTACCCCGGCATGACCGAAAAGGCCCTGCGCAGCATCGCCGAGGATGCGCATGCGCGCTGGGATCTGGGCGGCAGCCTAATCATTCATCGCTACGGGCGGCTGGGCCCGGACGACATGATCATGATGGTCGCCGCCGCCGCCCGGCACCGCAAGGATGCGTTCGAGGCGGCGATGTTTCTGATGGATTACCTGAAATCCCGCGCGCCTTTCTGGAAGAAAGAGGCGACTACAGCCGCTGCTGATTGGGTCGCCCCCCGCAGCGAGGATGAGGACGCGCTGGACACCTGGCACAGGTAAATTTTGTTGCCAGCCGTGCCGTCGGCGGCATTGCGCAGATGTGCCGCGCGGCCTGATATGGGGATAGCCAAATTCGGCGCCTCGGTGCAGTCTGGGTCAAATCCGCCCAGTCCCATATCCGGCCCCATATCCTGCCAACCACAGACCATGCCGTTTTACCCTCAAAGGAAGCCGTCCATGACCAGTCTCAAACATGTCCTGAAGTTGGCCGTTATCGGCGCCTGCGTGATCGCGGTGCAGGGCTGTAGTGGCGGCATGGCCAATGTCTTTGGCCCGCGCGCGCCAAAGGTTGAGCAGATCCGCGTGCCACAGCCCGCCCCGACACGGCCGCAAGCTGCTACAGACAAAGCGGTGCCCAAGATGATCCGCAGCGCCGACACCGCGCAGCGCCAGGATATCGCGCTGAACGTCACCTATCGCGAACGGATCCTAGTCCCCATTGGGTCTGAATTGGTGATGCAAGCGCAGTCTGGCGGCAACCGCCCGCCTGCGTTGAAGGCGATCCGGACCCAAGGCGGGCCGCCCTACAGCGCCACCTTGCCTGTCGATACCGGCAAGGGCGCCTATCCGATGCGCGTGCAGGCCACGCTGACATCGACCATCGGGCATGTTCTGACAGGCAGTATCACGCTGCAAGGCAAGCCTGTGGGACCGGTTGAAATTGTCATGCACACTAGCGCGACGGCTCCGGCGGGCGGCGGCGCAAGCGCCTCTGGCGATGATGCTGATTAACGCGTTTTGCATCGAATCTGTGCCTCAGATTAAATGCAAACTCTTTAATCAGCGCATGAGATCTGGCAGATCGCCTGTCAGTCCCGCCGCCTCGCGCATCAGCGCGCGGCGCAGGGGGGCGGCGGTATTGATCGCGCCCATGCCAATGTCGCGCACGGCACGCAATAGCGGGTTATCGTTGGAAAACAGCCGGTTGCTAAGATCTGTTGTCATTGCCAGCGACGCTGTATCGAACCGGCGCCAGCGCTGATACCGCTCCAGAACGTCCGGTGCTGCCATATCCTCGCCCCGGCTGCGGGCATCAATCAGGACCTGGCACAGCGCCGCGACATCGCGCAGCCCGGCGTTCAGGCCCTGGCCTGCAATCGGGTGCATCCCATGCGCCGCATCCCCGACCAACGCCGTGCGCGGGGCGATGAAACTGTTCGCAAGGGTCAGGCCCAGCGGATAGGTGTAGCGCTTGCCGGTCAGCGAAATCTCGCCCAGAAAATCGCCAAAGCGCGGGCGCAGCACGTGCAGGAAATCAGCATCGCTGAGCGCCGCGAACTGGGCGGCAGTCTTGTCGCTCTCGCTCCAGACGATGGATGACACGTTGCCAGGCAGCGGCAGGATGGCCAGCGGGCCGGGCGGCATGAAAAACTGGTGCGCAATGCCGTGATGTGGCAGCTCGTGCGCGATGGCACAGACCAGCGCGGTCTGGCCGTAGCCCCAGCCAGTGCGCCCGATCCCGGCCCGCGTAGCGGTGCCCGAGGCACGCCCATCGGCCCCGACAATCAGCCGCGTGCGCAGCACCTTGCCCGAGGCCAGCGTTAGCTGCGCGCCGCCAGCATCGACCGTCTGCGCGGTGACAGCATCGCCGGAAATCTGCGTTATCCCCGGCATTGTCTTCATCGCCGCCAGAAGGGCGGGGCGCAGAACGCGGTCCTCGCACATGTGGCCCATCGGGCCTTCCTCCAGCTCGGCATGGTCGAAATGCAGGAAAAATGGCGATAGCGGCCCGGCGCCTGCGCGCCCGTCGCTGACCTTGATCTCCAGCATGGGCTGCGTACGTTCGGCAATGCTGTCCCAGATGCCGATGGCGCGCAGCAGGCGCACCGACGCCAGCGCCAGCGCATAAGAGCGTCCGTCAAAGGCGGCGTTTTTGCGCACAGCTTCGGGCAGCGCGTCAACGACGGTCACGCTTAGCCCCGATTGCGCCAGGGCCAGCGCCAAGGCGGGGCCATTCAGACCGCCACCGACGATCACGATATCACTGTCATGTTTCATGCCGCTCAATATGGCGGGGATTGGCGGATTGTCCATGCGCCAAGGCGCCGCTAGTGTCGGTGCGATTGTTACTGGGCAAGGGCGGGATGATGCAGGACTGGTTGAAAGCGGGCGTGGCGGAGCTGGGTCGTGGCATTGCTGCGGGTGATATCGATGTAAGTCCCGTCGCCCTGGATACCGCTAAACGCTCCCGCTCCTTGGCTGTTTATGGCAGTGTTGTTAATGAAAGTTACATTAGTTGTTAATACAGTACCATTGGTAAATATTGCACCACCAGTTGCATTAGCTATGTTGTTAGTGAAATTAGTGTTACTTAAGTTAATATTTTCATTTGAGTAGATTGCACCACCTGTAACATTAGCAAAGTTATCATTGAAAATGGTACCATTTA
>RCMY010005798.1_pt1 | contig 10423 bp, 10 predicted proteins | sample 2041341 | NCBI WGS metagenome assembly RCMY01 (sample SAMN09708234, study PRJNA481090) | Marine sediment metagenome, whole genome shotgun sequencing project.
TGGCCAAGCGGTTATGACGCTGGTCGATCCAGTGCTGTCGACGTTCATTCCGGCCACGCTGGCCCTTCTGGCGCTCTACCCGCTGTCACGCTGGAAGCGCTACGTCACGATGCCGGACACGATCACAGACCGCCCGGCCATGCGCAGTGAGCGCAGCGATGCGCAGGTAGAAACAGAGGCGCCGATGGGTTTCGCCATGTCCTTCGTACCCTATGTCCTGCTGACGGCGCTGACCATCGGCGCGCTGGTGATCGAGCCGGTCAAACAGGCGCTTGGCGTTTTCAGCGTCGGCCTGCCGTTCCCCGCCGTGACCACGGGCTATGGCATCGTACGGGATGCAGTGGCGCCCTATTCGCCCTTCTCGCCGCTGACCCATCCGGGCACCTTCCTGCTGATCACGGCGCTGATCACTTGGGCCGTCTACCACCTGCGCGGCTATTTCCAGGTGCAGTCCCGCGCTGAGGGCAAGGACGGCGACAGTCAATCCGTCATGGCCGCCCTCTTCGCGGATGCGGTGCCCGCTTCGGTGCCGGTAATTGCATTCCTCGCGATGGCGCAGATCATGAACCATTCGGGCCAGAACGATGTGCTGGCGCTGGGAATTGCTGCGGTTGCACCGGCTATGGCCTTTGCTTTCCTGTCCAGCAGCATCGGCGCGCTGGGGGCGTTCATGACGTCCAGCAGCACATCATCCAACGTGCTGTTCTCGGACCTGCAGCAATCGGTGTCCGAGCTGAAATCGCTGCCCGAGGCCAGCATCATCGCGGCCCAATCTGCGGGCGGCGCGCTGGGCAATGCGATTGCCCCTGCCAACGTTGTGCTGGGGGCCAGCACCGCCGGCATCAGTGGACAGGAGGGCGCGATCATCCGCAAGACGCTGCCCTGGACTATTGCCACCGTGCTGCTAACGGGCGCCGCGACAGTGCTGCTGGTTTGGCTGTTTCCATGAATTGTGAGGTCTGAGCGATGAAAAGCCGTCTTTTTACCCTGACCATTTCACTGGTTCTGTTGCTGATCGCCTTTCCGCTGATCAGCATCGGAACCACCAGGGGGCTGCCCATGCTTTGGTGGCTTGGCCTTGCATCGCTGGTCATCGGCGGCATCCTTCCGCCGCTGCGCCGGGTGTTGGTACCCAGCCAGCCACTGCCTAAGCCGACAAAGGTTGGCCTGCCCGAGGATGACCGGGTGTCTTGACGCTCCGATCAGGTGGGCGTTTCGCTCATATCGACCCGAAAAAAGATTGCATAGAGCGTCGGCACGATGATCAGCGTCAGGATCGTCGCAAAGCTGAGACCGCAGATAATCACCACCGCAAGCGATTGAAAGAACGGGTCCCACAGCAGCGGCACTACGCCCAGAACGGTCGTCACCACGCCCAAAGTCACGGGGCGCGCCCGGCTGACCGCGGCGTCGATAATCGCCTGCATCCGCTCGCGCCCGGCATCAATCTGACTGTCGGTTTCGTCTATCAGGACAATCGCGTTCTTGATCAGCATACCCGCCAGCGCCAGAACGCCCAGTATTGCCATGAATTCCAGCGCGGTCTGCGTCAGAACCAGCCCCCAAACCACGCCAATCAGCGCCAAGGGCACCGTCAACCAGATGATCAAAGGTTGGCGCACGGCGTTGAACAGCAAGATCACAACAATGATCATCGCGCCAAACCCAAGCGGCATCGTGGCCGCCAGACCGGCGTTGGCCTCGGCGCTGCTGCCAAACTCGCCCTCCCATTCGAGCGTATATCCGGGCGGCAGATCAATCGCCTCTACAGGCGCGCGCACAGCGTCGAACAGATCACCCGATAGCACGCCGGGGGCATTGTCTGATTGCGCGGTGATCGCAAGGTTGCGGTCCACGCTGCGCAGATTGCTGGCCTCGTAAACCAGATTGAACCGGTCCACGACCTGCGCCACGGGTATATATCCGCCGGTGATCTGGCTGAAGACCTGCACATCGCGCAGTTTCGCCACATCATCGCGGCTGGCCTCATAGGGTCGCATTATGATGGGGCGCAGCTCGCCCGCCTCGCGGTAGACGCCGATGCGGCTGCCCTCCAGATGGCTGTAGAAGGCATTGGAAATCTCGCCCTGCGTCAGGCCCAGACGGCGCGCGTTTTCGGTGTCTATCACCGGGCGCAGGATGGGTTTCAAATTGCCCCAATCGTCCTGAATACCGATGCCGCCAGCATTCGCCATGATATCCTTGGCTTGTTCGGACAGGGCGCGCAGGACACTGGGATCTGGGCCAAAGAACCGCGCCTCGATCTTGGCGCCGCCGCCGGGGCCGAGGACAAATTTCGACACTTTCGCATTGGCATTGGGATAGCGCGCGTCGATCCATTGCTGGATGTCGGCGCGCAGCGTGTCGATCAGCTTGTATTCCTCGACATCAACAAGGATCTGGCCATAGGCCGCGCTGGCATCAGCGGCCGCATAGGTCAGCATGAAACGCGCATGACCGCCGCCAATGACGGTGTTGGTGCCGGTCACTCCGCCCAAAGTGCGGACATGCTCGGCAATTTGCAGAACGTCAGCCTGGGTCGTGTGGATGTCGGTACCCTCGGGCAGGGAGTAATCGACGATAAACTGCGCCCGCGTCGACGCGGGAAAGAAACCGGCAGGCACCATGGAATAGCCAAGGATGGACGAGGCAAACAGCGCGACGACCGCCAGAACCGTCACATACCGCCGGCGAATGGCGAGGGTCAGCACATTCCGATACCAGCGCAGAATGATGTTTTCCTGCTTGGGTTCTGCATCCGATGGCTTCAGCAGCAGGGTGCAGAAATAGGGGGTGAGCCAGACGGCGACCAGCCACGAGAACAGCAGCGCGATGGAAATGGTCCAGAACAGGCTGCCCGCGAATTCGCCGGTATTGTCCGGCGAAAACCCGATGGGGGAGAACGCCAGAAACCCGACAATCGTGCCGCCCAGCAGCGGCCATCTGGTCTGCGCGACCACCGCCCGCGCCGCCGTCGCAGTATCCTCGCCCTTCTGAACGCGTACCAACGTGCCTTCAACGATCACAATCGCATTGTCGACCAGCATCCCGAGGCCAATGATCAGCGCCCCGAGCGAGACGCGCTGCATGTCCAGCCCATAAAGATACATGCCCAAAAGCGTCCCCGCGACTGTCACCAGCAGGATGCCCCCCATCAGGATGCCCGATCGCAGACCCATGAAAATCAAGAGCGTGCCAACCACGATCGCCAGCGCCACGACCACATTCATCACAAAGTCGGAAATCGATTCCTTCACGGTCGCCGCCTGATCCGATATTGATGTGACTTCGATGCCGATGGGCCGGTCCTGGGTCAGCGCGTCCATCCTTGCCTTGATCGACGCGCCCATCTCGACGACGTTGCCGCCTATGGTGTTGGAAATGCCAAGGCCAATGGCTGGCGCGCCGTCACGGTAAAGCAGCAGGGACGCAGGCTCGGCCACGCCGCGGCGCACAGTTGCTATATCGGCCAGCCGAAACGACGCACCGGATTGCGGGTTGGCCAGCACCAGATCGCCGATGGCGGTTACGGAATCCACTGCATTGGTTGCGCGCACCGTCAGCCGCACCTCGCCTGCGCGCAATGATCCGCCGGGCGTGACAAGGTTCTGACCCTCCAGCACACTGGCGATCTGGCTGGTGGAAATACCCATTTTGGTCAGTCTGGCCGGGGCATATTCGACATAGATGACTTCGTCCTGAACCCCGGTCAGCACCACTTTCGAGACGCCGTCGACCAATACCAGCTCGCGCTGCAAATCCTTGGAGTATTGGTGCAGCTCGGGCAGGGTGTAGCCTTCGCCGGTGACCGCGTAATACAGCGCATAAACATCGCCGTAATCATCATAAACCTGCGATGCCAGTGCGTTCATCGGCAGACTGGCCTGCCCGTCCAGTATCTTGGACCGCATCTGGGTGAACTTCTGCGCCAGTGCATCACGGGTCTTTGTCTCGGCAATCTCAAATTCAACAGTCACCGTACTGATGCCGGGCGACGAAACCGATTTGATTTCCTTCACGCCGGCGAGTTCCTGTAATGTGTTCTCGACCACATCGGTGACTTCTTCGGCCACCTCCTCGGCGCTGGCGCCGGGGTAGGGGGTGATGATCTGTGCCTGCCGTATTATGAATTCGGGGTCTTCAAAACGCGGCAGGGCTGTATAAGCGTAGTAGCCGCCGATCAGGATGAGCAGCGTGGCAAGTGCCGAAATCAGGCGCTTTTCAATGGCGAAACGGGCCAGATCCATGGGTTATTCTCCAACCTTGGTCACAGGCCGGATCACGGCCCCGTCGCGCAAGTAGGTTACGCCGGCGGTGACGATCATGTCGCCGGGCTGGAGGCCCTGCGAGACGACCACTTTGTCCCCGATCACAGCGCCCAGCGTGACATCGCGCGCTGACACTGCGTTGGTTTCGCGGTCGACAACCCAGACAAACGCGCCGCCCTCCGGGTTGGCGGCGACGCCTGTCAACGGCACTTCGATACGCGGGGTTGCGGCGGCGTCGCTGGACACGATTACGCTGCCGACCATACCAGGCAGGACCTGCGCGCCTGTTGGCACCTCGATCGACACGCGGGCGTGGTAGGTCTGTGTGCCCCGGTCCGCCTGACTGGAAAATTCAACCAGTTTCGACGGAATCTGGAGGCCGGGGCGTGCGTCCAGTTCCACAACCGCGCCTGCATCCTCGGAGCCGCTCCAGATCAGGACATCCGGTCCGGGCACATCAAATCCCAGATCGACCGTCTTTAACGCCTGCAACAAAACGATGCTTTGCCCGGCCTGAATGTTTGAAAAATTCTCGATGTCACGCCGTGCCACAACCCCGTCAAAGGGGGCCCGCAGGGTGGCATCGTCCAGATCGTCCTGCGCGCGGCGCACCTGACTGTCAAGGCCGCGCAGGGCAGCCTGTGCGGCGGCAATCTCCTCGGCGCGCGCGCCGGCACGGGCCAGCGCCAGATCCTCGCGGGCCGCATCCAATTGGGCCGATGCAACACTTGCCGCAGCCTCGCTTTGTTCCAGTTGCGCCTGAGCCACAACACCGCGATCGGCCAATTTCCGGGTCCGCTCTACCTGTTCTTTGGCCTGTGTGGCCTGGGCCTGCGCTGCGGCAACGGCAGCCTCCAGCGCGGCAATCTCTTCGTCGCGGGCGCCAGTCTGCAACGCGTCCAGCTGCGCCTGGGCTTGATCGCGCTGGCTGTTCAATTGCTCAAGCGCGGCGATGAAAGGGCGCTGGTCCAACTGCGCAATCACGTCGCCCTTGGACAGGCTGGTCGAGGCCCAGACCGGAAAATCAACGACCTGACCGGGTACTTTGAATGACACTTCGGCCTCTTGCGAAGGCTGCACAATGGCGGGATAGCGGCGCAGCACTTTGCTGGTGGTTTCCTGCACCACCAGCACCTTGGCCGGGCGCGCTGTGTCCTGCGCATGGCCCGACGTCGCCCCGAGTGCGATGATAGCAGCGACAGCGAGAAAGCGCATGACATTGTCCTGACGTGTTTGTTCTATCCAGATTCAAGATCACAAAACCCGGGCCAGCGCCAGACGGCCGTGATCAGACGGCGGCGGTGTGGTGCAGACAGCCCTCGGTCAGGGCCACCCAATAAGCCGCGCCCATCGGCAGGATGTCCGCATCGCACTCATACTCCGGATGCTGCACGAATTTCGTGTTTCCATTGCTGAGGAGGCAGTAAGTGCCCTTCCGCTTCTGGAGCATGGAGGCGACATCCTCGGACCCCGGAAATGTCGGTCATCCTTGGACGCCTGATCTTTGCCGAAACAGTTGTGGCGGCCTTTCGCGTCTCTTCGGGGTCGTTGGTCAGCACGGCGCGGCCACGCCTCCGCGAATCTCGCTGGTGCTGCCGAACGACGTGTTATGCTGTGCGATCAGGCGAACAGCCGGCGGATCAAGATTCCTTGAGCTTGCCGGTCCGCTTGGGTATCGTCAGCATGACCGATATGATCGCGGCGACGACCAGTATCAGGTTGAGCAGCAGCGCAATCAGCGCAGCCTGACGGATCACGACCTTATCCTGACGGCCAACAAAGTTGATGACACCTTCCAGCCACTGCACATTCGTCACCGACGCTCAGCGCGGTGGAGATCGCAGCAGAAATGACCACGCCAAAGGACGCGCCCAGCGACGGCGCCATTTTGTAGACACCTGCGCCCGCGCCCCACTGATCCTCAGGCAGGTTGGACACCGCGGCATCGGTAAAGCGGGTGGCGCAAACCCCACCAGCAGCGATTCCGCGATGCTGAGAAGAAGGCCGATCACGACGATGAAAATCCGTGAAAACAGCGCGGTGATCGACACCGCGCAGTTCATGATGCGCTACGTCGCCATGACCGACGAAATATCAAGCATCGTCTGAGAGAGAAGCCTGATGTTCGGGGCGCTTTATATGATGCCAGGAGAAAGTAGTTGTCCGCTTTTTAAGGTTTCGGTGGAAATGTCTTCCAACGTGATCGCCCTGTCTAATATTCGATTTCAGACGCCCCGGACCATCGCCCGGTCAAAATCAGCGGCGCACGGCGACGACTTCGACCTCGACCAACCAGGCGGGATTGGCGAGGCCAGCAACCTCAAAGACCGAGCGCACTGGCATATTGGGCTGATCGGCGGTGGCGAAATACTGCGTGTAGCCTTCCATGAAGCCTTCGAAATCCATGGCGTCGCCGCCTTCCGGATCGACCAGGTAGGCCGGCATCGTGACGATGTCGCCCATCGACCGATCCAGCGCGCCCAGCTTGGCTTCGATAGCCGCCAGAATGTTCGCGGTCTGCGCAGCCGTGTCGCCGTAGCGCGCCGCTGCGCCCTCGGCTGCGCTGTCGTCGATCACTTGCGGCACGGTCCCGCTGATATAGACGAGCGTGGCATCGGCCGGGATCTCGACCGCCTGAAGGATCGGAAAATCTGAGCCGGGGATTGGGTGGCGCACGATGCCGGAAGTTCCGGCCTGCGCAGAGGCCGCCATGAGGCCGGTAGCGGCGATCGCGGTGAGGAAAGTGGCGTTCATGACCCGTCTCGCACGGCCCGCAAACCCAATGGCGAGGTGGATGGAGGGCCTGCCGAAAGCAGTCTCAGTCATGCCCGGCAGGGTATCTCGATTTGATCTGACCATTGCTTCAGTCTCCATTTCTGTGGATTTACGAATGTACTTTGCCAACACCCCAAACTCGCGCTGGGTTCATTCATTTCCCGCGCGCAGTCAGAACCCTTTGTCACAGCCTCGGCGCTGAATTTTTCCCCGCAAGAATTTTGTTGATCAACGCCGCCACGGCGGCGTGATGGCCCGGATTGTCAGCGGTCTCCGGCATTTCTGCATGGGCAAGCACCGCATCTTGCAGGATGCCGATGATCTCACGCTCTGGCAGGATTTTGCGGTCTTTCAGCGCCAGAAGAAGCGATTCGACAATTGTGAGTGCGGCGGCCCCTGAAACGTCTTTGCTCTGTGTCATCAGTAACCTCTCCGAAAAAGGGTGCGCGTGGGCGGCAAATCAACCAGCGAATTGTCCAAGGTTCAAGTATTGCAGGAATCTGGTAGTTCGCACTAATCCAGATTAGGATCGTATCTCTTATCAGGAAGCACGCCAGCTTTGCGATGTTGCGGCTGCCTTACGAAAGCTTCAGAAAGTACGCAAATGGCGACACCAACCCAAGGCTGCCCGCTGACCCGCAAGCTGGGCAACTTTACCGCGCTGACGGGGTCCGACCTCGCCGTTCTGGCCGATCTGCACACTCGGCGCCGGACGTACCCGGCTGGCGCTGACATGATCTTTGAGGGGCAGGCCAAACATCCGGTCTATATACTGTGCGATGGCTGGGCCAGTTCGTACAAGCTGCTACCGGACGGGACCCGGCAAATCCTCGATTTTCAGATACCGGGTGATTTCATCGGCCTGAGCAGCATGTTGTTTCAAACCGCGGACCACAACATCGAACCTGTAACCCAAGTCGAGGCAGCCGAGATTGTCGCCAGCGACCTGACCGATTGCTTTATCCGATCCCCGCAACTCGCGACAGCAGTTCTGTGGGCGGCAGCGCGCGATCAGGCGATGGTGGTCGAACATCTGATCAATATCGGCCGCCGTGATGCGCTCAGGCGTACGGCACATTTTCTGCTGGAGTTGGGCGCACGGCTGATGCTGGTCGGCCTTGGCACGAGGGAGGGTTATGATTGTCCGCTGTCGCAATACCTGCTTTCCGATGCGCTTGGCCTGAGCGCAGTGCACGTCAACCGGGTGCTGCGGCAGCTGCGTGAGGAAGGGTTGCTGACATTTCGGGATGGCAGGGTGGTCTTTGACGATTTGGACGGCCTTATCGAACTGGCCGAGTTTGACATTGCCTATCTGGATCATAGTGGCCCGCGTCTGCGATAGCCTTTCGGGCGGGCTGTGCGTGACACCATTGGAGGTCACTGACGTTTCGATGACGATTGCGCCTCCGGTCAGTCGTGCCTTGGTCTTCTGAAGGATATATCAACAACAGAATCCCAAGAGAAGCCGGGTCCGAAACGGTCTACAAAACCCGCTTGGACCGACGTCATCGTGGCCGCATTGCTGGCAGCTGGCTGGCTGGGTGGACGCCGTGGGGTTCTTGCATTTTTTGGCGGCCTATTCCGGTCATTCATGAGCGGTAACACGCGTTGGCTGCCCTTGCAGTAATACCACTGTTCCGGCTCAACCACGACAGGCGCCAGAATTTACGGGGCTTTTGCCGCGTTGGCGGCAATTGCTGGCTGGATGCGACCGCATCCTGCCCGGCACGTTAACCTGGATCAGCGCGCGGCGCCTTGCCATCTGCCAGACTGGTGTTGCCACAGGTTCAATGAAGAGCTTGGGCTACCCAGAGGCTTTCTTGAAAATGCTCATCCAATTTCTGGCAATCACTGTTCTGACACTGCCTTTCCTTGCGTCCGCCCTCCAAGTGCAAACGTCGCTCCTTTTGCGTCGCTTAAACCGCCGCAAGCAGATCGAGACTATTGGCGAAGCGGGCTAAAAACGACATGCAAAACACCCTGATCCCCATAGACCTTCTTCACTGGTTTTCTGCGGCCGCGCCGATCATCATTCTGGCATTTCTGCTGGTGCAATTGCGCTGGACCGCGCAGCAGGCCGGCACGACAGGCATGTTCGTGGCGGCAATCGTCGCGCTGCTTCTATTTCGCACGCCCATCGACACGCTGGCGGCTGCGGGCGCCAAGGGCGTCTGGGATTCCGCCGCGATCCTGTTCGTCATCTGGACGGCCCTGCTGCTCTATCACGTCATGAACAAGGCCGGCGGGTACGAGGCGCTGCGTCAGGGCATCGTCAGTTTCAGCCGTAACGAGTTGTTCATCGTGGTCGCGCTTGGCTGGGTGTTCACGTCATTTCTGCAAGGCATCGACGGGTTCGGCACGCCCATCGTCGTCGTCGCCCCGTTGCTGGTGGCCATCGGGATGAGGCCCGTCCATGCGGTGGCGATCCCGATCATCGCCCATATCTGGGCGAAGTATTTCGGCACGCTGGGCCTCGGCTGGATTGCCACGATGCAAGTGGTTGAACTTGACCCTGCGACCGCCGCCGCAATGGGCACGCAGACCGCATGGCTCATGGTCATCCAAGTGCTGCTGGGCGGCTTTACCATTGTCTGGATGTACGGGCGTTGGGCCGCGATCCGCCATGCTTGGCCGCTGATCCTGATCCTTTCGGCGGTGCAGGGCGTCGGGCAGGTTTTCGTCGTGCAGTTTCAGCCGGTTCTGGCCGCATTCATTCCGGGGGCGGTGGCGATGCTGGCGCTTTACCCGCTGTCGCGCTGGCGCCGCTATGCCGAACCTTTCGACGACATGCCCGACCGCCCGGCGATGCGGAGCGATATGACAGGCGATATCGCGGACAAGACGGCGCCGATGGGGCTGGCGATGTCCTTCATGCCCTATGCTGTGCTGACGGTAATTGCCCTTGGCTCGGCCTTGATCGAGCCGATTTCGGATGCGTTGGGTAGTTTCACCATCGGCCTGCCGTTTCCGGAAGTCTCGACCGGTTACGACATCGCAAACACTGCTGACGCGTCCTATTCGCCCATGGCGCCGCTGCTGAACCCCGGCACCAGCCTGCTGATCACATCCCTTCTGACCTGGGTCATTTTCACACTGCGCGGCTATTACAAGACGTGGAGCGCGAGCCATCCGAACAGCCAGCCGGGCATCGTGACCAGCCTCGTTGCCAGTTCGATCCCGGCATCAGTGCCGATCATCGCGTTTCTGGTGATGGCCCGGATCATGGACCACTCGGGCCAGAACGAGGCGCTGGCTTACGGCATTGCCGTCGTGGCGCCTGCCTATGTCTATGCCTTCATGGCGAACGGTATCGGCATCATCGGCGCGTTCGCCACGTCCAGCAGCACGTCCTCGACCACCATGTTTTCGGACCTGCAACT
>RCMY010005799.1_pt1 | contig 10422 bp, 8 predicted proteins | sample 2041341 | NCBI WGS metagenome assembly RCMY01 (sample SAMN09708234, study PRJNA481090) | Marine sediment metagenome, whole genome shotgun sequencing project.
CAATTCAGAACCAATGAATTGGCAATGTTTCATGCCGTCAAAGCGGCTTTTGACCCCGAGGCCCTGCTAAACCCTGGCAAAGCTGTGCCTACACTACGCCGATGTGCCGAGCTGGGTGCTATGCATGTGCATTCGGGTGAAGAGAAATTTCCTGAGTTGCCAAGGTTTTAGAATGCAGATCGAACAATATATTGTCGCCATTCGGCAGGCTGTCGAAAGCAAAACGCCTATACAAATCCGTGGTGGCGGCAGTAAAGATTTTTATGGCAACCCACCCGCCACAACCAATCATCATGTGCTGGATATTATGGGCTACAACGGTATTGTTGAATATGAACCGACCGAGTTGGTTATTACTGCACGGGCAGGTACGCGCTTGGTTGACCTGGAAGCAGCACTCAATGAACAAGAGCAGATGTTGGCGTTTGAGCCGCCGTGTTTTGGAAACACTGCCACATTAGGTGGTTGTGTGGCTGCTGGATTGTCTGGTCCGCGTCGTGTGGCTGCCGGTTCAGTGCGAGATTTTGTGCTGGGTGTTCGGATGCTAGACGGCAAAGGCGATGATTTACACTTTGGCGGGCAAGTGATGAAAAATGTCGCGGGTTATGATGTGTCGCGTTTGATGGTGGGGGCGATGGGGACACTGGGCGTGTTGCTTGAGGTATCACTCAAAGTCTTGCCGCGACCAGCCGCCGAATTGACGCTGCAACTGTCTATGCAAGAAGCCCAAGCGATTGAAAAAATGAATCAGTGGGCGGGGCAACCGTTGCCGATCTCTGCCAGTTGCTTTTGCGATGGTGTGTTGACGTTAAGGCTCTCAGGTGCGGAATCTGCTATCCATGCGGCTCATGCTAAATTGGGTGGGGAAGTATTAGCGGATGGCGAGAAATTCTGGCAATCTGTGCGGGAACAGTCGCATGATTTCTTCCTGCCTGAAAAAGTACTCTGGCGCATATCCATTAAACCAACCACGCCACCATTAGCCTTGCCGGGACAACAACTCATGGAGTGGTATGGCGCATTGCGTTGGTTGGTGTGTGATGAAACCGTGGATGCCGAAGTCATACGCAAAATAGCAAAAGACGCCGGCGGCCATGCCACACTATTTCGCGGCGATGCATCACGCAGCAATGGTTTTCACCAACTCGACCCTGGGGTGATGACTATCCATCGCGCACTCAAACAGAAATTTGACCCAGCAGGGATACTCAATCCCGGCAGACTATACTCAGAGCTTTAAATGCAAACTAACCTCGCCGATTTCATCAAAAACACCCCCGAAGGACAAGAAGCCGACGCCATCCTGCGTAGCTGCGTGCATTGTGGCTTCTGCCTCGCCACTTGCCCAACTTACCAGATTTTAGGCGATGAGCTAGATAGCCCGCGTGGGCGTATTTATCTGATGAAACAAATGCTCGAAGGTCAGCCCGTCACAGAAAAAACACAACTGCACTTGGATCGTTGCCTGACTTGTCGCGCGTGTGAAAGCGCTTGTCCATCCGGTGTGCGCTATGGGGCGCTGGTCGATATCAGCCGTGGCATTATTGAAAAACAAGTGAAGCGTAGCACTCAGGCGAAAGTGATGCGCTACACCTTACGCAAGGTTTTGCCCAACACCGCTGTATTTACGCCGCTATTTAAAATGAGTCAAGCGCTTCGCCCTTTGTTGCCGCAAGCTTTAAAAAACAAGATTCCTCCAAAATCCGCTGCAGCCAAAGCATGGCCGACAGCGCAACACACACGCAAAATGCTCGTGCTCGACGGTTGTGTACAACCCGCAATGGCACCCAACATCAATGCCGCTAGTGCGCGGGTGTTAGATAAACTGGGCATCTCACTCATCAAAGCAGACAAAGCGGGTTGCTGTGGTGCCGTGGCTTACCATCTTAATGCGCAGGAAGATGGGCTCGATTTTATGCGCCGTAATATAGATGCTTGGTGGCCGCTGGTCGAGCGAAAAGAAGTCGAGGCAATTGTGATGACCGCTAGCGGTTGCGGTGTAACGGTCAAAGAATATGGGCACCTACTACGACATGATGCGACCTACGCAGAGAAAGCCACAAAAATTTCAGCGCTGACCAAAGACATCAGTGAAATTCTCCATACTGAATTAGAAGATATAGAACGATTAATTAACAAGCAAGCGCCTAATCCAGAGAAAACAAAACTATCCTTCCATTCCCCCTGCACCCTACAACACGGCCAACAAATACGCGGCACCGCAGAAAAAATCCTAATCACCGCCGGTTTTGACCTAACTATCGTCCCAGATGCTCATCTATGTTGCGGCTCAGCGGGCACATATTCCATCCTCCAGCCCGATTTATCGCAACAGTTGCTAAAAAATAAAGTGACAGCTTTGGAATCAGGTCAACCAGAGCAGATCGCTACAGCTAATATTGGGTGTTTGACGCACTTGCAGGGTGGAACCCAATTGTCAGTTAGACACTGGGTTGAATTGTTGGACGAGCGGTTGGTTTGATGTAAGCTGTGTCGCTAAAAGTAGGGTGGATAAGTGAAACGCCATCCACCGATAATGTATCAGCTTATTTAAACCACGATTGATGGATGACGCTCCGCTTACCCATCCTACAGTTGCGTATTGTATTCACCCAAACTTCCACTTATTAACCAATTCAGGATTCTCACTGCATCATGAGCTTGCGAAGGTTTATGGCGCAATCACGCAAGTAACAATTGATTAACGTTTGGTATGGAATGCCTGTTTCTTCCGTCAACGATTAAAAATAATCAACGGAATCACAATCCAGTCGCATGGTGACCGGTTGTTTTAGGTACTTAAGGTAAGGGTTTTTTTTACCCTTCATTTTTGAGAAATCGTAGTGTTCTTTCATTGTCTGTCACTCCAATAGACCTGTTGCTCATCTTTGTCTGCTTTTCTAGCGGAAATTATCCTCACGATCGTTTCTTCCTCTCTAAAACAATGGCAAACAATCAGTGTGTTGGATTTAAAGCTGGTGCCTAGCAAAATAAAGCAATCTTCACTTTCTGAATGCTCGGGATAAAAGAACTGGATAGCGTGTTCATCGTAAAACACATTTTGAGCTTCCGCAAAGGTGATGCCGTACTTTTTTGTGTTTGATTTATCCTTTTTGCTATCCCATTCAAATTCCAGGCTGTCTGTATGTACAGTGTGCTTATGGGAAAAGAATTGTCAATATTTCTGATTTATTTGTGCAGGATAACATTGGGCTGACTTGCTTCGCTGGCCTGCATGGCGGCTTGAGTGGAAGGGGGGTAATTTGATATTGATTTTTGCTGCTGAGTCTGTGGAATGAAATCAATTATCTTGATAAATTTTTCTCAAGTTAGCGAAATCAAATTGGATTTACTCTGTTTTGAAAATTGTCGAAAATTTTTACAGTCTTTCAAAAGTAGAATAGCTAATGAGATTAATGGCATAGGTTGATTGATGTAACTTAATTTAACATAAGATTATGATTTTAAAAAGGAATTTGTCGGATTGGTTGACCGTTAAGCAGCGTTACATAGAAGCGTGTTATTAAATTATTGTATTTAAATGATTTTATGTTATGGCATAGATGTTGCTTATAGATATACTTAGTGGTAATGATTAAATTTACAATTTCATTAAAAGTCATAGGAGAACTTAAAAAACCATTTTAACGATTTTAGTTGCTACATTATTTGTCTTTCAATCAATACTGACCCCATTGATTCACATATATGAAAAAAATTTTTAAAATTGTACTAATAACGTTATTTGGATTAAGTGCTGTATTTATAGTGATGCAAAGTACGCAAAGTAAGGAACCATTCAAGAAGACTGAGGGCACCGAGATCTTTCGCCAGACGATCATTGGTTCAAATGCTGGTAGGGATCACGTTGCACACCTATATAATGACAGCCTTTTTATTCTACCTCTGGGAACACCAGTATATCCAGCAATGATCACAGCGATCAAGCGTATTGGTAGTAGCTGGATGCAGGACGATATGAAGATTATGCTCCCAAAGAAGGCCAAATTTGTATGCGCTAAGGGGACACACGCTTTTTTCACGCAACAAGGCAATGTTCTGCAAATTGATTTAGACGGCGACGGTGCGGTGAATAATCTGGGTTCCGAGCTTACCATTTCGATCGATTGTAACGCATTAGAAATCCCACTACGGCTAGGGACACTTTGCGACAAAGGCTCGCCAGTTTTTCAAAAGCTTCTCTCGCGCCGAGACGGTTGGCTGATTGGCTGTCCCGCAGTCGACGGGGATGGCATCGTTATCCAGTCTATCCGTCCTGATGGTACGACTGTTAGCTTCGGCACGGTCGCAAAAGGGCGTGGTGCGGCAAGACGGTGGACTGTGGGTTATTTACCCTGGTCTGATACTTATCTCATACACGTGAGCTACCCAGGTGCAGGGTTTTTCGGACTCATTGACTCCAAGGGCTGGCGCATGCCGTTCCAGATGCTGCCAAAAGGCCCGTGGTTTGAGGCTAGCCGAGGGTTTGGTGCTGGACGCGCTGTCCTCAAGATTCTGCGCCCTTCTGATCCGCTAGTAATTCACGCCACCACAGGACAACTCTTTTTCGAACACAATGAAGCCGTTTCTTTGCTCACTACATCAGTACCTCAAGTGCGTATTTCACAAGATGGTTGTTATGCTTTGATCGTGACTGACAATCGCAGCAAAACCCTTAATTCCGACGGATTCCCTTTTGCAACTCAAACTGTTAACGAAGTTCGTCTTTGCGTATTTTAAAGTTTGACCGTGCTTGTGACAGAACCGTGTACTGTCATCTCATGAGTGCACCATCCATTAGCCTTAAAGGAGATTTTATTGGGTTTCATAATACATTCAATCATCATCTGAGATTGCACATCTTATACTAAGAGCAATCAAATATTAACTACAAACAGGAGGTAATTATGTCTCTTACAGGACTCACCCTAAATAATAATTCTGCTGGAACAAAATTTTTTCACCCTGATTTAAGTAGTGCTGGGGTGTTGGGAGCTATCAATCTAGCCGGTGCTGCTTATGCAACAACGGAGGAAGGTCTTTCCGGTTTTGACCTCGGGACATGGGAACCAATCACGATCAATCTAACAGCGGCCGAATTTGGGTTGGATTCGACGTTGGTTGAAAATGACCTGTTCTATCAATCGGCCACATTCCCGTCTAGTGGACTCGATTTCATTTTTCCTGGTACAGCTGAGGCGATTGTCTTCGAGAACACTGTGACTTCGGACATCGCGCTGGCATTCCGAGGTACGGCCGGAGGTGTACCTTTTATCACAGGTGATGCGGGCGATTGGGGACCAATCTCGCAGCAATTGCACTACGCCGCCTTCGGACCCTTATTTGAAGCGCTTGATGACTACCTTGTTACCAATTCGGTCGACCAGCTCCTTGTCACCGGACACAGTCTCGGCGGCGCGATGGTTGAGTTCTATATGGACGACTATTCGGATGGCACTTTGCCCGGCATTGAGTATGAAGCTGTTGCGGTTGCATCGCCGCAAGCGAGCTTTACTTCCGATAGTCGCGTGTTGAATATCGGTCACGAAAGCGATATCGTATACTCAGTTGTCGGTTCTCGAGGGCTCAACGCAGTCAAAGAGTTAAACGCAGTCTTCGATGAGAATTTTTTCGGCGATATTGCGGATGTTGGGAACCAGCATAGCATTGGGGTTTCATACCGATGGACGGCTGAAACTCTACTGGGGTCGCAGTTCTACAGCGAGACGACGCGGGACTCGAGCGTTATTGTAAGCATGACTGATGAAGTTGAGGAGCTTATAGAAGTTGCGACCAACATCTTCTTTGACGAACCAGCACTTGTGCTGGGTAGAAATCGGCCTTTGGAGTTGGAAGATGGCAGTGTTGTCTCTGAAGACGACTTTCTGGTGGGTGGTGCGGCTGACGATTTCCTCGAGGGCTTTGCGGGCGATGACATACTCCAGGGAGATGTCGTGCTGTTCGGGGATGGTGGTGACGATACAATGGCTGGAGGTTCGGGTGCAGATCTCTTCTTGGGAACGCCAGGTCAACTGAACAATGACACCATTGTTGATCTGGAAATCGGCGATCGGGTCGGTCTCAGTGGCGAGACCGTCGAGCAAGAGGATGTGAGTTTTACGAGCAGCGCGGTTGTAATCGACGCCGATGATGGTTTTTTTGACTTTTTTGGTTCAACAATTTCGATTAATGCGACTGTACCTGTAGGCGCGAGTCTACGAGTGCTCGACGAGACCTTAGACGATGGCGGGTCGATCATCGAGGTGGTCGCAGCAGCCCAGGGTATTAATCTCATTAGTGGCCTCGGAGGTACAGCCGGTTTTGGTGAGCAATTGCTTGGAAGAAATGATGACGGTTCAACAGGCTTTGTCGATATCAGCAGTATTTTTGAAGACGGCATCGATTTTTTTGGACGGGAATTCTCCGGTCTTTGGGTCAATAATAACGGCAGTGTGACTTTTAATGGCCCACGGTTTACATTTACACCAGATGTAATTACGAGCAACAGCGGTAATCCAGAGATCACACCTTATTTTGCAGATGTAGACACCGAGGGAGGTGCTGTTTCTCCTACACTCGGCGGTAATTCAACAGGATCAAACCTCGTTTATTATGATTTTGATGCAATCAATGACCGTTTCATTGTCACTTGGGACGATGTAAGTTATTTCAACAGTCATACAGACAAACTAAATGCTTTTCAGCTTATCTTAACGGATCAAGGAAGCGGTGATTTTGATATTGAGTTTCGCTACGAGGATGTGAATTGGACTACAGGTGATTTCAGTGGAGGTAGTGGCGGTCTCGGTGGTACAGTTGCGCGAGCAGGATATACCGCTGGAACAGGTGACCCTGCCGCATTCTTCGAATTACCTACCTCTGGCGACCAGAGCGCCATGCTTGCGCTGGATGAAACCCAAGGTAACACCGGCGATATAGGACGCTGGGAATTCAATGTCCGTTCTGGAGACGTTGTAACCTCAAATATTCCTCCGCTACCTCCGATCGGTACGAATGGCTGGATAAACGGTGATCCACATATCTCAACTTTAGATGGTATTGGATACGATTTCCAGGCTGCGGGTGAGTTTATATTGTTACACGGCACCTCTGATCTATCATTTGAAATTCAGGGGCGAATGATTCCGATTGGGAATGATGTCAGTGTCATTTCAGCTGTCGCAACCAATTTGGGTGGTACTGCTGTGATGGTGGATGCGCAAGACGCCATACCGCTTCATGTTGCAGGTGCTGCAACTACAATTACTAATTTTTCTTTTATTGATGTAGGCAATGACCGTGTTTTCCGCGAGGATGATACTTATACGATCGTCTATGCAGGTGCAGACAATATCGTGAACGCAGGAGATAGCCGGTTAATTGTCGATGTTAGGGGTGAGCGCGTCGATATTGATGTCCGTTTAAACACCGACATGGCGGGTGATCTTGAAGGTCTTTTTGGTGATGGCGACGGCAATACTGCTAATGACATCGCCTTGGCTGACGGAACAGTACTCGACCGTCCACTCGCTTTTGATGTTTTGTATGGTCAATATCGTGATGACTGGCGCGTGTCTGACATCGCCGAAAGTCTATTTACTTATGATACAGGCGAGAGTCTTGCTGGTTTTTATCAGCCTGACTATCCGGGTAGCCTGGTAACGCTTGACGATCTCGATCCATTAGTTCGCGAAGCAGCTGAACTGGCAGTGCTTAATGCGGGCCTAACTCCCGGAACAGCAAATTTTAACAATGCTGTCTTAGATTTTTCGCTTACAGGCGATAGTAGTTTTATAACATCATCACTTGAAGCGCCAAGCATTAGTGAAAGCAATGTAGTGACTGTAGTAGCACCACCTCCGCCGCCACCTCCGCTGTTTAATGAAATATTCGGAACCGCAGGCCGCGACAACCTCATCGGCACATCAGCTGATGACAAGATAATCAGCCTGAGTGGTAGTTTTGACCGAATGAGCGGTGGAGATGGGGCTGATGTTTTTGTTGTTGGTGCTGAAACAGTTAATGGCGTGCGTGAGCGCGATATTATTCTCGATTATGAAGTCGGTGTTGACTCCATCATGCTTGAAGATGGTGCAACCATTGGCGCTATACGCCAAACATCCAGTGGGGTAGCCGTCTTTCTTGAAGGCGACGGAGATGCCATTTATGTCCAAGGCGAAGGTGTGTTAGTCGGCAGTTTAACCTTTATCCCAGAAGATATTGTATTTGACTAACTTATACGCTTTATTTCTATTTTAATTAAATAATTTGTACGTATTACTCCCCTAGTACGTACACAAGGATCAAAATAATGAAAAAAATAATTTACAGTATACTGCTAACAATTGCATTACTTTTTAGTATTCAGCTAACGGTCACTGCCGCATCGCTTGGCCTAACCACGCAAAGCCCAACATTGGGGTCGAGTTCTGTACTTGTCGATTACCTGGAGTTTGGTACTGATGGAGTTTTGTTATCCTTCGATTCAGAAATTGATTCTTCCAGCGGTGTAACACCTGTTGGTTTCACTGATCTCGCGTTTGATGCTTCTTTTCCATTGCTAACGCCAACCAGTGGAGCAACTGGTTTTTTTGATATATTTGATAATGGCGGGCAATTTCTAGGTGATCAATTTCTAGGCGGTGATCTTCTTGCTGTTGGATTCACCGAGGATGTTATTGAGCTTCAATTTGGTAATCTTTTTGGTCCTGCAGTAGGTAGTTTTGGAAGCTCTGTTTTGGCCTTGGTTACTTTTGATGATCCGCTTGGGCCAAATCCATTTAACAGTTTTGTCGATGGCGATTCTTATTTTGCTTCAGTCAGCATCTCCAATGTTGCGAGTGTGGTGCCTGAACCGAATGTTCTAGCTATATTACTCATTGGCCTATTTGGCATATCTTTTTATCGCCGAAATAGGTTGTAGAAATCCGGGAGGTATTCATCTATAGCTCATAGGTAAGGCTTTCATGCGTATGTGCACATTCGCGTGAAAGCCGAAAGTCATTGTTGCTCTTTCTCAGCTCGCGTAGAGCGTAACCATTATTGCGCCGAATAGCAACATTGGTGCAATGCGCCTCGCTTATTGGCGCCCTATTTCACAGGATTGGATATCCGTTTGCGAAAAGTCGTTGCCTTTGAAAAGTAGCGATTCATTTTTTGATTTTGCGGTAGCGTAGGGAAAACAATCACCAAAATTCAATCCAGTAATATGCCGACCTTTGCCATATTTCTTAAATGCCTACCGGGCGATATTTGCTTGTTCGATGTCGATGGGAATCAAGGTTATTTGGGCTTTGGCAAGAAACAGGTCGAAGTCTCTTGTGCCGTCGTAGCCATAACGAGATTCTAAAACGATCATCAGTGTCCCCCATTAAGGCACACCCTTGGCACTAATCGAGCTACGAGGTCATCCATCAAGCTAACCAGAGACTTTCTAGTGATTATTGCGTTTTGAATCGCCCGAATAGTATAGGAGCTTATACGCACGATTCTTTTCTGATAGAACAATGGATTCACAAACCGCCCTTTTTTTTCGGAGGCTTGTTGTCTTATTTTGAGTGCTTCTGTGTATTTTTTGTCAGATGGGTGAATTAATGCCGAGTCTTGTATTTTCGATACCTCTTCAAAAACACGCAATAGGTTATAGCTCATTGCCGTAAGGCGCATTTGATTCTTGAGCGCGTTATTATCTGAAGACCATGCTTTGGTTTCTTTTAAGTTACTTTTGCTGTTGTTGAATGATTTCTCAATTGTCCATCGTTTATAGTACAGCATGGCAACCGTTCCTGGATTGACCGAGTGAGGTAATGTGGTTACAAAGCGGTGAAGCGTTCCCGTCTCTGGATCCCGGTAATTGATGACACTAAACTGTATACCCTTATTTTCATAGAGGCGGTAGCTTTCAACGCCTGTGTTTATTTTATGGGTAGCATCAAAAGGAATGGGTTCAACAAAAGTGGCGGCTGAGTTTTCCTTTAAAACTGAAATCATGAAGTTTCCCTGTCTTACTTGATGATCCCAGAAATCATAATCCGTTACCGCCTTATCATAAACATAGAGACATTTCTGTAAAGGATTTTTCAAAAAACGCTTTACCGGTGTTATTCATAACAACGCTATTATTGACATGATCAACATCATCCAGTGAAGCGATTGCTGCCGCCTGTGCAAGGCTATTAGTATTAAACGGTTGACGAACACGATTTAAAATTCCGGCAATTTCCGCACTGGAAATTGAATAACCGATTCTCAACCCCGCCAATGCGTAAACTTTGGAAAAAGTCTGCGTTACCACCAGATTAGGAAACTGTTTTAACCACTGCGTGATCGGTGGTTTTACATCATCGGCCATGTATTCCGTGTAGGCCAGATCAAGAACAATAATAACGTCATCAGCGATATCAATAAAAAGCTTTTCTAACA
>RCMY010005800.1_pt1 | contig 10421 bp, 12 predicted proteins | sample 2041341 | NCBI WGS metagenome assembly RCMY01 (sample SAMN09708234, study PRJNA481090) | Marine sediment metagenome, whole genome shotgun sequencing project.
TAATGGGGAGCTACGATAGCAGATTTGGTGCCGGTGGTGGATTATCTATAAGGTTTTAATAAATGGTGAAATATAAAAAGAATAGTCTTAGTCTAATTGGAGCAATTTCCATGGGTACCAATGTAATGATTGGTGCTGGGATCTTTGCCTTATTGGGTCAGGTAGCTGAACTTTCAGGTAAATATTTCCCCATTGCTTTTATGGTGGGAGGTATTATATCAGGTTTTAGTGCTTATTCTTATATTAAAATGTCTAATTCCTTTCCCTCGGCGGGAGGCATTGCTATGTATCTGGAAAAAGCATATGGTAAGGGGATTGTGACGGCCTTTGCGGCATTGCTAATGACCTTTTCTATGATCATTAACGAAAGTCTTGTCGCCCGTACTTTTGGAACTTATACCCTACAGTTGTTCGATGTGAAAGACAATAAATTTTTAGTACCTGCTCTGGGGGTAGGGCTTCTTATTTTAGCTTTTTTAATTAATATTCTTGGGAATAAGGTGATTGGAAAATCTTCCCTCATTATGGCAGTTCTTAAGACTGGAGGATTGTTGATTTTTGCCGGCGGGGCGATTTATGCTTCTGGTTTTGTAGTAACAGATTTAGTTCCAAGTGGTGCACCTCAAAATGGGGTAATGGAATATTTGGGTGCTTTGGCCTTATCTATTTTGGCTTACAAAGGTTTTACTACCATAACAAATAGTGGTGGAGAAATAGTAAACCCTCATAAGAATGTGAGCAAAACGATTATTATTTCCTTATCAATATGTGCAGTGGTATATCTTCTGGTTTCATGGGGTGTCACTTCCAACCTTTCCATTTCGGAAATTGTAGAAGCCAAAAATTATTCCCTTGCCGAAGCATCAAGACCATTATTTGGGAAATTTGGCTTGTGGTTTACTGTTGGGATTGCGATAATAGCAACCGTATCTGGTGTGATAGCTAGTATTTTTGCTGTTTCTAGAATGACTACCATGCTAACAGATATGAAATTGATCCCACATAGCCATTTTGGTATGAAGGGAAGTATACAAAAGCATATGTTGGTATATGTTGTTGTGATTGCAATTACACTGACTATCTTTTTTGACTTAACCAGAATTGCCTCCTTGGGAGCGATTTATTATTTGGTAATGGATATCATAGTTCATTGGGGCGTTTTAAGAAATTTAAAAAATAAGATTGACTTTAAGCCGTGGATCGTGATCAGTGCCCTTGTACTGGATCTTGTGGTTCTTTTTGCTTTTGTATGGATAAAAATTGAAAAAGATCCATTATTAATAGGAATCGCAGTAGGTTCTATTTTACTTATTTTTTTCGGTGAAAAATGGTTCCTTAAACATAAATCGGCTGATCATGAGGTAGTAAATAAGTAGAGTTAGTAAGATTGTATTTGTATTTTGAACTCATAGCTCTTTAATTAATAAGCAAGCTAAAATGCTAAAATAAGATACACCCTTGTAATATTTAATGGGCCAAATTTTTTAAGGTATACAATTCAAGGTGTTTTGGTGCCGACTGGTAATATTTATAAGATTTTAATCTAAAACAGTGTAATGAAAAACAAATATAATAGGAGAGATTTTATAGCAACCGCGGGGCTAGCAACCGCGGGATTCTATGTGATGCCTTTATTTGCTTCCTGTAAAACAGATACCACTACCGGGCATCCAAGTCTTGGAAATAAAATAAATAAAGATTTTGATGCCGATGTGGATATAAAATTAACCGCGTCGCCCTCAAAAACCAATATTTTTTCACAAAACAGTACCGATACGTATTCCTATAGTGCCAGTATTATAAAGGGAAGCGAGGACAACTTGCAGGAAATAGAGGACAGTTATTTAGGCCCTATTATTCGGGTGAAAAAAGGTGATAGGGTTCGGGTGAGATATGAAAATCAAATTTCTGGCGAATCTATTGTTCACTGGCATGGCCTGCACGTGTCCCACGAAAATGATGGCCACCCCGAACATGTTATAGGCAAAGGCGAAACCTATTTTTATGAATTTGTAGTGATGAACAGGGCTGGTACGTATTGGTTCCATCCCCATCCACACAGGCACACGGGTGAACAGGTGTATCAGGGACTGGCCGGTTTGTTTATCGTCTCAGATAAGGAAGAAGAAAACTTAAACTTACCGGAAGGAGAGTATGATATTCCTATTGTGATCCAGGACAGGACTTTTGATGATAACCATCAGCTAGCCTATTTAGGCAATGGTCAGATGGATCGAATGACTGGCTTTCTAGGCGAGCAAATATTAATCAATGGCAAAATTGACAGTACGCTGGCGTTAAGTGCAAATGGGAAATATCGTTTAAGACTACTAAACGGTTCAAATTCGCGGGCTTATAAATTGGCATGGAACAACGGCGAATCCATAACGGTATTTGGTGTGGACGGCGGGTTACTCGAAGCGCCAAAAAACTTGCCCTATTTAATTTTAGGGCCTGCACAGAGAGTAGATGTATGGCTGGATTTATCAGGACAAATAGAAAACAAAAGCATTAAACTTGTTCATTTGCCAATGCCACTGGATAATATGATGGGTGGTGGCATGATGAATGGAGGGATGATGGGAAATAGCAATAGCACTTACTTACCTTACAACAGTCAGTTTGATGTTCTGAAAATCGAGGTAGGTTCTGCTAAGAAAAACGATGCTGTTTTACCTGAAAAACTAACTTCTGCGAATTATTTGCAAGCCTCAGAAGCCGTCAATAAAAACAATCCAAGAAGCTTCACCTTTGCTATGGGTGGTATGATGGAATGGACCATCAATGGGCGCACCTATAACGGAAATGAAGTTGCCGAAGACGAAACCGTAAAATTAGATACTACCGAAGTTTGGCGTATCAACAACGGAAACCAATTTTCTTCAGATTCTGATGGAGATGGCGGTATGATGGGAGGAAGAATGCACGGCAATGGGGGAATGATGGGCCGTGAAGGTGGTGGTATGAGGAATATGATGCAAATGCCGCATCCTGTTCACATCCATCAATTGCAATTCAACATCCTGAACCGAAATGCTGAACAGGTGGATAGTTTATTATGGGAAGCTACCAAAGACGGTTTCATCAATGAAGGTTGGCAGGACAGCGTGTACCTATTGCCCGGAATGCAAATGGACTTAATTATGAGGTTCGAAGATTTTAAGGGATTGTTCCTCTACCACTGCCACAATTTAGAACATGAAGACATGGGCATGATGAGGAACTTTGAAATAGTATAAAAGGAAAATGAAGTGGTAGGATATAAAACCCATATTGGGATGAAAACTGAACAGCAAAAAATTTATGAACTCTAAAAACCAAGAAATGAATTATTATTTTAATAAAACAGTTAAGGGAAATTTTGAAGATATAATCGAAAAAATTACCGAAGAACTAGAAAAAGAAGGCTTCGGTGTCTTAACCGATATCGATATTAAATCTACTTTTAAAAAGAAGCTGGATGTAGATTTTCAAAATTATAGAATTTTGGGAGCCTGTAATGCACCTTATGCACATAAGGCTCTAACAGCGGAAGATAAGGTAGGAACAATGCTACCATGTAATGTAATTGTGCAGCAACTCGATGACAATTCTATTGAAATTGCAGCAGTTAATCCTTTAGCTTCTATGCAAGCAATTAATAATTCAGAATTAAAGGAAATAGCTGATGAAATTTCAGAAAAATTAAAAAAGGTCATCAATAATATTTAAAACAAAAAAATGAAAAATTTAAAATCAATATTAGGAGTAATGCTACTGGCAATAATAGCTTTCACCGTGACGTCATGCCGTGATTCTAAGAAAGAAGAAGATCCTGATATGGATCAAGACGAAATGGAAATGGATGATTCTTCAATGAATTCTTCTGATAATATGGCAATGGATCAAGATAAATCTGAAACCGATATTATTATTGTAAATTATTTAGAACTTAAAAATGCTTTGGTTAAAGATAATACAGAAGCAGCTGCAAGTTCAGGAAAAAAAATAGTGAGTGCTTTGGAAGCATTTGATGTTAAAAGTTATTCTGAAGAAGAGCAAAAAGAACTAAATGATATTAAAGAAGATGCTATAGAACATGCGGAGCATATTGCAGAAAACGCAATAGACCACCAAAGAGAACATTTCGAGATTCTAAGTAAAGATGTGGCCGACTTGATTGCAATCACGGGAACCTCAAAAAAACTGTATCAGGCATATTGCCCAATGTTTAATGATGGGAAAGGAGCAATTTGGTTAAGTGAATTTAAGGAGATTAAAAACCCTTATTATGGTAGTAAAATGCTTACGTGTGGAACTGTACAAAGAGAAATCTAAGTGATCAGAATTTTAAAAATAATTGCAATTGTTGCTTTGGTTGCGCTCATAGGAATCCAATTTATTCCTACTACTCGTAACCAAAGTGATATTGTGCCTGTAACAGATTTTATTACAACTTACAATCCGCCAAAGGAGGTAGAAAGCATCTTGCGCACATCTTGTTATGATTGCCATAGCAACAACACTAAATATCCATGGTATAATAAAATTCAACCTATAGCTATGTACTTAGAAGATCATATAAAGCATGGAAGTGAAGAGTTAAATTTTAGTGAGTTTGGAGATTATTCTGATAGGCGTAAGAAAAGTAAATTAGAATCTTTTATTCGACAAGTAGAACAGGATGAAATGCCTTTGGATTCTTATACCCTTATACACAGGAGTGCTAAAGTTTCTAGAGATGAAAAAGAGCTGGTTATTAATTGGGTAAGCCAATTACAAGATAGTTTAAAGAATCAATAATAGAAAACCATTTTAAAGTAGGTACTTATTTCGTGACAGGAGATGGCTTAAAAAATGTGTAATTACTAATTAAATTATAATATAATGAAAAATGTATTTCGAGTATCGATTGTAGCAATTTTAAGTTTACTAACCATTAGTTGCGGAACTACGCAAACTGCATCTGAAGCTTTAGTAGAAAATGAATTTAGAAATGATGTTTACAAGGAGATAGTAAACGATCAAACAAAATTCATGGAATTTATGAATGTGGCTCATGCTAGCAAGGAGGCAGATTCTTGGCTAATGAAAGACCATATGCAAATGATGGAAAGTGGGAAAATGATGGAGGTTATGAAAGCGAATCCGGAGATGCAGCAAAAAATGAAGAAAATGATGCAAGAGAAAATGGAGAAGGATCCGGAAATGCAAAAGAAGATGATGGAGAAAATGAAGGCTAAAATGATGGAAGATCCGGCCATGAAAGAAGCTATGATGCAGAATATGCATGCTAAAATGAAGACGAACCCGGAGATGGCTGAAAAGATGATGGATAAAATGATACAGTTCTTACATGAGAATCCAGAAATGATGAATAAAATGAAAGCTAAAATGAGTGCCCATCAGGCTGAAATGAAAAAATAACAAAAAGCCGTAATTAAGATTCCATTACTTAAAAAGATAATTTACTTCCTGCTGTTTCAATGATTAGTTATTAAGAACAGTAGGAACGATGAAGTATTCCGGGATATATTTTCCGGAATACTTTCTTTTTTATAATGAATGAACTTTGGTGATATTTGTAAAGTAAATCAGACATTTCCCACTTATTATTTATCTTTATGGGCTATTTAAGCCCTAAATAATTAAGCTTTTTATGGTAAACAGACATACAGCACAAAAAACCAGGAAAACCCACAGGTATCTAGGATTATTTTTAGGAATTCAATTTTTAGTGTGGACTATAAGTGGTTGTATTTTAGCTGGACAGATATAGATGAAATTCATGGGGATCAATTTTTGAAGGAGAATATAAAAGAAACTACGCACAGCGGACTAATAAGTCCTTCAGAACTAGTTCTGAATTCAGAAATCAATAATTTAGTGCTAATAGAAATTGCCGAGAAACCTTTTTACTGGATTAATAGAGCTATCCTGTTCAATGCTCTTCGGAGAGAAGAAGGATGGAATCACCAAAGAAGGAGCTATTGCGAAGCAAATAAGCATAAGTTGCAGCGAACTAATTCATAAGAGGGAACATTTTGTTGCCGTAAGTGAAAATGTACTTGAACTTATCTCAATTTCGGGAATCACTAAAATCCTGCGCCAGAATTTTTCCCCATCTAGAATGAAGGGAAAGGAGTCGTTTGGATAAGGGAATCTAAAGCCATAAAAAATCCGTACTTTGGTGCCGGAAAAATGCTTAGCTGTGGTAGTTTCCAAAAGGTAATTATTTAAGTTTGAATACCGCCAAATAACCTAATTAGAAAGAGAATGAAAATTTTTAAAATTGTAGCCATAGTTGCCTCAATAGCCTTAATTGCAATTCAATTTTTCCCTAAAAAATATAATCAATCTGAAACAATTCCAGCTTTAGATTTTATTGCGACTTACAATCCGCCGAAAGATGTAGAAGCAATATTACGTGCTTCTTGTTATGATTGCCATAGCAATAACACCGAATATCCTTGGTATAATAAGATACAGCCGGTTAATTGGTATTTAGCAGATCATGTTGATGAAGCTAAGAGTGAATTGAATTTTAATGAATTTGGGGACTACTCTCAAAAAAGAAAAGATCATAAATTGGAAGAAGCCATAAAAGAGGTGAAAAATGATAAGATGCCGCTAGAAGAATATGTTTGGTTGCACCAAGAAGCAGGTTTATCAGGTCTGGATAAGAAAACACTTATGGATTGGTTGGAGACATTACAGATCCAGAAGCAATTAAATTAAGCGAATTCACGTTGTGTCAACTCTACGCCAAATATTAGAATGGCATTTAATAAACATAAAAAAGCATATTATGAAAAGAATATTAAGAAATGGATTAATGGTTGCTGCATTTGCTGCAAGCTTAGGATTTTATTCTTGTGGAGATAACAAGAATAAAAACGAAGAAACTACGACAGTAATGGATGAAGAGATGAATTCTGAAGACCAAACAGAATCTGAAGAGGCATTAAATGTGGAAGAACTGATAAATGTGCAGTTCAAGGAAACTGCGACTCAAACTGCTTTCGAGCATTATATCGCAATTAAATCGGCTTTGGTAGCAACAGATGATACTGAAGCACAGAAGCATGCTAAAATGTTGTTGGAAAGTTTAAAAGAAGTTAAGGCTGAGCAAACTTTATTGGACGCTACTAAGCAGTTAGTGGAGGCAACAGATATTAATAAGCAAAGAGAAGCTTTTTCAAAAATCACAAAAGACATGGAAGTGGTTTTAACCGGCGCCTTGTCTTCTGGTGAGATTTATAAGCAGTATTGTCCAATGGCTTTTGAAGGAAAAGGCGATTACTGGTATTCTACTTCTTCAGAAATAAGAAACCCCTATTTTGGCGATAAAATGCTAAAATGTGGTAGAGTAGAGAAAGTGATAAATTAATTAGGACTTATCTAAAATTAGGGCCTATTTCTTCATCTTATTTTTAAGATGTAATAGATAGGCTTCAATACTTTTAAGAATTCAATATTTATATAACTTGGATAACAAGGTGCTACATATAAAAAATATGGTATGCAATCGTTGTATTCTCGCTGTACGTGAGATATTACAGCGTAACGATATTGCATTCCAAAATATATCCTTGGGAACAATCGAGCTTCAAGATTCTATTGATCCTCATAAAACAGAGCTCCTTCAGAAGGAATTTAAAAAAGTAGGTTTTGAGATTATTTCAGAAAAAAATGAACGCATCGTTAAACAGATAAAAGCGATCATTTTAGAAGAAATTTTTGAAGCAGACTCTAATTCTAATCAGAATTTATCTGTGACTTTAACCGAAAAACTCCATTTTGACTATAGCCATTTGAGTGCTATTTTTTCTAAGACCGAAGGCAAGAGCATTCAGACTTATCAAAATGAACTTAAAGTAGAGCGCATTAAAGAATTGCTGGAATATGATGAACTCAGCATTTCCGAGATTGCAGATAAATTAGGATTTGGCAGTGCGGCCTATCTTTCTACTCAATTTAAAAAGATTACTGGATCTACTCCTTCTCAATATAAAATTTCTAAGAAAAACAGAAATACACTGGACACCATTTAATTTCCTATATTTTCATAAAATCTTACCATAATTTTAAAAGTCTTTAATATTTCTATTAGGTAACTTTGGTTATAAACCATAAAACCAAAAGTTATGAGAAATGAAAAATTGATTCAGGCATTAGGAAATTGTATTAACCATTGTAATTATTGCGCAGATGCTTGCCTAGATGAACACAATGTGAAAATGATGGTAGATTGCATTCGTTTAGATCGCGTTTGTGCTGAGGCTTGCGCTGCCCTAAACCAAATTTTGGCTATTAAAGGAAGTGATGCCAGAGGTTTGGTAGATTATTGCAAAAAGGTTTGTGAAGATTGCGCAGAAGAATGCGTAAAACATGAAGCACAACATTGTAAAGCCTGTGCCAAGGCTTGCCGCGAATGTGTAATAGCATGTGAGGCTTATGCCGCTTAATAAAAATTATTAATTTAATTAGTTTAAAACCTGGATTCGTCTGGGTTTTCTTGAATTTAGAAGACATGAAACATAAGTATACTATCTCTGGAATGACTTGTAACGGGTGCAGAGCTCACGTAGAAGAAACCTTAAAAAATGTTGAGGGTGTAAAGGAGGCAACTGTAAATCTGGAAAAAGCTGAAGCAGAAATAGAAATGGATACTCACGCTAAACTGAGTCAGTTTCAAAAAGCTTTAAAAGAAGATGGGGGAAGTTATGAGATACATGAGCCCGGAAAAATCATGAGTCATACTTATGATATTACAGGAATGACTTGTAATGGTTGCAGGACACATGTGGAAAAGGTTCTAAACGCTGTAGAAGGAGTCTCTAAAGCCATGGTAAATCTTGAAAAGAAGGAAGCAGTTGTAGAAATGGAATCTCATATTAAGATTCAAAAATTTCAAGAGGCATTAGAGAAAGAAGGAGGAACCTATCAGATTTATCCTCTAGGAAAAGCTCCAAATGAAAAGCAAAATGGGTCTTCCAAAAGCACAGAAAATGGAACAGGGACTTTTTATTGCCCGATGCACTGCGAAGGAGATAAAACTTACGATAAACCCGGAGACTGTCCAGTTTGCGGGATGGATCTTGTGGAAGAAATGAGTTTAAAATCTTCTGCAGCTCAGTATACTTGTCCAATGCATCCAGAGATCATTAAAGATGAGCCTGGAGATTGCCCTATTTGCGGAATGGATCTGGTGCCAATGAAAGCTGACATTTCTGCGGAAGCAAAAACTTACCAGAAGCTGCTCAAAAAATTTAAGATCGCAGTACTTTTCACCCTTCCAATCTTTCTGATCGCGATGTCTGAAATGATTCCAGATAACCCACTTTATGACTGGCTGGACATGAAAACCTGGAACTGGATCCAGTTTGGTCTTTCTATTCCTGTTGTATTCTACGCAACTTGGATGTTCTTTGAAAGAGCTTATAGATCTATAATAACCTGGAATTTGAACATGTTCACCCTTATAGGTATTGGAGCTGGTGTAGCTTGGGTTTTTAGTGTTTTCGGATTGCTTTTTCCCGATCTTTTTCCAGATCAGTTTAAAACGGAAGTGGGTACAGTTCATGTTTATTTTGAAGCGGCTACCGTTATTCTAACATTGGTGCTTTTGGGTCAGCTATTAGAAGCCAGAGCTCACAGCAGAACGAATAGCGCGATAAAAGAACTTTTAAAACTCGCTCCAAATAAAGCATATAAGATTGTTGATGGAGTAGAAGAAGAAGTACCCACAGATCAAATTATGGTGGGTGATCTCTTACGTGTAAAACCAGGAGACAAAATTCCTGTAGATGGAACTATAGAAAAAGGCCAAAGTAGTTTAGATGAATCTATGATTACCGGTGAGCCTATACCTGTAGATAAAGCTGAGGGTGATAAAGTGAGTTCTGGAACTATCAATGGGAACCAAAGCTTTACCATGCGAGCCGAAAAAGTTGGAAATGAAACTTTACTGGCTCAAATTATCAAGATGGTTAATGATGCTAGTAGATCTCAAGCGCCAATTCAAAAATTAGCTGATAAGATTTCTGGGTACTTTGTCCCAATTGTAGTATTGATCTCTGTAATAACTTTTATCATTTGGGCTATTTATGGCCCCGAACCTGTTTATGCGTATGCAATGATAAACGCGATAGCAGTATTAATAATAGCATGCCCTTGTGCTTTAGGATTGGCTACCCCAATGTCTGTAATGGTAGGAGTTGGAAAAGGAGCCCAAAACGGGGTGCTGATCAAAAATGCACAAGCCTTGGAGCAAATGGATAAGATAGATGTGCTTATAATTGATAAAACAGGAACAATCACTGAGGGGAAACCCTCTGTTGAAAAAGTGGTAGCATTAACTTCTGCTTACTCTGAAGATGAAATTCTGAGATTTGTGGGTTCTGTCAACTCCATGAGCGAACATCCACTTGCTCAAGCCA
>RCMY010005801.1_pt1 | contig 10421 bp, 11 predicted proteins | sample 2041341 | NCBI WGS metagenome assembly RCMY01 (sample SAMN09708234, study PRJNA481090) | Marine sediment metagenome, whole genome shotgun sequencing project.
GGCGCAAGCTGGGCGCGGGGAACGCAGCGCCTGCGGCCACTCATTTTTTGACCACCGATGATCCGGCCCGCTTTGCCGAAGTGGGCAGGTGGTTTTTGGGCATGGACATCAGCCGTGAAGCTGTTGAATTGGTTGACTTATAATTTGTTTTACGGGCATCCCGGAGTGTTCTAATGCGGGTAATCTGTTGTTTGTTCGCATTTGCGTTAGTTTGCCTGTTTGCGCTTGCCCCGGCCCAGGCCGCGCCGGGGGGCGGCTGTGCAGGGCGAGGCGCCGCAAACACAAACAAAAACTCTGAACATGGGCCTGTTTACCTTGCTCAAGGAACTGGAGCAAGACATGCCCGTGTCTTTGGACACGGCTCAGGCGTTGGGTTTTGCTTTCAGTTCGCACAGCGACGGCAATTACTGACCATTTTATTTCGGCGGTGAAAGCATAGAGCTCAGCGACGGGACAATAATCAGCGAGACGCATCTGGGGCAGTTGAATTCGCTTGGGGCGCGAGGGACCTTGTTTATGTTAGGATTGGATTCGACCGGCACGAGGTGGAGCAAAGAGCAGGTGGACGGAGCTTTGGGGGAATCTGTGCTTGAGGAGGCGGAAAAAGAGGCGTCCTCCTCCGCCGGCTACAGGGCTTATGTGCGCTCCTCAGGCGAATTTACGGTGAGAACCGTATACCTAGTGCCAGAGGACCGGTTGACGGGGATAACGTTCAACGGGCTGCGACCCAAAAACCCAGGAGGACAGGACGCTTTTTAAGCGTGCAAGGGGCGCTGAAAATTTTGCAAAGAAAAGCGGAGCGAAATTGAGAAAAAAAGGGCGCGGATTTTGGTCCGCGCCCCGTTTTTGTGATTAATTGACTTCTTCTTTGAGCAGCTTGCCGGCGGTAAACTTGACCGCCTTGCTCGCGGGGATGTTGATTTCTTTACCAGTACGGGGGTTGCGGCCCTTGCGCGCGGCGCGCTGAACCACTTTGAAGCTGCCGAAACCGGTGAAGGTAACGGAGTTACCCGACTTGAGAGCATCAGTCAGGGAATCAAGGGTTGCATTGAGCACTCTTTCAGCTTGGGCTTTGGAAGCCAAGCCGGCCTTGGCACGAATCTGATCTACCAGTTCAGCTTTGGTCATTATTTTCAACTCCATCCATTTAGGTTTATGGCTGACGACACTCGTCGGCCGGTTCTTTTGCATATGTACTAGGCAAAGACCAGGCGGCTGTCAATCATATTTTCTGTATGTTTTTTAAGAAAATCGGCGAGGATCCTTTTTTTTCAGCGATAAGACGCCGGATTCAGGAGGCAATCGCCAAGTTTTGCTTAAAAAGGCCAGGAGACGAATAATCTTTGCAGGACGGCCCTTTATCGAGACTTCCCCTGCGGGACGCAAGGGAGTATAGTTCCCGGCAGGAACATTTTACATCCACTTTCAGCATATAAAGGGTGTGCTTATGACGACAATGGTGCTTAAGAAAATTTTGGCCGGGGCGGCCCTGCTGCTGACTCTCGGGCTTATCAGCGGTTGTGCGGGCGATGTGGTTAATTTACGTTATGTGGCCGTGGGCCCTGTTTTGCAAAACAGCGGCAAAGAGGTCACCTTGCTGGAGCTTGAAGACAGGCGCCCGCAAACGGTGGCCGTGGGTCAGCGCAAGGACGGCGGGCTGTTTGCCGGCGATGTGCGGGTCAGCGACTGGGTAAGCCGGGCGCTGGCCGATGAATTTGTCCGCCAGGGCGTACAGGTTTATTACGCCGGGGAAGGCGTAAGCTCTCCCGGAGCTCCGGTGATTTCCGGCAGTGTGGAGAATTTATGGCTTACGGAAACCGGGAACACCAGCTATGACGTGGATATGAAGATAACCCTGCACTTAAGCGACAGCAGCGGCAAGGCCATTTACACGGAAAGCTTCTGGTGCAAGCAAAACGCGCAGTTTTTACCCAGCGACAGCAATATTTCCAATTTAATGTCTGATACTTTGCGTGATCTGGTGGCTCCGGCGGCCCAGGCCATGCGCAACCGCCTTTAGTTTTTCGATCGGGAGAGGAGAATCTCAAGGCGCATCCCTTGAAGCTTTCCTCTCCCGAGCCTGCTTTTTGCCTAGCCTTTTTGGACGGCAGGGGCCGCCAGGCCGTAAAGGCTTGTATTTCAGCCCGGATTTTCCGGGCTGACCAGGGCTCCTTCCCATTCACGCCCCAAGGGTTTGTCAAGGCCGATGCCGCACAGGGTGTCCTTAATCCAGACAATGCGGCCGGTGTGGCCTTCCAGTACGCCATTGAAGATTTCCGGGCCGCTGATGACCGTAAAGGTGGTGCCGACCACCGGCAAGGGTTTTTGCATGGCGCCGGGTAAATTGAGCATAGCCCCGCCCCGGCTCAGGTTCAGCAGCATGCAAGTGGTGGTATCCGAGTTTTTAAAGCAGATTTCCACAAAATAAAGGTTATCCAGAGGAAATCTTTGCGATGAACGGCGTTCATCCATAGGCTTGGCCTCCTAGAATTATGTGTCGCATAAAGACCATACTTTAAAAGGCGGGGTTACGTCCAGAAATTCCGGTTATTCGGTGCAATAAATCTATATAATGGCGAGCAGAGCTTATTTTCCCAAAAAATCAAGGTATTGTTTGGCGACATGCATACCCGGGCTGAAACTCAAAATTTGTTCCAAGACGGCTCTGGCCTCGGTATCGGCGCCCAATTCGTGGTAAACCCTGGATAAGTTGAACATGATATTGGGATTTTCCGCATCTGATTCCAGGGCCTTGCTGTAGTAAAACACCGCCTGGTGAAGGTTTCCCGCCCGGCGGTGGTTGATGGCCGCATCCACCAGAATGTGGTTGAACAGGGTGGTTGTTCCGGAGAAATTCGCGGCAACGATCACTTCGCGTGCAAGATCCTCCTCGGCGCGTCTGGCGTCGGGGCCGGGCAAATCGCGGGCGGTGCGGCACAGCCGCCGCACAGCATCAAGCAGCTCGGCGCTTTGCGGGTTGCCGCGCAAAGGCGCGTTATGGGCCAGAGTTTGTTGCAGTTCGGTCAGGGCATTTGCCCAAGCTGCGTGCAGAGCTTTGCCCGAGGGATGAAACTCGCTTAAAAACTCATCCTGGCCGAGCACATAGGCATCCACCGTGAAGCCGCCGTCGCTTTTGAGGGCCACGGTAGGGTAATTTTCCGAAGGATGTGCCATAACCAGAAAGCCGGCCGGATTATTTTCCCACAACGGCGGAGGCAGCTCAATGTCTTTGGCGAAAAAGCCCAGGAGTTTAACGTTCATGGCTATAGCGTGTTAAGTTGTTGCGGCTCTAATTAAGGGCGGTCTTCATACTTCCAAATAAGATCGTTTTCCACAGCGATATTGTAAAGGCGCTCCACTTCCACCAGGGGCAGCTTGCCCTGGCCCCTGAATTCGCGCCAGATGGTCTGCTTGGTTATATACCTCGACAGGGCGAAGCTCACCGGCGCCGCGGCAATAAGCATGCCGCCCACATAATAGGGTAAAAAGGCCAGAGCTATAACACCCGCCGCCAGAAACGCGGGCCCCAGCAAGCTGAAGATGGCGCCGGACCAGCTTTGCACCCAGCCGTTTTTGATCAGGGCAAGGTAGGCGGCGTTGTCCAGCACCACGCGGCGGGCAAAGTCCGCGTCTTGCATCCGGCGGGCAAAGTCCGTGTAGGGTATCTTTTTCAGCGCGTTTTTAAATTTTTTGGGTTCAGCCACCTGCGTCTCCGCAATTTTGCGTTTTAAGGAACAATAACCTTGATGAACCGCTTCTTGCCCAACTTGAGCACATGCTCGCCCGCGGGCAGAGGCGCGATTTCATCAGACCAGCGGACATCATTTACGGCGAGGGCTCCTTGGCGGATGAGGCGGCGGGCCTCGCCACGCGAGGCCACGGCCCCGGCTTTTTCCAGCACGGCCGGCGCGGAATTTTCTTCATCCGGAGCTAGGCTCACGCAGGGCATATCTTCAGGCGCGCCACCCTTGGCAAACACGGCGTTGAATTCATCTTTGGCGGCCATGGCCGCATCTTCTCCGTGGTAGCGGGCAGTGAGTTCAAAGGCCAGGGATTCCTTGACCGTTTTAGGGTGAGCTTCGCCCTGCGCAGCTTTTTCGCGCAAAAGCGCGATGCTCTCAAGGCTCATGTCGGATAACAGCTCGAAATAGCGCCACATCAGCTCGTCGGACACAGACATGAGCTTGCCGAAGATCTGCCCCGGCGCTTCAGTGATGCCCACATAATTGCCCAGAGATTTGGACATTTTTTTGATTCCATCGAGGCCTTCCAAAAGAGGCACGGTGAGAATGCACTGCGGTTCCTGCCCGTAATGGCTCTGCAGATGGCGGCCCATGAGCAAATTGAAAAGCTGGTCCGTGCCGCCCAGTTCAATGTCGGCTTTAAGGGCCACAGAGTCATACCCCTGAATCAGGGGGTAGAGAAATTCGTGCACGGCAATGGATTGCCCGGTTTCGTAACGGTTACGGAAATCTTCGCGCTCAAGCATGCGGGCCACGTTGTAGTGGGAGGCCAGGCGGATGAAATCCACGGACGACAGGCCGCTCATCCAGGTGGAGTTGAATTCCACTGCGGTTTTAGCCGGATCGAGGATCTTGAAGACCTGGGCCTTGTAGGTTTCGGCATTTTGCAGCACCTGCTCGCGGGTGAGGGCGGGGCGGGTGTCGGAGCGGCCGGAAGGGTCGCCGATCATGCCGGTGAAATCGCCGATGAGAAAGATAACCTCGTGCCCCAGTTCTTGAAAGTGTTTAAGCTTTTGAATGAGCACCGAGTGCCCCAGGTGCAGGTCGGGCGCGGTGGGGTCGAAGCCGGCTTTGACGCGCAGGGGTTTGCCCCGGGCCAGCTTTTTGCGCAGCTCCGCTTCATCGATAATATCCACGGCGCCGCGCCGGATCAGTTCCATTTGCTTATCTATGTCCATTGTCTTTAGTCTCCGAGTCCTGAGTCAAAAAGAATATATCTGTCGCAAACTATGGCTGGTTTTGTCAATACAGGCGCGTTTCGCGTCAGGCCGGGATGTTTATCAGTTTAAGACCCAGAGCTTTGCCGTTTGTATCGTCAATGTCGGCCAGCAGGCCGTTGATGGCGGCCGCGCCTTTGGCCGGTTTGAAAGCCACAGGCAGGCCGCCGACAAAGCGGGCCACACTGTTTTCGACGTTCATGCCGATGACCGAAGCCTTAACCCCGCACATGCCGAGGTCGGTAAGAAACCCTGTGCCGGCGGGCAAGATCTGCGGGTCATTGGTCTGCACATGGGTGTGCGTGCCCGCCACCAGGGAAACTTTGCCGTCCAGCCACCAGCCCATGGCCATTTTTTCGCTGCTGGCTTCGGCGTGAAAATCCACTGCCCGGATTTTGACCCGATCCGGAATTTCAGCCAAGAGGGCCGCGGCCGTATGAAAAGGGCAGTCCACATTGTCCAGAAACACCCGGCCCAGCAGGTTCATAACCGCGACCTCACGGCCGTCGGGCAGGGTGAAGACGCCAAGACCCCGGCCCGGCGCGCCCGGCGGGTAATTGGCCGGCCGCAACAGGCGCGGCTCTTTGTCCAGGCTGTGGTAAACATCTTTGTGGCGCCAGATGTGGTTGCCGCTGGTCAGCACGTCAATGCCCATGGCCAGGAGTTCAACCATGCTGTCCCGGGTCAGGCCTACGCCGCCCGAGGCGTTTTCGGCATTGCCGATAACCAGGTCCACTGCCAGATTTTGCCGTAAGTCCGGCAGGCGGGTTTTGAGCGCGTTGCGGCCGGGTTGGCCGAAAATATCGCCGAGCATTAAAATTCGCATAGCAAAAGCACTTTAACGGATATTCAGGGTAATGACAAAGAAAATGAAAGGGCGGGAACGCAAGTTCGCGTTGCGCCGGGAAAGGCGCGGACGGCTGAAATCGCCCGCGCGGGCGGCTTCAGGCAATGCGTAAAAAAAGAAAGGTCTCCCCACATGTTTTAGGCCTATTCCTGCCCATCATCGCTGCCAACAAGACCGGAAGCAGCCGGGACTCGATTTTTTTTCTTATTTTGATAGATTTGGCGGTCATATGGTGCTATGGCTGGAACACGTGAGCTTAATTTGCGATTTTTTTATGTGGTAAATAAAGACAGCAGGTAAACTAATATATGTACAAAGGTATCGGAATGTTGACCATGAGAAATTTGTGTTTGACCCTGATTTTCGGCCTGTTGCTGGCTTTGGCAGGCTGTGCGGGCAAAGGCCCGACTCTGGCCAAAACCCAGTCGCCCGACGCGCCGGAGCTGTACGCCCAGGCTCAGGATTTGTACGGAAGAGCCTCTGACGAAGCGGAGGTGAAGGCCGCCGTGGCCGCTTATGAAAAAGCTGTCCGCGCCGGCAGTCCCGAAGCCGCCTGCGAGTTGGCCGAGTTGTATTTGAGCGGTTACGCGCCGGTGAAGCCGGGCAAGGATGAAAGCGCCCAGGAAGCCGCGGATAAGGCGGCGTTCAATTTATACCTCCAGGCGGCCAAGACCGGCTATGCCCCGGCGCAGTATAAAACCGCAGGCATGTACGCGGACGAGCGCGGCGTGAAGCGGGATATGATCGAAGCCCGCTCTTGGCTGCTCAAGGCCGGCGAGGCCGGTTACCCTGACGCGCAGGCCAAGCTGGGCTATGCTTATTATGAAGGCTGCGGCTGCGGTCCGGACTGCGATTGCGGCTCCAGTTGCTGCTTCGGCTTTGACCAGGACTACGGGCAGGCCAAATATTGGTATGAGCGCCTGGCCGCCAACAGCGACAAAAGTGCCGCCGCCGGAGGGCGGGACAGGCTGGCCGACCTGTACGCGCGGGGCGGCGCCGGCAGCAGCCCTGATTACGCCGCTGCGGCCAAACTGTATGCAAGCGCCGCAGCCGAGGGCGATGCCCACGCCCAGAGCGAACTGGCCTTTTTATACTTCCGGGGTCGGGGCGTGCCGCATGATTACGAAAAGGCCGTGAACCTGCATGAAGACCTGATGGAGCGCTACGGCGAAAACTCTTACGGCTACAACATGGCGGTGCTTTACTATTACGCCCCGGCCGGCAAAGACCAGGCCCTGCGCCACAAGGAAGCCTTCCGCTTGTTCAAGAACGCGGCCGCTTCCGGAAATTACGCCTATGCCGAAAGCGCCCTGGGCGAATGCTATGAAAACGGCGTGGGCGTGGCCCGCAACTATGCGGAAGCCGCCAAATGGTACGGCTTGGCTGCGGACAAGGACTTTGCCGATGCCCAGTTCCTTTTAGGCGAGCTATATCGCCGCGGCCTTGGAGTCAAACGCGACTACAACAAGGCGCTGATTTTATTTGAAAAAGCCTCCAGTCGCGGCCTGGCCTGGGGCTATCGCGGCGAAGCCGGGGCTGCTTATCGCGGCGAAGGCATAGAGCGCAATTACCCCCGTGCGCTGGAGTTGTATACCAAGGCTGCGGAAATGGGCGATCAGGAATCCATGTTCATGCTCGGTCAGATGTACGAGCGGGGCGAAGGCACGGCCAAAGATCCCATCGCGGCCCGCAAGTGGTATCGCCAGGCCGCCGAGTATCCGGCTTCCGAATCTCATTATTGGGACCCGGAAAAGGTGGCCCGGTATAACGCCAAGGGCCGCGCCGCGCTGCAGCGCCTGGGCGGCGAATAGACGTGAACTCGTAGGGAGGGGGGAACCCCAAGGAGCAAGGCCCCTTCAGGTTCCCCCCTCCTGAACCCTGATTGGGGGCATTGTTGCAAAATGTTCAAAAAAATTTTTGGAAGGGCAGACCATGAACATAAAAAATCGTTTTAAATTAATGCCGATCGCCTTCCCTGTGCTGGCGGCTTTGGTATTGGCGGTGGGCCTGCTCACCGGCTGCGCCGGCAAGGCCCCTTCCTTAGGCAAAACGCCTGCTTCTGATGCGCAGGCTTTTTATGAACAGGGCCGCAGCGCCGAATACAACGGCGAATATAAAGCCGCGGCCGATGCTTACGGAAGGGCCGTGCGCGGCGGACTTCCCGAAGCTTCTCTTGCCCTGGCCAATCTTTATGAAACCGATAGCCTTGAGGGCGTAAGCGAAAAGGAGCGGAACTCGGCCATAGTCAAGTTGACCACCGACGCGGCTGAAGCCGGGCATACGCCGGCCATGTTCCATTTGGCCAATATTTATAAAGACGGCCGCTATGCGGAAAAAGACACGGTTAAAGCCACTGAGTGGCTGACCCGCGCCGCGGAAGCAGGCGATATGGAAGCCATGACCACTTTGGCCGAAGGCTATCGCAAGCTGTGCGGCTGCGGGCCGGTGTGCGCCTGCGGCCCCGATTGTCCGGCCAAGGCGGCGCTCTGGCCGGTGGAGCAGGATATTGATCAGGCCGTTTACTGGTTCAAGCGTGCGGCTGAAAAAGAGAACACCTACGCGGCCTGCATTTTGGGTGAAATTTACAGCGAGGGCATCGAAGCCAAGCTGAACTACGCGGAAGCCGCCAAGTGGTATGCTTTGGCTGCGGAAAACGGCAGCAGCACAGGTGAAAACAATCTGGCCAACCTGTATCTGGTGGGTCAGGGCGTGCCCAAAGACCATGCCAAGGCCGCTGAGCTGTATACCCGGGCTATGGAAGGCAGCGCAGGACCTACAGCCAGGTATAATCTGGCCGAGCTGAAATTGTACGCCGCGCCGCCTTTCCGCAATTACAAGGAAGCCGTGCCGGCGATCAAAGCCGCGGCCGAAAACGGCGACACCTACGCCCAGGTGACCTTGGGCGAAATGTATGAGACCGGTCGTGGCGTTAAGCGTGACTATAAGGAAGCTGCCAAATGGTACCGGAGCGCTGCCGATTATAATCGGGCCGAAGCTATGGTCGCTTTGGGCGAGATGTACCGCACCGGCCGTGGCGTGCCTGTGGATTATGTTCAAGCCAAAGAATACTTTGAACACGCCGTGGAACTGTATAATTATTGGGGCTACCGCGGGCTGGGCAAGCTTTATGCCAACGGGCAGGGCGTGCCGCGCGATGAGGCCAAAGCCAAGAATTATTATCTGAAAGGCGCGGAAAAAGGCGACCAGGAAGCCATGTTCCTGCTGGCTGAAATCTTGGAACACTCAGGCTACGTGCAGAGCGCCCGTGAGTGGTATCGGGCTGCGGCGGATTACACCATCAACGAGTTGCCCCGGGCCAGCTATACCCGCGATTTTGATGTCGCGCCCATTGCGGTCAAGTCTCGCGCGGCTTTGCAGCGCCTTGGCGGCTAGGTAGACAGCGAACTAAAATGCTAGTTGCAAGGCCCGGATGTGTGACGCATTCGGGCCTTGTGCGCATCTTTGCCCGTTTTGTCTTTAAGGAGAATCAATTATGTCCAGAATTTTAAAGTTTACGGCTGTGCTGCTTCTGGCCTTTGTCCTGGCCGGCTGCGCCTCGCGCCAGGCTGCGCCCACCCTCGCCCCCGCCAAGAGCGCCGAAGCCGACGCCTTATACGCGCAGGCCCAGGAGATGCTCCATAACCAGGATATTGAGGAAGCAGTTCGTTTGTTGAACAAATCGGTCAAGGCGGGCAGCCCGGAGGCCGCGTTTTTGCTTTCAGTCATATACGATGAATATAAAGTGCCCGGCGTGACCCCGGAACAGGGCCGGCCCAACGCCGACAACCTGCTGCGCCAGGCCGCCGAAGCCGGATATGCGCCGGCCCAGGTGAGTCTTGCCCAGGCCTACGAGCATGGCCGCTTTGGCGAAGGCCGCATGGCCGACGCCCTGGAGTGGTACAAGCGCATAGCCTTGCAAGGCAATGCCGACGCCAAGTTCACGGTGGGCTATATCTATGCCTCGAGCGGGAAAGTGCCCCGCGATTATGCGGAAGCGGCCAAGTGGTATGCAATGGGCGCGGATCAGAATCATTTGGGGTGCATAAACAACCTGGCTATTTTGTATACTTGGGGCATGGGCGTGCCGCAGAGCTGGGGAAAGGCCATAGAGCTCTATCAGCGTCTGGTTGATCAAGGCTATGAGTTGGGCGCCTACAATTTGGGCGTGGTTTATTTTTGGGCGCCGGAACCCTACGGCGACCGCAAGGCCGCTGTGCAGGCCTTTCGCGAAGCCCTGGGCGCAAACGGCGGCTATGCGGAAAGCGCTTTGGGCGAAGCTTACGATCTGGGCCGGGGCGTTAAGCGCGATTACAAGCAGGCCTTTGACTGGTTTATGAAAGGCGCGGAAATGGGCTATTCCGAAGCGCAATTTTATGTGGGCGAATATTACCGCCAGGGCAAGGCGGTCAAGCGTGATTATGCCGAGGCGGTAAGCTGGTTTGAGCGCTCGGCCGCGCAGGATGACATCCGCGGTTTACGCGCTTTGGGCAAGGCTTACGCCAAAGGCGAAGGCGTGCCCGTTGACCATGATCGGGCCATGGCTTTGTATCTTAAATCGGCTGCGGGCGGCGACCAGGAAGCCATGTATCTTTTAGGCGAGGTTTACGCCAAAGG
>RCMY010005803.1_pt1 | contig 10419 bp, 10 predicted proteins | sample 2041341 | NCBI WGS metagenome assembly RCMY01 (sample SAMN09708234, study PRJNA481090) | Marine sediment metagenome, whole genome shotgun sequencing project.
CCCAACCGCGTGCTCATCCTCATCGACGGCCAGAAGATCGCTGAAAACAAGTCCATGGACGGTTCGGCCCTGCTTGTGGACCCTGCCATGATTGAAAGAATTGAAGTCATCAAGGGGCCTGCATCGGTGCTGTACGGCTCCGAAGCCATGGGCGGTGTCATCAACATCATCACCAAGAAGGGCGGCACAAAACCCATTCAGGGGCAGATCACCACAAGCTACAACGGCTCCACGCGCGGCTTCGACGAAAGCCTCTCGCTTTATGGCGGCTACGAGGGCTTCAAGTACAGGGTCACAGGAGCCAATACCTATCAGCACAGCCTGTCCACCCCTGACGGAGAGGCAAAACACTCCAAGTTCAAGCAGCAGTCCGGTTCGGCATTTCTGAGCTATGACTTCAGCCCCCACCTCACGGTGGGCGGCCTGTACGAGCAGTTTTACAGCGAGATTCTCGCCGGCAACAGAACATCACCCGAATTTTTTGTCGATATTTCTCCCTGGGAACGCAAAAAAACCGCCGTGTTCGCCGAGATCAAGGACATAGCCTCCTTTCTGCCGCGCCTGCGCATGGATGCATTCTGGCAGCACAACAAGAAAAAAATGCTCAACCATGTGGAAGAGGGCGCGGCCATGCTGATGGACAACCGCGCCAACAACAACAACGAACAGTGGGGCGCAAGCCTTCAGTCTGACTGGGCTATTGGCGAGAGCAACTACCTCATCGCCGGCTATGAATTCAACAGGGACGGTCTCGACGCCAAAACTGACCAGAACATAACGGCCACGGGGTACAAATATGGCCGTCTTATAACCACCGACATTGACTCCCGCTACAAATACAAAGGATACATGGACACCCATGCCCTGTATGCGTTGATGGAAAGCAAGCTGCCCTGGGATTTCACATTGTCCTACGGTGTGCGCCAGACCTGGGTGCATTCGGATATGGGCACAGCCCGGGGCAATAGACTCCTCCAGATAAGCGGCTTGCCCATGCCCATGCCGCCGCAGTACAGCGGCATTGACGCTGGCACCACTGGCGACACATGGGAATCAAATCCCGTATTCAACGTTTCGCTCATGTGGCAGGGCATTCAGGATCTGACCCTGCGCGCGGGTTTCTCGCAAGGGTTCCGCGTGCCCAGCCTGCAGGATAAATACATCATCTCCACTATGGGTGGCAGCACGGTATATCCCAACCAGGGTCTCAAGCCTGAAAAATCCAACACCTGGGAACTGGGCGCGCGCTACTTCGCGCATGGCCTCAGCCTTGACGTCACGGGCTTCTATACTGTGGCTGACGATTACATTTCTTCAATGCAGAACAGCGACAACTCGTACCGCTTCCAGAACGTCAGCAAAGCCAAGACCCACGGTGTGGAGTTCAGCGCGGGCTACGACCTGCCCTTTGGTTTTACGCCTTACATCGATGTTACCTGGATGAAGCGCGAGTTCAACAACGACAAATACAAGACCTGGAAAACCGGCACGCCCGAATGGACGGGACGTACCGGCGTACGCGCACTCTACCCCGTCAATGAAAACCTCGACATCATTGGCGACGCCTACATCCGTTTTGCCAGCAAAACCGAACTGGAGAGCGGCACCACTTCTCGCACCATATATCGCAGTGACGAGTGGACCACGGCCAACGCCATGCTTGGCGTAAAGTTCGGCTCTGAAAAACAGTATACCGTTGTCGGCGAAGTGCTTAATATTTTTAATCAGGAATATACTCTCAATACTGGCGACTCCATTTACGAACCTGGGGTGCACGCCAACATCAAGGTCAGCGTAGAGTTTTAATTATCAGGCCCGTCTCTTTTGACATTGAATTTCATATTCAGTTGGTATAAGAGACGGGCCAGGAGCTACATAATGAAGTCCACGGTCAACCGCTACTGGAATGCCCATGAGCTGGTGGTCATCGGGGTATTTTCGGCAGCCGCCAAAATTTCCACCTTGCTGGTGGCTCTGGCCGGAGGAGGCATGAACCCCGTGTCTCTTCTGCTGAAAAACCTCGTCTTCACCACCCTCTTGATAGTCATGCTTTACAAGGTGCGCAAACCCGGCACCCTGCTGCTTTTCGTGCTTATCAACATGCTGGTGAGCGCCCTTCTGCTTGGCGCAAGCCTCACGCTGCTTCCGGCCATGTTGCTGGCGGCCCTGATTGCAGAAACGGCGGCGGCCCTGACGGGCGGGTTATCGCGGCCCTGGGGGCCTCTGGTGGCTGTGGCCGTGTTTGACCTGCTGTTCCGCATCTGTTCCCTGGGCGTTTCATGGCTGGTCATGCGTGAAAACCCCGCCATGCTCGTGGCAGCCGTGCCCATTGTGGGGGTGGGCTACGTGGGCGCTCTTATGGGCCTTTTTACCGGCGTAAAAGCCGTCAGGGAGCTGCGCCATGCAGGCATCGTACGCCAGTAACCGTCCCTTGCCGCAAGGCTGGCTGTATGAGGCAGACGTGCGGGCGAAAATCGGGGTGAGCGTGCTCGCCTCGCTGGGAACCCTGGCCACCTCCAACCTTGAGGGACAACTGCTGCTGGCAGGAGCCTCGCTGTGCTATGCCCTGTGCATGCGCAGACCCCTGGCCCTGCTCGCCGCCTATGGCGTTATGACTGTCATGATCTTTCTGGCCATGGGCTGTGTATGGATTATGGGCAAATTCTCTCCCCGGCTCATGGGCGGCATGAACTTCATATCCCTGACCATTCCCTTTCTGCGGATGCTGACCATGATGCATGTGGTGCTGCCCCTGGCGCTTTCCAGCCGGGTGCAAAACCTGCTGGACGCCCTGCGCGGGCTCAAGCTGCCCTTCTGCATCTATCTGCCGGCCGCCGTCATCCTCCGGTTCATCCCCACCTTTATCAATGACGTGAAGCAGGTGACGGAGTCCCTCAAGATGCGCGGCTACCGGCTGAACCCGTGGACTATGACGCGCCATCCCGCGCTCAGCATGCGCCTGTTGCTCACGCCGCTGCTTTTCCGCTCGCTGCGCACGTCTGAAGACCTGGGCGTCGCTGCGGAACTCAAGGGGCTTGGCATGGGCGAAAAACTCACCCCCTACCGCAAAAGGGCCTGGACCAGCCGCGACAGCCTGCTGCTGGCCGCCGCCCTGCTTGTGGTGACCGGCGCCATTGCCTGCCAGTACACGCTGGGCGGAACCACCCTGGGAGGTATGCGCTGATGCTGCGCTTTGAAGATGTCAGCTATACCTATCCTTTTCAGGAACGTCCGGCGGTGAGCCATATCTCGCTGCACGTCAAGCCCGGCGAAGTGGTGCTCTGCACCGGTGCCAGCGGTTGCGGCAAATCAACGCTCATCCGGCTGGCCAACGGTCTGTGCCCCCTGCATTTTGCGGGCACACTTGAAGGCCGGGTGCTGGTCAACGGCGTCTCCACTCTGGAGCAGGATCTGCCCCACCTGGCGCGGCAGGCGGGCACGCTTTTTCAGGACCCGGAACAGCAGTTCTTTGCCCTCAACGTGGAGGACGAACTGGCCTTTGCCCTGGAGTGGCAGGGCATGCCCGCAGAACAGATGCACGAAACCGTGAAGCGCTCGGTGCGTGAATTCGGGCTGCACCCGCTGCTGGGCGCGTCCATTCATGAACTGTCGGAAGGGCAAAAGCAGAAGGTGGGGCTCGCCACCCTGTGGACGCAAACACCCCAGGCCCTCATTCTTGACGAACCCACCGCCAATCTGGACCCGGAATCCACAGTGGAACTGGCCCTGCAACTCAAGCAGCTCAAGGCGCAGGGCATGGCCATACTTGTGGTGGACCACCGCCTGTACTGGCTGGCCGACGTGGCCGACAGGGTCATTGTCATGCAGGACGGGCACATCCGGGAACAGGGGGAATTCTCCCTGCTGCATGATGCGGAACTGCGCGCACGCTACGGCCTGCGTGAAGCCAGCGTGCCCGATGTGCGCCACACCCTGCCCTCCTGTTGCGTAGCCGGGCAGCACCCGGTAGAGGCGCACGACCTGACCTATGCCCACACCGGGCAGGAGCCTCTGTATTGCAACGCCCGCTTTGCGCTGCCTTCGGGCATCACGGCGCTCATCGGCCCCAACGGCACGGGCAAGACAACGCTGGCCCGTGTGCTGGCCGGGCTGAACCAGCCCCAGGCCGGAGAAATCACCATGGATGGGCTGCCCCTGAACCCGCGCCAGCGCCTTGCGGGCACAGGCATTGTGCTGCAGAACGCCGACCACCAGTTGCATATGCGCACGGCCCTGGCCGAGGTGCAGACCTGCCTTGACCTCGCGGGGCAAAAGGGCGGCAAGGCCGCCATGGAACTTCTGGCGGCCTTTGGCCTGGAATCCCTTGCCAACCGCCATCCCCAGTCCCTTTCCGGCGGTGAAAAACAGCGCCTCGTCATTGCCTGCGCTCTGGCCAAAAAACCGCGCCTGCTCATCCTTGACGAACCCACAAGCGGTCTGGACGGGCAAAACATGTCACGGCTGGCGCAGGCGCTGGAAGCCCAGACGCAGGACGGACGCTGCATCCTGCTCATAACGCATGACCTTGAACTGCTGGCCCGCATGGGCCGCCATGCCCTGCGGCTGCCCCTGCCGCCGAGTTTACGCGCAACCGGTGGACAAGGGGAACGCACCGACACACAGGAAGCCGTCACCACGGCCGCATAGAGCAGTTTACGAATGAAATGAGTTAAATGCTCTAAAGGAGAATTTCAGATGAGTACCTGCACTACAGACGCTGCCGGGGCCGAAAGCCTGCGCCAGCAGGTGGAAACACTGCTGACCGAACAGAAAATGGTCATGCTCGACACCATTGCCCGCCACTGCGGCGTCAGCGAACTGACCGCCGCCCGCGCCCTGCCCGCCAACATGAGGGCCTTTGCCCCCGCTGCGGCCTTTGACGACGTGTGGCAGGGGCTGACCCAGTGGCCCGGCGCGACCTTCATCATGCGGCACGCCCGCAGCGTTGTGGAAATCAAGGGGCGCATCCCCGGCGGCAAGCACGCCGGCGGCTACTTCAATCTTGAGCACGGCCTTCCCCTGGGCGGTCATATCTGCAGCGACGAGGCGGCCCACATCTGTTTTCTGTCGCTGCCCTTCATGGGGCTCGAAAGCCACAGCGTGCAGTTCATTGACGCGGCCGGGGCCGTCCTGTTCGCCATCTATGTGGGCCGTGAAAACAAGGCGCTTATTCCCGAAGCCCGCGACGGCTTTTTCGCCCTGCGCAACGCTTTCGGCAAGGAGGACATATAATGAAAAGTCTTGTGGTCTATTCTTCGCGCACCGGCAATACCCGTAAAATAGCCGAGGCCGTGGCCGAAGCCCTGCCCGGCTGCCATCTGCACCCGGTGGAAGAAGCCCCGCAGCCCGAAGGCTACGACCTTGTGGCCGTGGGCTACTGGGTGGACAAGGGCATGCCCGACGACGCGGCCAAAAAGTACATGGAACGCATCAAAAACAGCACTGTGGCCCTGTTCGGCACGCTGGGCGCGTGGCCGGATTCGGAACACGCCGCCCAGTGCAAGGTGCAGGGCGAGGCATTGCTGACCGAACCCGCACAGGGCAATACCGTGCTTGGGACGTTTCTTTGCCAGGGCCGCGTAGACCCCGCCGTGGTGGCCATGATGCAGAAAATGGCCAACAACGCCCACCCCATGACTGAAGAACGGCGCGCCCGTCTTGAAGAGGCGGCCAAACACCCCGACGCGGAAGACTGCCGCAAAGCGCGTGAGACCTTCGCGGATTTTGCCCGCGCACTGGGCTCAAAGCCTGAAGCTGAACTTGCCCGAAAAAACGCATAAGGATACCAGCCATGAATTTGGCCGCCATTTACAATACCATTGGCCCTGCGGGCTGCGCCCTTGTGGTTGTGGGCTGCGCTGGCGTGTACATCGCCTTTCGCACCTATTTTTATCTCGCTCTGGTCTGGCGCAACTTCCAGCACGGCTTTCTCGACCTGGAAAATACGGGCGAAAGCCGCTGCCTGCGCAACAACAACAGCGACAACCCACTGATCGCCATTGTGCGCGATGTGGTCAAGACCCACAGCGGGCACTCACAGGATATCAGGGCCGAGGTGGCCTATCTGTTCCACCGCAATTTCGAGCAGACCACCAAGAGCCTGTGCTGGCTGCGCCTTGTGGCCATGATCTCCCCCCTGATGGGCCTGCTGGGCACGGTGCTTGGCATGGTGCGCGTGTTTCAGGCCATTGCCGACACCGCCACCCCCGATCCGGCCCAACTGGCGGCAGGCATATGGGAAGTGCTCATCACAACGGCCATGGGCCTGAGCGTGGCCATACCCATGCTCATCGCCTATTACTTTCTGCTGCTCAAGTTCAAGGGTTTTCACATTGAAGCCGTGGAACACAGCTACCGCGCCCTTGAACTTTGCCAGGGTGCGGCCCGGCAGGCCCACGCCGCCGTGCCCGCCGCGCCAGGCGCGTCTGCCGTGCTGGCCGCGCCCGCTGTGAAGCGGGTTGTGGCGAGCCCCTCCGCGTCATGCCCAGTCAGTCCGGAACCGGAATCCGCATAAGGAGATCCCATGTTCGATCTGGACGAAGAAGTCAGCATTGATCTTACGCCGCTTGTGGACGTTATCATCGTATTGCTTTTTTTCTTTATTCTCACGGCCTCGTTCAGCAAGCCCATACTGGAGATTGTGCTGCCCAAGGCCGAAAACCCGGATCCCGGCTCAAGCCGGACCCCGGAACTGGTCATTTCCATAAAGCAGGACGGCACCATTCACCACGCGGGCCAGCAGGTCAGCAAGGAGGCCCTGCCCGCCCTGCTGGAAACAATGCCCGAAGCCCTGCTGAACCTGCATGTGGACGAAAAGGCGCCTTTCAACGCCTTTGTGGGCGTGGTGGATATGGCCAAGACCAAGAGAGGAGGTCGCTTTGTCATCAGCACTCAAGCGACATTGGCGTCCAAGCCATTATGACGCGGCTGCACAGACGCGCAGCCGCAATTATGCCCTGTGCATAACATCCGGCATCGTTGTGCTGGCGGTGCTGCTCATGTCTTTTTCAAAACAGCCTCAGCGCATGCTGCTTCCCGCCGCAGCGGCGGGGCCTGTGCCCCTGGCCATGCGGATAGAGTATGTGCCGCCAGTGGCAGAGCCGGAGCAAAAGCCGATCGATCGACGCCTCATGGCCGACGACTCGCCCTTCAGCGTTGCCCTGCCGCCGCAGGACGAGCCGGAACAGCCCAAGGAAACGCCCAAGCCGGAAGAAACGCTCAGGGTCGCGGAGCAAAAACCCAAGGTTCAGCCTCCGGCCCCCAAGCCCAAACCCGCGCCGGACAAGGCAGCACCGCAAAAGGTGCAACCGCCCAGACTGAAAGACGCGGTTCCCGGCCCGCGTAATCAGGAGGGCCACCCCCAGGGCAGCCCGGATGGCGGCATTGCAGGCGGCGTACCGGGGGGCGTGCCCGGCGGCAGGGCCGGAGGCATGGATGGGGGCGTTGCGGGCGGCGTGCCCGCCTCCACCAGGAATATGGCCCTGAGCAGGATACTCAGCGCTGTGGAAAAGCACAAAAACTACCCCAAGCACGCGCGCCGCAGCGGCGCGGAAGGGCTGGTCATCCTGCTGGTCAGCGTGAACGACCAGGGACGCATCACGGCCAGCACTCTGGACAAGCACTGCGGTCAGGCGGCATTGGACACGGCCACCAAGGAACTGGGGGAAAAGCTGATGGGATTGAACACCGGCGTTCAGGGCGCGGCGTTCAGCGTGCGCGTGCCGGTGGAATACAAGCTGAAATAGGGCTGTGCATATGGCAGGCGCACCGACGCCGCTCGCGCCACTTCGGGAGCCGTGCGCGGCAGCCGGACGCATCCGCATCCGCCACAGGCACGCCTGCCTGGACGGCCGCATGGACGCCGCCTGGACGGCCGCATGGACGGCCGCATGGACGCCCGCATGGACGCCGCCTGGACAGCTTCATGGACGCCGCAAGACGCCGCATGGACGTCGCAAGGCATTTACCAGGTTGGCAAATCAGGCGTCAGAACTGCAAGGCAGCCTGGCGGGACAATCTCCATCCACGGCCTGACCAAACTGTTTTTGTTCACAAGGCAGCTTGCGAGCATGTGGCGCAACAGCGGGTTCTCCGCAGGGAACCGCAGAGGCCGCATGGGGCCGCGCAAGGCGGCCTGGCAGCATGGGAGCCGCAGGGGGGCCGCGCCTCAGCCTTCATCCACAAAATCACGGCGGTTTACAATGGCCGGGGGCGTTTCATCGCCCTTGGGCACCCGGTGCTTTTTGGCCGTGTGCGCATCGCGCAGGACAATGCTTTTTTCCTGCCAGCCCTCCCACTGCGGCATGGTGTGGCGCATGTACAGCACAAAAAGCCGCCAGCGCATCATGACGTCGTCGGGCATGTCATGCTCAAGCTTACAGGCCATGTCCGCCGCCGTTTCTTCCGGCAGCTGCAGCACCGTGGAAAAAAATTCCCGCAAAACCATATTGCGATGGGCCAGGCGTTGCCCTGCCTGAAGGCCCTTTTTCGTCAGATTCACCAGGCTATAAGGCTCATAGCTGATATAGCCACGTTTGGCCAAGGATCGCAGGGCGTTTGTCACCGAAGGACGGGCGACCTTGGCTGCCTCTGCAATATCACTGGGTCGACACGCGCCTGTGGCGAATTCCTGTTTGAAGATGATGGCCAGATAGTTTTCCAGGGCAGGAGAAAGGTCTTTTTCATCCTGAACCATTGAACCAGCTCCTTGCATTTTCAGCTCCATATGTGGCCGGATGGCGTGCACCACAAATATCAGAGAACACGTATGCCACCAAACCATTTTTTCTGCATATAGATTTGCAGCGTCCAGAGGGAAGAAACCAGGCCGCCGCACGCCATGCCAACATACGCCCCAATGGCTCCAAATTCCAGCCAGTGGGCAAGGCCGTAAGTCAGCGGCACGGACACGCCCCAGGTAGTGAAGCAACTTACCCGGCAGGTAAAGCGTGTGGCTCCCGCGCCTGCCAGCACCGCGCTCAGCATCTGGCTCAAGCCCTGCACGGGCAACACCAGGCAGGATATCCACAAAAACATTTTGGCAAGCTCAGCCGTGGCGGTGTCCTGGGTAAAGAGCATGACGACAGGCTGGCAAAGCAGGCACAGCCCCAGCCCGGCCACAGCCAGGGCCAAAGCCGCCCACAGGCCGTAGCGCATGCCAAGGGCATATCCCTCACGCCCCATGCCCGCGCCCAGCAGATGCCCGCCAAGGATGGTCAGGGTCATGCCAAGCCCTGCCATGGGGAAAAGCAGAAAGCCCAGAACGCGCATGCCAAGGGTCATGGCGGCAATGGAGTCCACAGCGTGCAGGGGCAGGCTGGAAACGCAGGCAAGGATGGCGATGCTGCCCGCATGTCCGGCCACATTGCCAAGAGCCGCAGGAGCGCCCACGCGCCACAACCTGGGCATGGCCAGCCTGTTCCAGCGCCAGGCGGCAAATGACGACGCCTGTAAAATGCCCACGCGCACGGCCAGGATGATATTGCAGGCAAAGCCCGCCAGGGACGAGGCAAACGTCGTCCAGGCCACGGCGGCATAGCCAAGCTGCGGGAAGCCCCACCAGCCAAGCCCCAGCCCCACGCTGCTGACAAACTTGATGGCCGTCACAAGACACAGGGTGGCCGTGGGCAGCCAGACCATCTTGTGCACGCGAAAGACGGAATTCAGCATGACAAGGCTGTAATAAAAGGGCAGTTGCACCGCATAGGCAAAGGCAAAGGTGCGCACCATGGGCGCTATGGCCTGCGGCACCATATCCGTCATGGGCAGTGCCATAAGCACGGCAAGCCCCAGCAGCGCAATGACGGATCCAGTCGCAAAGGAAAGACAGACGATCAGGCCGGAATACCGACGGGCACGCAGGGGCTTGCCCGCGCCAAGGGACTGGCTGACCATGGCCATGCAGCCGCTGCCCACCACCGCCGTCAACAGCATCAGAAAGGCGAGTATCTGCGAGGTGAAGCCAAGGGCGGCCAGAACACCCTCGTTGAGCTGGCCCGCCACCCACAGGTCGATCATGGACATGGCCATGTAGCAGAACACCAGACCCATCTGCGGGATGGTGAGAAGCGCTACTTCGCGGACGGAAACGGCCTTGGTTTCGGGCATGTGGCATAGTGCCGCACTGAATTGTCAATGTCAAATAAAGTTAGTCTAAAATAATTAATTTAGTGCTGTAGTTCTTTTTGGCAGCAGCCATCTAGGCCAGGCCTGTGGGCATACCAGCCAGCCCTGTGGCCATGTCGGCCTGCCCCTCCCCATTTTCGCCACCCCGTGCCCACACGAACAGCCCACTCCCATGCCAGCCAGGCATTCCCACACTGGACAGCCCACTCCCATGCCAAACCGCCCATGTAAATACCGGCCAGCCCCCATTCCCATACCTGCCCGCCGTGCCCGTTCCGGTCAGACCACGGCCCG
>RCMY010005804.1_pt1 | contig 10419 bp, 10 predicted proteins | sample 2041341 | NCBI WGS metagenome assembly RCMY01 (sample SAMN09708234, study PRJNA481090) | Marine sediment metagenome, whole genome shotgun sequencing project.
CACGGGCTACGGCGAGCCCGCCACCCTCATCTCCGGCATCGTGCTTATGCCCATTATCCTGGTCATCTCCTTTGTGCTGCCCGGCAACCAGGTTCTGCCCATGATCGACCTTGTGGCCGTGCCTTACGTTATCCAGCCCATTGTGGCAGCTTCCAACGGCAATATCTTCAAAACTGTGATTTCCGGGGCCATCTGGCTGAGCCTCGGCCTCTACGGCGGCACGGCCACCGGCGGCATCTTCACCGAAGTGGCCAAAAGCGTGGGCATTGAAATCGCGGCCGGCGCCATGCTGATCACCAGCTTCGCCATCCTGTGCAACCCGGCCGGCGCCATACTCTTCCTGGCCTTTGTCAATGGCAACCCCGTAACCATCGGCATCGCCGTCATCGTTTACATTGTCTGCTACATTTTGGTGCGCAAAAACCGCGACCGCATCCACGACTGGGTGGAGAAGCAGGCTGAATACCCCGGCGGCGGAGAAACCGCTTCAGCTTCGGCCGCAGGCTGATAAGATTGAACGCGCCTTGGATGAAGGCCAGAAGGAGCTAGGCCCTTCTGGCCTTCATCACCCCCTCCCTGGTCCTGATTGAATACTTGCCGGGGGCGGCTGACAAAAACTGCGGCGCGATATATTATATGTTTTATTCCATATCCCGGATCACGGGAGGTTGACATGAAATATCAGGGTAATCCGGTTTCCAAAGGCATTGCGGTGGGAGAAATTTTCCTCTATCGCCCGTTTTGCCCTGATGTAGCCGAATCGGTCATTCGTGAAGAAGACGCGGACAAAGAACTTGCCCGCTACGAAAAAGGCAAAACCGCCGCCGGTGTGGAACTGGAAAAGCTGACCTCCTCCCTGGCCGAGCACTCACCGGACAAAGCCAAAATTTTCCAGGCCCACCTGGATATCCTTAACGATGTGGCCGTGCACGGCGATATCCAGAAAGCCGTGCGTAAAGAGCGCGCCAGCGCGGACTGGGCCGTATATAAAGTTTACGGCCGCTATATCGATATGCTGCTTAAAGTCAAAGACGAGCTTGTGCGCGAACGGGCGGCGGACATGCAGGACGTGCGCAACCGCCTGTTGCGCAACCTGCAGGGCCTGCCCGAGGTAAATCTCGCAGATCTGGGCAGGCCGGTCATTGTGGCCGCCGAGGACCTCTTCCCTTCCGACACGGCCTCCCTGGATCGAAAAAACGTCTTGGGCATAGTCACTGAAGTGGGCGGCGCCACCTCACACACGGCCATAATTGCCCGCAGCTACGCCATTCCCGCGCTTCTGGGCGTGAAAGGCCTTCTGGGCATGCTGCAGAACGGCGAAACCGTAATTGTGGACGCTGTGGACGGAGAGCTCATGACCTCGCCAACCCCGGAGGAAATAGCCGCTGCGCAAGCGCGGGCGGAAAACTGGCGGCGCAAGGCCGAAGAAACCGCCCTGTACATCGATAAAGACCCCGTGCTCACCGACGGCGACCGCATTGAGGTGAAGCTGAATATCGCCGGCGTGGACCAAGCGGAATTGGCCGGCGCCAGGTACAGTGACGGCGTGGGTCTGTTCCGCACCGAATTTGTATACATGAACGGCCAGGACCTGCCCGGCGAAGATGAGCAATATAATATTTACCGCAAAGTGCTTCTGGAATTCGGCGAGAAGCCCGTCATCCTGCGCACCTTGGACATCGGCGGCGATAAGCAGTGCCCCAGCCTGGATCTGCCCCAGGAAGAAAATCCCTTTTTGGGCAAACGGGCTTTGCGCTTGTGCTTTGATCTGCCGGACGTATTTCGCACCCAGTTGCGCGCGGCCTTGCGGGCCGGCGTCCACGGCAACCTCTGGATCATGTTTCCCATGGTGGCCAGTCTGGACGACCTGCGCCGGGCCAAAGATATGCTGAGCGAGGCCGCGGCTGAACTTAAGACCGAAGGCAAAGATTACAGCAAGAATTGCAAAGTGGGGATCATGATCGAAATCCCCTCCATTGCACTCATAGCCGATGCCGCGGCCAAAGAAGTCGATTTTGCCAGCATCGGCACCAACGACCTCTGCCAGTATGCTCTGGCCGTGGACCGCACCAACCAGGCTATCTGTGAATACTTTCAGATGTACCACCCCGGCGTGCTCCGGCTTATTCGTGATGTAGCTTCGGCTTTTACAGCCGCCGGCAAGCCGCTGTCCGTATGCGGAGAAATGGGGGGCGACCCCCTGGCCATGCCCTTGCTCATCGGCTTCGGCATTGATCAGTTGAGCATGGGGCTTTCAGCCGTGGCCCAGAGCAAAAAAATCATTCGCGCCTTAAGCCGCTCCAAGGCCAGGGAACTTGCGGAAAAAGCCTGCTCCTTAAGCACTACCGCTGAAGTGGAGCAGTATTTACGCGGCGAACTGGCGGAATATTTATAAACGCCGCCATAAAACACAATACCAACAACCCAACCCGCTTCCATATGGATTGAGCTTATGTACAGCAAACAAACCACCATCGCCAACGTTACCGGCCTGCATGCCCGGCCCGCCTCGGACTTCATCGCCGCAGCCAATAAATTCAAATCGGACATCACCATCCGCCGCCTGCAGGGTGAAGACCTGGAAGAAGCCAATGCCAAAAGCATCGTCCACCTGCTTACCTTAGGCCTCTCACAGGGCGAAAATGTGGAAATCAGAGCTGAAGGCGAAGACGAACAAGCGGCCGTGGACAGCCTCATCGCCCTCATCGATTCCAAATTCGGAGAGTAACGGATAATTTGGGGACAAAGCGCAGGCGGAGGGGAACAGGGGATTGCCCCTTAAGGCTCCCCTCCGCTTGGCCTTCTCCCCTCCCAAGCCCGAACCGGCCCGGCTTGAAATTAAATTGCATGGCCCGGCCATTCCCTTTTAAACTGAACAAAAAGCATACGCCCATGAACTGGAAAAGAATTATAGTTGATGCCGGTTTGCGTCTGCGTGACGCCAAGCTTACAGTGGAAACCTGGGGCAATATCAGCTGCCGGGCCGACGATCTCGTGTACATCACCCCCAGCGGCATGGATTACGGCGTTATTACCGAAGACGACGTTGTGGTCACCGACCTGAACGGCAAAATTGTGCAAGGCGACCGCAAGCCGTCCATCGAAACCCCGCTGCACCTCGCCGTGTACAACATCCGGCCTGACGTCAATGCTGTTATCCACACCCACGCCATTCACTCCAATATCTTTGCCTGCATCGGCGAAGACATCCCCCTGTTTCACGATGAAGCGGCCCAAACCCTGGGCGATACTGTGCGCTGCGCCGACTATTGCCTGCCCGGCACCGTGGAGTTGGCCGAAAGTTGTACCGCGGTGCTGGCCGGTAAAGCCAATGCCTGCCTTTTGCGCAATCATGGAGCCGTATGCGCGGCCGACAGCATGGATAATTGCTTCAAGGTGGCTGTTGTGCTGGAAATGATGGCGGAATTGTATTACAAGATCCGGGCTATGGACTGCTCTTGCGCGCCCCTGGCTGACGAGCACATCCGCATTATGCAGGAGTTTGTGAAAACCCGATATGGCCAAAAGTAATCCGGACGACCTTTCCTTCGCTTTTAAAATGACCGTCGCCGACTACCGCCGGATGATGTACTTCAACACGTTCAGCCGGCAGCCCAGGCAGACCAAATTTCTGTTCATCGCCTGGGCCATTTCCTTTGCCCTCATTTTGTTGGAATACTTCGCCGTGATCAGCCCCCTGGAAAAAGTCACCCACGGCTGCCTGATGCTGGTCAGCGCGCTGATCCCCGTGTTGGTGGGCACGGCTGAATTCGCTGTGTATCGCTTCAGACACAACCACCCCGAGGAACTGCGCGCGGAACGGGTCATGACCTTGACGGAAGAAGGCGTCGAACAGACCCGTGATGATCGCAAAAAAACCTATTTCGAGGACTGGGACGAGTTTGAATACGTCTATGAAACCGGCGCCATGTTTATTTTTTATCGCTCAGCCAGGCAAATCACTCTACTGCCCAAACGAGCCGTGCCGCCTGACGAGCTTTCAACCGTGCGCAAATTTTTAAGTGATAAAATCGCGGAATATCGGACCCCAAAAGGCCAAAAATTTTAGCGGCCTAATCCCAGTTTTTTCGAAAATCTAAGGCAACTCATAGCCGCACTCACGTAAAACAGCTAAGGGCAATTCCATACGCGCTGTTTTGCGTGGGTTCACCACCTGACAGGTGCGCAAGTCGCCCTCCACAGATAGCAACATGGCCGCAGCGGTCTGGTCCATGCCCAGCTCTTGCGCCAAAAACTCATGCATGTTGCGCGTGGCCGCGGTAGCGGCGGCATCCAAGCTGTCCTCCGAAGCCAGGGTCATGAGGTGCTCGCCTTCCACCAGCAGGGGCAAGGGCCATTTTTTCGCCTTGATGACCGTGAAGGACACCGTGACCTCGCCGGCCATTTCCACTCCGCAGATGGCCACTTCACCATCGCCCATGAGCGCGTGCACGTCGCCCGCGGCAAACAAAGCTCCCGGCGCGGCTACAGGCAGATAAAGAGCAGCACCCGCAGCCACCCGCGCGCAGTCCATATTGCCGCCGTGCCGGCCCGGAAAATCCGTAAGCTCAGCCTCCCCGGCCGGGGCCACGCCGATGACCCCGATCATGGGCCGAATGGGCAGCTCGCGCCGCAACACGCCGGAGGCGGTCTGCCACTCAAAGCAAGCTTTACCTTTTTCAATAGGCACAAAACGGGTGCGCTCAACCACCCGGTCGCCCATTTCGCCCAGACCGGGCATGGTGGCGATGAGGCCGCGCTCCGCCAACTGGATATCCAGAATATCCACACGCAGCATGTCGCCGGGTTCCGCGTCCTCAATGAAGACCGGTCCCGTGGCCGGATTGACGCAATCCGGACCGGCTGAGGAAAAAAGATCGTCCTCACTGCGCAAAGCATTGCCGAAGGCGTCCAAGGTTTCAAACACCACGGGCACGCCCTGCGGCACATAAGCTGCGGGCGGATTATCTTGGGACATGACCACAACGCGCGTTACGGAATTTATACGGATAGTTTCGGGCATGATTTGACCCCTGTTCGGCTTTGCTTGCCATGCGAAGAAAAGGAGGATCGCCCGGCCACGTTCAGTTGCTGCCATACAACTAAATGTCTCACCCTGTTGTCCCGGCGATTCGGGTCCAGGAAGGGGAGAGGGTCCGGGAGAGGGAACCTCAAGGGGGAGTCTTTATTATAGCTCGTCTCCACTTCACTGTGTTTCGTTCAGGACGAGCGGGCCTTGGGGCTCCCCTCTCCCGGCGCGCTTGAGGAAACTTAAGGCAGTTCGTAACCGCAGGCGCGCAGGATGGCCAGAGGCAACTCCATGCGCGCGGTTTTCTGGGGGTCCACCACTTGGCAGATGCGTAAATCGCCTTCCACGGAAAGCAGCATGGCCGCGTCAGTCTGATCCATGCCCAGTTCCTGCACCAAAAAGTCGTGCATATTGCGCGTAGCCCGGGTGGCGGCTTTGTCCAAAAGCTTGTCGGAAGCGAGGGTCATGAAGTGCTCCCCCTCCACCAGAACTGGCAGGGGCCAGCGCTTGCCTTTGATCACTTTAAAAGACACGGTGACTAGCCCGGCAATTTCCACCCCGCAAACCACCACTTCGCCGTCGGCCATGAGCGCGTGCAGATCCCCGGCGGCGAACAAGGCGCCGGGCACATTAACGGGCAGGTATAGCCCGGCGCCTTTGACAATGCGCTTGCAGTCCATATTGCCGCCGTGGCTGTCCGGACAGCCTGTGGGCACGGCCTCTCCGGCCGGGGCCACGCCAATGACCCCAATCATGGGCTTGATCGGCAGTTCGCGGCGCACAGCTCCGTTCGCGGTCTTCCAGTCAAAATAAGCTATGCTGTTTTTAACCGGCACCACACGGGTGGTTTCGGCCACGCTGTCCGGCATTTCGCCGAAACCCGGGGCCGCGGCCACCACGCCCTGCTCGGCCACCTGGATGTCTAAAATATCTACGCGCAGCATGTCGCCGGGTTCAGCCCCCTCAATGAAGACCGGGCCGGTAGCCGGATTGATGCACTCCCAACCCACAGAAGAGAAAAGATCCTGTTCGGAACGCAGGGAATTGCTGAAACAATCCATGGTTTCAAATGAAACCGGCACGTTCTGGGGTACACGGGCCGCAGGGGGATTATCTTTGGACATGGCCAGCACTTTAGCGGCCGCGCTGATATGGATGGGTTGTGCCATAATTGTTCTCCCTTATTGATCCGCATCCGCGGCTTCTTTTTTACAAAACGGACATCGCAGTCGTATTTGCCAGATTTCCCGGCCGTTGAGCACGCCCTTGGGCCGAAAAATCATGACCAGAATGAGCAGCACGGCAATGAACACGTTGATGGCCCCAAAGGCCGGAGGCACGGAAAAACCGAACAGGGAAAAGCCTTCCTGCAAGGGGGTGAGCAGTTCCGTGCCGATCATGAAGATGGCCGCGCCGATGATGGGGCCGGACAACGTGCCCGTGCCGCCGATGGCGATCATGGCCACCAGTTGAAAGACATAGAGCAGCGTGAAGGCCTTGGGGTTGATGATCAAAATCTGATGGCACCACAAAACCGCGCCGACGCTGGAAATAAAGCTGCCCACAGCAAAAGAGAGCACCTTGTAGCGCACCACGTTGATGCCCATGACCCCGGCCAGCTCCTGGTCTTTGGAAATGACCTGCAGGGCCCGGCCGTGGCGGGACTTCATGAGTTGGTGCAGGCAATACACGGCAACGGCCAGGATGCCGAATACCCACCAGATGTTGGTGTACTGCGGGATGGTCCGCATGCCTAAGTTTCCGTGGGTGAGCCATTTCATGTTTTCGGCGATATTCTCCATGACGATGTTGATGCCGATGGAGGCCAGAATAAAATACTGGCCGCGCAAACGGAAGGCGGGCAACAAAAGCACGATGCTGGCCAACATGCCTAAAATGCCGCCGGCCAGCATGGCGATGATGAACGGCGCGTTAAGTTCTTCCAGCCACACGGGCAAATCAAGGAACTGCGTTTTGTAAGCGATGGGCAGAGTCAAAAGCGCGGCGGTATAGCCAGCCACCAGCATGGTGCCGCCAAAGCCCAGAGAAAAGATATTGGTATAGCCGTTGGTCAGGTTGACCCCGGTGGCCACAATGGCCGTGAGCCCGAACTGGATGAGCAGGCGCAGATAAAAATCGCGCAAGTAGGTCTCGGCCGCCCACAAGAGCGCCACATACGCCGCAAGTCCGATAATATATTTAAGTTTGGTACGCATATTTGGGCCCCCTACTCAATGCGGATATTGGCGCGGAACAGGCCCGACGGCTTAAGGAACAAAATGACGAACAGAAGCCCCCACACAAAGGTGGGCCGGATGGCCGACCAACTGGGGGGAAGGAGTGCTACGAACATGATTTCGCCGATGCCGATGATGTACCCGGCCACGGCCGCGCCGGGAACGTTGCCGATGCCTCCCAGAACCGCGGCGATAAAGCCGTTGAGGCCCATCAGATACCCCATGCTGGGAGTAAGTATGCCGAAGCTCACGCCGTAACACGTGGCGGCCACAGCGGCGAGGGCCGAACCCAGCACAAAGGCCATGGTCACGATGATGCGGCTGTTGATGCCCACAAGACGCGCGGCGTTGGCGTTATAGGCCACGGCCCGCATGGCGATGCCGGGACGGCTGAACTTGATGAACAGACTCACCGCAATGAGCAACACCACAGTGAGACCGAAAATGGCGATGTCCTTGACGTTGATGAATAGGCCGCTGTCCGTGACGATGATCTGGTCGAGAATTTCCGGAATGGGAAAGGCGCGCCGCGCGTCCCCGAAAATCATGGTCATGAGGTTGCGAAAGCCTAAGGAAGCGCCGAAAGACGCGATGAACACGGTGAGCACTTCCTTGTTGCGGCGCAGGCACGGCCGGTACACCATCCGCTCCAGAAAAAGACCGATAAGCACCGAACCGCCGATGGCGCCCAGGACGCCCACGATAAAGGGGCTTTCCACAAAAGTCACCAGCAGGTAGGCGCAGAACGCGCCGATCATGAAAATTTCGCCGTGGGCGAAGTTAATAAGGCCCAGGATGCCGTAAATCATGGTGTAGCCAATGGCGAGCAGGGCCAGGATACTGCCGTAGGACAAGGCATTGATGGCCTGCTGGATTAAATACATGTCTTCCATAAGCTACTTCACCCCCAAATAGGTATCCAGAATATACGAATCATGGAGCAGATCGGCGCTTTTGCCGGAGTGGTGAATTTCACCGCTTTCCATAACATAGGCGCGAGCGGCGATTTCCAGCGCCAGGCCCACGTTTTGCTCCACCACCAGTACCGCGGCGCCGGCCTTGCTGATTTCTACAATCTTTTCATAAATGGCGTCCACAATAACCGGGGCCACGCCCAAAGAAGGCTCGTCCAGCAAAAGGAGCCTGGGGCCGCTCATCACCGCCCGGCCGATGGCCAGCATCTGCTGCTCGCCGCCGGAGAGAGATTCGGCGAGCTGCCCCCGCCGTTCGGCCAGGCGCGGAAACAGGCTGAACACCCAGCCGATGCGTTCATTCATCAGGGCGCGGTCCTTGATCAAAAAGCCGCCCATGCGCAAATTTTCAAATACGGTGAGGTTGCCGAAGACATTGCGGCCTTCCGGCGAGCAGGAAATACCCAAGCCCACAATCTCATGCACGGTCATACCCGCAACATTCTTGCCATCATAAATCACGCTGCCTTGCGTGGCGGCCACTTCGCCGGTAATACAGCGCAGGGTCGTGGTCTTGCCTGCGCCGTTGGGCCCCACCAGGGCCACCACTTCCCTGTCCTGCACGTCCAAGGATATGCCGTGCAGGGCCGCCGCCTTGCCGTAACCGGCGTGAATATCTTTAAGCGTCAGCACCCCGGCTCTCCTTTTCCATATACTGGGTTTGCTTCTTCCAGGCGCGCTCGCCGAGATAAGCCTTGATCACATTGGGGTGGGCCTGCACTTCTTCCGGCGTGCCCTCGGCGATAGTATAGCCCTGGTCCATGACAATGACCCGCTGCGACAGGCCCATGACAAATTTCATATTGTGTTCAACCACAATAATGGAAGTATTGGATGTTTCATGGATGCGCCGCACAATGCCCATAATTTCGTCGGTTTCCTGCGGGTTGAGTCCGGCCGCCGGTTCGTCCAGAAACAGCACCTTAGGGTTAAAGAGCATGGCGCGGGCCAGTTCCGCCCGCTTCTGCACCCCATACGGCATGTCTTCCACATTTACATTTTCAAAAGCGCGAATGCCTAAAGTATCCAGCACTTCCTCTATGCGCGTCCGGATGCTTTCTTCGCCGTTTTTGAACCGGGCGTTTTGCAACAAAGCATCTGCGAACCCGGAAATTTTGCTCAAATGAAAAGCCGGACGCATGTTGTCCAAAAGGCTTACCCCGCGCATGAGGCGCACATTCTGAAACGTGCGCACAATACCGTGCGCGGTGAGTTTGTGCGGCGGCAGCGCGGTGATGTTTTCCCCTTCCAGATGCACTGTGCCCGAAGTGGGCTTGAACACCCCGCTTAAAAGGTTAAAAACCGTGGTTTTGCCCGCGCCGTTGGGCCCGATGAGCCCCAAAAGCTCCCCCTTGTTCAGGGTAAAGCTGAAATCGGCCACTGCGGTCAATCCGCCGAATTTTTTAGTGAGTTTGTCAACCTGAAGCACGTTGCCTCCAGCCATATTAATGTTGCGGTACACAAGGGCGTGGGCAAAAATAAGCTTTTCACCCACGCCGCTGCGGCGGACAAATCTTCCGCTTGCACTCCCGCCCGGGCTTTTCTTCGAATATTCTGACGAAGCATTTTTGCCTCAGGCCCCTGCCCTGTATAGCATTCAGCGCTTAACAAAGGCGTTCAACGGCGAAAGCAAGTTTCGCCTGCTCCCTTGTCGCGGGCGGTATTCCGCTTCGCGGCATACCACCAGAGCATTTGTCAAATATATTATTTCAAATGTGAAGTGCTCTAAACATAAAGTTTGCCGGGGAGGCCTGTCCCCCCGGCAAACCAATAAGCCTGTTTATTGCATTTCTTCGGGCGTAATGCTGTCCATATACTTGCGATCGCCGTCCTTAAAGACCTTAAACACAACAGCCTTAACGCCGGTGCGCGGGAAGGCCGCCGTGGCGGGATCAGGGTAGTACTTGGGCAGAGCCGTGGTCACAAACTTGTGGGACTGAATGGCGTCGCGGATAGCGGTACGCTTGGCGGCCAAATCCATAGAATCCCACTTGTCCTTGCCGATGCTGGCAATGGCTTCGGCCAGGGTGCGCACGCCGTCGTAGCCGAGGCATTCAAAAGCGCCGGGCTCTTCCTTGAACATTTCCTTGTACTTAGCCGCGAAATGCTTGGCGGAATCGGACAGCGGGCCGTCCGAGGCAAAGTGCGTGGCCACCATGAAACCCTCCACGGCATCGCCGCC
>RCMY010005805.1_pt1 | contig 10417 bp, 13 predicted proteins | sample 2041341 | NCBI WGS metagenome assembly RCMY01 (sample SAMN09708234, study PRJNA481090) | Marine sediment metagenome, whole genome shotgun sequencing project.
CGCTTCGTTCCACCAAATACATGGCAGAAAAAGCTTGCCATGTATTTGGCTCCACTACGCGTTTCGGCTTAACTCAAGCGTTAGGCCTTGCAAAAGCGACGATCATCCATACAATGTACAGATGATAAAATTTGACTGGGATCCGGCTAAGGCCGCTTCAAACCTCAGGAAGCATGGCGTTTCCTTCGAGGAGGCTCAGTCTGTCTTCTACGACGAGTTCGCCACCCAGTTCTACGACGAGCCACATTCATCTAATGAGGAGCGCTTTCTCATGCTCGGCATGAGTAGCGGCGCTCATCTTCTCCTCGTTTGTCACTGTGAGCGCAACGGTGAAGACGTGATTCGCATTATTTCTGCGCGAAAAGCCACGAAGCAAGAAAGCTCCTTCTATGGGCAGTGACCACTATGAAAGCCGAATACGATCTCTCCAAAATGAAATCCCGCAAGAACCCTTACGCAGCCAAGCTAAAGAAACCAGTCTCTATGCGGCTCTCCGAGGATGTAGTGGATTACTTCAAGGACATGGCTAGTGACGCGGGTGTTCCTTACCAGAGCCTGATTAACTTATACCTACGTGACTGTGTCATGAAACATCGCAAGGTGCAGATTGATTGGCCAAGCAACAAGGCCTAACAAGTCGTTCAAGCCGAACGCGCTTCGCTCCACCGACAACGTGGCAGATAAAGCTTGCCACGTTGTCGGCTCCGCTACGTACGCCGGCTCAACTCAGGTGTTAGGCGGGGTTAGCAATTAATTGCTTGGGCAGCAGCAAGACGACCGGTTTGCGTCTCTTACTGCACAGATCCACACGCTCGCTTCAAAAAATTTTTTTTGGCACTCGCGTCTTCTGGCAAAACAGCTTCCCCCGCGAGTCTCCAGGTGCTGCCATAAAATGCCTGCCCTCGGGAGCTGCGGCCGCATGCGCAGTCGCCTGGTTTCACGGGACTCCCCGCGCATAACAACTCGTTCAAGCCGAACCCGCTTCGCACGTTCGGCACTCCGGGGAAAATCTGGCATCATCGGCTTTGGAAACCAGCCCACAGCGGGTTGGCTTATCTCGAGCGTTAGCCCTCATAACAATGTCCAAACTAGACCTAAAGATTCCACCGCCAGTGATCGCTGTTTTCTGCGTGGCATTTGCGTGGGTGTTGGCGCGCTTCACGCCTGGGTTTACGTATCTGCTCCCCGCCCGGATCCCAATCACCATGATCCTAGTAATGGCTGGTGTATCTCTAGCTTTTTCTGGCGTCATCGCCTTCCGCAGGGCCAAGACGACGCCCAATCCCCACACACCTGAGAAATCGACGTCTATTGTTCGGAGTGGTCCCTACAGATTCACTCGAAATCCAATGTACCTCGGACTAGCTTTTGTGCTTCTCGGCGTATGCGCTTACCTTGCAAATCCATTGACGGTTATCGCAGTAGCTGCTTTTGTTGTGTACCTAACCCGGTTCCAGATCAGGCCGGAAGAACGAGTACTTCTTGAGAACTTCGGTGAGTCTTACATGCAGTACACAAGGTCTGTCAGGCGCTGGCTTTGAGGGCTAACGATTCGTCGGAGCCGAATGCGCTTCGCTCCATCAACAACGTGACAGATTATTCTTGCCACGTGGTCAACTCCACTACGCACGCCGGCTTAACTCACCGATCCATATTTCAAGGTGACGAACATGAAGCACCTTGCCGTTTTTTTAGCTTCCTTTTCACATTAGGCATCTGGACTCTTCCCGCGCACGCCCAGACAGTTAGTGGAACTCCCGCTGACGAGCAATCGATTAAAGCACTGCTTGCCTCTCACGCAGCATCAGCGCAGGAAGACGACGTTGATGGGATGGTTGCGACCCAACACGAGGATGCAGATGAGCGCCTTGATGATGGACGCCTCCTGGTCGGAAGGACAGGAATTGCAAAGTGCTACCAAAGTATCGTCCCTGGTGGTCCACACCGGCTAGCACACGTTCATCCCACCGATTCGATCAGGATTCGCTTCCTGAAACCCGACGTAGCGTTCGTCGACGTAGCGTTCGTCGACGTTGAGTCTGCTTCGATGTCTGGATCTGGCCCACGCACGCCGTACTTTCTCCTGTTTACAAAAATTGATGGGGAATGGGGAGTAGCGGTGGTTCGGAGCGGAGCTTCTATTGAACAAGGGGGACGGAAGGCTAACAATTCGTTCTAGCCGAACCTACCTCGCTCCACCAAACACATGGCAGGAAGAGCTTGCAATGTGTTTGGCTCCGCTACGTAGTTCGGCTCAACTCAAGCGTTAGGCCTCCACCAAATGCTTAAGCGGCGTACTCTGAAGATCCTGGTGCTGGTAGTTGCAGGCTACGGCTTGCTCCTGCTCCCTGCCGCTATTTGGCCATCCTATTTGGACTCACCTGCAGGTGTATTACTGATTGCCCCATTGCTGTCTGTATATGTGTTCCATCGCGCCGGGGTTCCAGGACTGCTGGAGCACAACGGCTTATGCGGCTGGGGCTGGTGTTCTCCGACAATCGCTGGGTGGCTGTTAGCCGCAGCTCTTTGGCTCGGGATCATTTGGCTTCTTGCTTGGGGCATTACATCACTGACAAACCAACTTACAGCGCACTAAGCTCATGTGGAGCCAAGGCTGATCCGGCCTGACAATCCGTGCAAACCGAACCCACTTCGCTCCACCAGCCACATGGCAGGTGAAGACTGCCATGTGGTCAGCTCCGCTACGCATGCCGGCTTAACCCAAGCGTTAGGCTGCAGGAGACATAGATGCCCTACCGTCCAGCACTTGTCCTCGCGCTGCTGTTATTCGCAGGCGCCTTGCATGCGCGAGAGCCGATCGTCGGCTTGCCATGCGAAGGATGCGAAGCGGTGTTCGAGGGAATGCCGCAACAATTGCACTCTCGCGCAAGGATCGGGCAGCGTAACGAACCTGGCAGACCCATGTTGGTGACAGGCACCGTCGTTGATCCACAGGGCCAGCCCAGAAGCGGGGTTGTGGTCTATGCGTACCAGACCAACAACCAGGGCATCTATCCCACATCAGACAAGACCATGGGCCAGGCCTCTCATCGCCATGGCCTGTTACGCGCCTGGGCATTGACGGACGCACGAGGCCGCTATGCGTTCGATACCATCAGGCCAGCCGGATATCCCGACACCGAACTACCTGCGCACATCCATATGCATGTGTTGGAGCGTGGTTGTTCCACTTACTACATTGACGACATCATGTTCATGGATGATCCGCGGCTTACGCAAGACAAGATACGCAAGCTGACCCTGGGACGCGGTGGGAGCGGTATCAGTCGTCCCCTGCTCCACCAAGGCGTTTGGTACGTCACTCGGGATATCGTGCTGGGCAAAAACATTCCAGGGTATGGCAGCTGCACGGTTCGTGGGACTGCCGCCTGACTATTCACCCAAGCCGGGACCACTTAGCGGCTCGGCTCATGCGCTATCGTGTTGCACAACGCCGTGCCACGCAGCGGCGCGACTTAACCCAGGTATCAGGCGGCTTTGGAAACAACATCGATGCTTGAAGCATTAGCACTTACCGTTGTCGCCCTTACCGGCCTCTATTTCTGCGCCTTGGGGGCGGCATCGTTGTTCGTGCCTACCAAAGCCAATCGCTTCCTGCTCGGCTTTGCCAGCTCTCCGCGCGTCCATTACATCGAGCTATCCGTTCGCCTTTTGGTAGGTGCAGCGCTTGTAATTTCTGCACCACGCATGTTCGCGCCAGGTACTTTCAGCCTCTTTGGCTGGGTCCTGCTTGTCACCACGGCTTGTCTTCTTCTCGTTCCTTGGCAGTGGCATCATTGGTTTGCCCAACAGGCTGTCCCTCGGGTGATTTTTTACATCAAAGTGATTGGCATCTGTTCGCTGGCCCTTGGTGGGCTCCTATTGGCGGCGGTCGTGGGTGGCAGCGCCGCTTGACGATTCGTTCAAGCCGAGTGCGCATCGCCACACCATGACGCGGCTTTATATACTGGAATTTCGCTTGCGCTTGCAAGCAGTCGGTTTACTCCAGGTTTCCAGATCACACACGGCCGTTCTGCGCTTAGGGTGACATCCCCACCATTTGGAGATGTCACTGTGAATGTTGTTGTCATCAAGCCCCGGCTCCTGGACAGGTTGCGTAGCAAGATCCGACTCAAGGGGTATTCGCGCGCAACTGAAAAGTGTTATGCGTATTGGGCAAAACGTTATGTCCTGTTCCATGGCAAGCGACATCCAGCCGAAATGGGTGTCCAGGAGGTGGAAACTTTTCTTTCCAACCTTGTATCGCGTGAACAGGTCTCCGCTGCGACCCAAAACCAGGCACTTTCGGCCCTGCTTTTCCTGTACCGGCATGTGCTCGACAAGCCGCTTGACAGGATCAAGGCGCTCAAGGCTAAGCACTATCAACATATTCCAACGGTACTGACCGTTGATGAAGTCCAAAGCCTATTCGGCAGCATGTCCGGCACGATGCGGCTCATGGCAGAGCTGGTTTATGGCTCTGGCATGCGCATCTCGGAAACACACGGCCTCAGGATCCAGGACATCCACTTCTCGACCCGGTGCATCCTGGTGCATGACGGGAAGGGACGAAAGGACAGGTTTACCCTGTTACCCGAACGCTTGATCAAACCCCTGCACCGGCACCTGCTCAAGGTCAAGGCGCTGCACGTCAACGATCTGGCCGCTGGTTATGGTGCAAGTGTCATGCCGCGTGCTTATGCCAAGCGGATGTCCCGTGCGCGAAAGGATTTCATCTGGCAGTTCGTGTTTCCGTCGCATGCGCGCTTCCATGACAAGGACACGGGCGTCAGTGGTCGCTGGCATATCCATACAAGCACGCTTCAAAAGTCCGTCCAGCGTGCCGCCAGGGTGGCTGGCCTGCGCAAGCGCGTCACTGTCCATACCCTCAGGCACAGCTTTGCTACGCATTTGCTCCAGGATGGCTGCGACATCCGCAAGATCCAGGCGCTACTAGGGCATGCGCATATCAACACGACGATGATGTATGTCCACATCATGGATGCCCAGCAATTGGCGGTGGTCAGTCCTTTGGATCGCCATTTGTCGAGAAGGATGGATGGCGTTGATGGAGTCGATCCTGGCTTGCGCGAGACGCCTGAATTATTCAACCACTAGTGGCCCATGGGAAACTTGTGGATCCCAATTGCACTGATCCTGGACGCACTCCTGCGACGACCATGCAGCACCCGCCGCGTGTGACCTGCGCATCGGGAGCGACATCATCTATATAGCGGCTTCAATTACGCGTTGCGGGCGTCGACAAGGACGTCGGTGCGCACCACGCATCCTGCCCACCCGAGACCCGTTGCCCCGGCGGTCACTTTGCCTCGCCGCCCGCGAACGGCGACAATCGCCGCCCTGCACTTGTTGTGAGACCTGCCTTGAGCTTCCAGGAACTGATCGATTTTGCCCGCGTCCATGAGCTGCTGTCACTGGCACTGCTGGCGCTGACCGTGGCGATCATCGTCAACGAGGTCCGGTCCCGCTTTCGTGGCTACAAGGGCGTGGCGCCGGCCGGGGTGACCACGCTGGTCAACCGCGAGGATGCGCTGGTGGTCGACCTGCGGCCGATCGCGGATTTCGACAAAGGCCATATCCCGGGGTCCAAAAACGTGCAGATGAGCCAGTTCGACCCGGAAAACAAGCGCCTGGCCGCCGCCAAGGCGCTGCCGGTAGTGCTGGTGTGCAAGAGCGGGCAGACCTCCGGCGGTGCCGCCAAGCGGCTGCGCGGTGCCGGGTTTGAGCGCGTGTTCGTGCTCGACGGCGGTATCCAGGCTTGGCAGCAGGCCGACTTGCCGCTGGTCAAAGGCAAGGGTTGAAGGCCTTTGGCCGGGGTTGACGAGCGAAGACTGGCGACCGAGGGCTAAAGAGCCAAGGTGATGCGTTTTTGCCTTCCTATCCCCAGCCCACAGCCCTTGTCTCCGGGCTCCAAGCCCCAAGATCTGTCATGCGATAATTCCTTTCTTAACAAGCATTCCGCTGGAGTTCCCGATGTCCGAGCAAGACACCCCCGATAACGCCACCAATGGCGCCGCCGCCCCCGAAGCCGATGGCCCCGCGGCTGGCCCGGTATTTTCGGTGGAGAAGTTCTATCTCAAGGATGTCTCGTTTGAAGCGCCGGGTACGCCGCAGGTGTTCAATGAGGAAGGCCAGCCGCAGCTGCAGATGAACCTGCAACAGCAGGTGCAGCGCCTGTCCGACAACGCTTTCGAAGTCGTGCTGGGCGTCACGTTGACCTGCACCATCGGCGAGAAAACCGCCTACCTGGCAGAAGTGAAACAGGCCGGCGTGTTTACGCTGTCCGGTTTCGATGAGCAGACCCTGGACGCGATGCTCGGCACCCATTGCCCCACCGCGCTGTACCCATATGCACGCCAGGCGATCGGCGACCTGATCAGCGATGGCGGCTTTCCGCCGTTCCTGCTGCAGCCGATCAATTTTGAAGCGTTGTACGCAGACAGCCTGCGCCAGCGCGCGGCCCAGCAAGCCGAAGGCGGCGACGGCCTGGCCGACGCGGAAACCGCCGGCAACGCCTGACCCATCCGGGGCACCGACTTGGCGCCGCATACGTCCGAACCACACTCAGCTGGGCTTGGCTCAACTGGGCTTGCCTCAACTGGGCTTGCCTCAACTGGGCTTGCCTCAACTGGGCTTGCCTCAACTGGGCTTGCCTCAACTGAACCAGCAACGCCTGCCACCACACCCCTGCGGGTCGCGGTGCTGGGCGCCGGGTCGTGGGGCACCGCGCTTGCTGCGCTGATTGCGCGGCACGGGCACGATGCCGTGCTGTGGGGACGCGACGCCGCTGTGATCGAGGCCATCGACCAGCGCCACGAAAACACACGCTACCTGCCCGGGATCACATTGCCCGCCTCGCTGCACGCCAGCACCGACATGGCGGCGTGCCTGCGCGATGCCGACCTCGTGCTGGTCGTGGTGCCTTCGCACGCATTCAGCCAGACCCTGCGCACGCTGGCGCCATTGCGTCCTGCACATGCCGGGGTGGCCTGGGCTGCCAAAGGGTTCGAGCCCGGCTCCGGACGCTTCCTGCATGAAGTCGCGGCCGAAGTGCTGGGGCCTGATGTCCCGCTCGCGGTGGTCACCGGCCCGTCGTTTGCCAAGGAAGTCGCGCAAGGCCTGCCGACGGCGCTGACCGTGCACGGCGACCATCCCGATTTCGTGCAGCAGGTCGCCGACGTGCTGCACGGCCCCAGTTTCCGCGCTTACACCGGCGACGATATCCGCGGCGCCGAACTGGGTGGCGCGATGAAGAACGTGCTCGCGGTCGCCACTGGCGCCGCCGACGGCATGGGGCTGGGCCTCAACGCCCGCACCGGGCTGGTCACCCGCGGCCTCAATGAGATGCTGCGGCTCAACGCCGCGATCGGCGGCCGCGCTGAAACACTGATGGGCCTGTCGGGCCTGGGCGACCTGGTACTGACCTGCACTGGCGATTTGTCACGCAACCGGCGCCTGGGATTGGCATTGGGACGCGGGCAGTCGCTCGAAGACGCGGTCCGCGAGATCGGCCAGGTGGTCGAATCGGTGCAGACCGCCGACGAGGTCATGCGTCTTGCCGATCGCCATGGCATCGAATTGCCGATCTCCAGCAACGTGCGTGACGTGCTGCATGGCGACATCACGCCGGCCGAGGCCTTGCAGCGGTTGCTGGCACGTGGGCAGAAAGCCGAGAACGGCTAGGCCGTTGGGGGTACCCAGGTTCTGGACACGTTGATCCGGACACCCTGGTGTTGCAGGCATTCCTGCCAAATGCAACTGTCATCCTGAGCGTAGCGAAGGATCTGCTTGTTGTTTTCCCCACGCTCAAGAAGCAGATCCTTCGCTGCGCTCAGGATGACAGTCAGGTTGGTCATGGGAGATGCGACTGGCCGGAAATGTCGGACAGAAGCAACGCCACGACGTCACTTCATTCCGGATACGGCGTGCCATCCCTGTGCGTGTAACCGTGCGCTGATTCGACGGGGACGCAGACCATGTCGATATCGGGATAGTCGACCGCATCGTGGTCCGGGTCACGACTACCGACTTCCAGCACCACCGCGTCGGCCTGCGAACGGTTCTGCAGGTGATGGCCATTGGCAACACCGGCGCGGAAGCCGGTGCAGTCCCCAGCGCGCAGGACTTCCTCGCCTTGCTCCGTGACCAGGACGACTTCTCCCTGCAGCACGTAGACGAACTCATCCTCATGGCTATGCCAGTGGCGCTGGCTGGACCAGGTGCCGGGCGACAGGCGCAGCTGGTTGACGCCGAACTGCGACAGGTCAGCGGCATCGCCCAGGCGGATGCGTTCGCGGCGCTGGCACGGGGCGTTGAAGGGGGCGGGATAGTTGGTTCCGGTCGAACGCGGCAAGGTGTCCGGGTCGATGCGTTTGACGGCCTGCTTGTCGGTCATGGGCCTGCTCCTGAGGTAGTCCCGGACAAGGATATTACCCGCGAGCCCGCCGCTGCACGCCAGCACATGACATGAAAGCCACGCGCATAAAAAACCCGGCCGTCTCCGGCCGGGTCCGATCGCGGTGCCAGGGGAGGGAACACCCGCGATCTGCGACGGTGCCGGGCGTAGGGGGTCGCCCGGACCGGTGGTGCATTGTGCGCATTGGCGCCCAACGGCACCTGAAGCCGCGGGGTGTCGCGTCGGGAACCTTTTTTCGATGCGCTTGTCGGGTCTGCCCTTTGCTGCCGCCGTCAGGTGCCGTCGGCAAAACCGCACTGCCGCCAAGCTTCGTAAACCACCACCGCGACGGCATTGGACAAGTTGAGGCTGCGACTGTGCGGCTGCATGGGCAGGCGCAATCGCTGCGCGGGTGGCAGCGATGCCAATACGGCATCGGGAAGGCCACGGCTTTCGGAACCGAACAAAAAAGCATCACCCTGGACATACATCGGCGCGTCATGGCGGGTCGTGCCGCGGGTGCTCAACGCGAACACCCTGGGGGGCTGTCCGTTGCCTTGTGCGAGTGCGGCGAACGCATCGTCCAGCGTGTCGTGGACCTGCAGCGATGCGTACTCGTGGTAGTCCAGCCCGGCGCGACGCAGCTGGCGATCATCCAGGTCGAATCCCAGCGGTGCGACCAGGTGCAGCCGCGCACCGGTATTGGCACACAGGCGGATCACGTTGCCGGTGTTGGGCGGGATCTCAGGCTGGTGGAGGATGACGTCGAACATGGGGCGATGATGCCTGATCGGCATCCGGGCGGACATGGAAGCAGGCATCCGAACAAGCTCGGACGGCTTGTCCAAGTCCTCCTGCACGTCTTTACGACTGCGCTTACGCCCGGCTCACCATGGCAATGCCTTGCCTTGCCAATCCAGGAAGCCACCGCTTTGCTCCGGCGTGGCGGCACCGATTACCTGCAGCAGGCCCGCAGCTGCATCTTCCGGCGCCACTGTCGCTTTATCACCACCCATCCCGGTCTGCACCCAGCCCGGGTGCAGGGCCAGGACCACGATGCCGCGCGGTTCCAGTACCTGCGCCAGTTGCGCCGTGGCCATGTTTTGCGCGGCTTTGCTGATGGCGTAACTGGGTGTACCGAAACGGCTGGTGCCGCCGATCGAACCCAGTTGCGAAGAGATGTTGGCGACCTTGGCGCCGTCGACCAGCAACGGCGCCAGCGCCTGGGCCAGCAACAACGGACCGATGGCGTTGGTGTGCAGGCTGTCTTCGAGCACCGTGGCCGACAGATGGCCAAACCGCTCGCCCGAATGCAGCACGCCGGCACAATTGACCAGCAATTGCAGGCGCAGGTCGTCAGCGAGCAGCGGCAGCTCTGCTGCCAATGCGGCAATCGATTTTGGATCGGCAACGTCCAGCGGCAGCACGTGCAGATGGCCGGGATGTTCGGCAGCCAATGTATTGAGTGCCATCGCCTTGCCAGGCTGCCGGCAGGTGGCGATCACCCGGTCGCCACGCGCTAATAATTGCCGGACCAGCGCCAAGCCGAGCCCACGATTGCTGCCTGTGACCAGGATATGGGGGTTGTCCATCTGCACAGTGTCCGATAACCGGCGTCCACGGCTTGTCACGGAGCGCGGTTAAGACGGGTACCGGAAACCGGGATCGTCATCCCCGCGCAGGCGGGGATCCATGGAGGTGCCACGGTTGCGGCCCCAACCCGTCACCCATTGCAAAAGAACCGTGTGCAATGCCCATCCCCGGCCGCTGTCTCCTGGCCCCCAGCCGTGTGGACAAGGACTTGTGGCCTAGTGCCTGCAGGGTTCAGGGCAGTTAGGATGCAGGGTCCGCGCCGGCGCCCTGCCGAGCGACTTCCCTGACCTTGCACAGGAGTGCCCATGTCCCTCTCACATTCCCGCACCGTATCGCTGCCACGCAACCTGCTGCGCGGCGGTGCGCTGGCATTGGCACTGACCGCCACCCTGGGCGGCGGCTTCTATG
>RCMY010005806.1_pt1 | contig 10416 bp, 9 predicted proteins | sample 2041341 | NCBI WGS metagenome assembly RCMY01 (sample SAMN09708234, study PRJNA481090) | Marine sediment metagenome, whole genome shotgun sequencing project.
TGATAGCCCCAGTCATAGCGCGCCATGTTCATCGGATAGCTGAGTGCACCGGGCATCTGGATGAATGGCCCCGCATCGGTGCCGCCATGCTCGATCACCAGCACCGAATGCCCGGCCTCTGACAGCCGGTAGGCCATGGCGCAGCCTGCACTGCCTGCGCCGACGATGACATAATCCGCTTCCATCTCAGCCCTGCCTTTCTGCGCCGCATGCACCACCAGCCGCCCTGGCGCGACGGGGTGGGTGGGTGGGCGTCGTGCCAGGGCGGCGGGCCTTCGCAAACGGGCGGGGTCTGGTTTGGATCGGATAGGTCATTGCACCTGTCTAAGGTTGGATGTTGAGTATTTTAGGAACGATGAAAGCGTTATTCGCCCCGAGGGAAACGCTTGTTTTCCTCGAGAACGTTCAGGTCCATGTGATTGCGCATGTAGCGCTCGCTGGCTTTTTGCAGGGGCTGGTAATCCCAAGGGTAATATCCGCCCTTGCGCAGGGCCTCGTAAACCACCCAGCGGCGCGCCTGACTTTCGCGCACCGCCGCGTCAAAGGCCTCCAGATCCCATCGCGCCTCGGCCTTGGCCTGTAGCTGTGCCAATGTGCCCGCATGGGCCGGATCCCCGGCCAGATTGCACAACTCATGCGGGTCGGCCTCAAGATCAAAAAGCTGATCCGGGTCCAGCGAACAGCGGTTATATTTCCACTTGCCATAGCGCAACGAGACCAGCGGCGCATAGGACCCCTCGGCGGCATATTCCATGGCCACGGGTGCGGTACGCGCGATGCCCTGCCCTTGCGGTACAAGGCTTTGGCCCTCGGTCCATGGCATGACTTCGGCCATGCTGACACCGGCCAGATCGCACAGTGTCGGGCAGACGTCGATATTGCTCACCGGATCCGTGACAAGGCCCGGCGCCATGTCGGGCGCCGAAATCATCAGGGGCACCCGCGCAGAGCCCTCATAAAAGCACATCTTGAACCACAGCCCGCGTTCGCCAAGCATATCGCCGTGATCACTGACAAACAGGATCACCGCCTCTTGGCGGGTTGTTTCAAGCGCTTCAAGCACCTCGCCTATTTTGTCATCAAGATAGCTGATATTGGCGAAATAGGCGCGGCGCGAGCGGCGAATATCTTCCTCCGAGATGTCAAAGGACCGCCAGTCATTGGCATCAAAGATGCGTTTGGCATGGGCGTCGTGATCGGCATAGTCCATCGCGGGCACCTCGGGCAAAAGATGCGCGCAATCCTCGTAAAGATCCCAATATTTCCGCCGCGCCACATAGGGATCATGCGGGTGGGTGAAGCTGACCGTCAGGCACCAGGGCCGCGCGTCCAGCCCGCGCGCCAGATCATAGACCTTGGAGCGCGCGTTAAACGCGACCTCGTCGTCATATTCCATCTGGTTGGAAATCTCGGCCACACCGGAGCCGGTGACCGAGCCCATATTATGATACCACCATTCGATCCGCTCGCCAGGTTTGCGATAATCCGGCGTCCAGCCGAAATCGGCCGGATAGATATCGGTGGTCAGGCGTTCCTCAAAGCCGTGCATCTGATCGGGGCCGACGAAATGCATCTTGCCCGACAGGCAGGTCTGATAGCCCGCGCGCCGCAGGTGGTGGGCATAGGTCGGGATATCGGCAGCAAATTCGGCAGCATTGTCATAAACGCGGCTGCGCGACGGCAGAAGACCGGACATAAAGCTGGCCCGCCCCGGCGCGCAAAGCGGCGAGGCCGTATAGGCATTGGCAAACCGCGTGGAACGCGCCGCCAGCGCCTTGAGGTTGGGCGCATGAAGCCACTCGGCCGGCCCGTCGGGAAAGAGCGTACCGTTAAGCTGATCCACCATGAAAATCAGGATGTTGGGGGCGGTCATTGGCTGTCCTCCGGGGGCAGGCTTGTGTCCAGGTAATGCAGCAAGACATCCACCGCGACGGCGGGTTGCATCGGCCCCTCGCGCAGGGCCTGACGGATATACATGCCGTCGATCATCGCCGCCAATCCGCGCGTCAGAGTGCGCGCCTGCTCGGGATCAAGGCGGCGAAACGCGTCATGCAGATTCGAGCGCAACCGCTTCTGATAGATATTGAGAAGGCGGCGGGCATCGTCAGAACGCTGCGCCTGCACATAAAAATTCAACCAGGCCGAGACCATTTCGGGCCTGAATTGCGAGGGCGTAAAGCTGGCGCGGATAATCGCCTCGATTCGCTGGCGGGGACCGCGCGCCATTAAAAGCGCACCGCGCACCTCGGCGCTATAAATCGCAAGGATATGGCGCATCGCGGCCACAAACATCTGTTCCTTCGAGCCGAAATAGTGATGCGCAAGCGCGCTCGACATGCCCGCCCGGCGCGCGATCTGGGCCACGGTCACATCCAGTGTCCCCCGCGCGCCAATCTCGGAAATCGTGGCCTCGACCAGAGCGCTGCGCCGGATCGGTTCCATCCCAAGTTTGGGCATTGTCATCCTCCTGTAAAATCTTGCCATACTGGCCTAATCGTGTTTAATTGACTCGTCAATCAATAAAAAACGCCCAAAGGATGACCCCCGATCAGGCCAGAATAACGTTGTAATTTACAGCAGCGTCATATTAGCCTTGGCAGGTAGAAATGACTGATGCGCGGTTTGGGGCTCGCGCGACCGAAAACACCCCCACCCTGGCACGTGACGAACCGCAGGGCCGGGCAAGAATCAAAAACCAAAGGGAGACACTATAAATGACACTCATCAACAACGGACGGCTTAACCGACGCGGCTTTCTCGCGACGACCGCTGCCACGGCCATTGCCGCCTCGCTGCCAATGGGCGGCGCAATGGCTGCGCCCAAGCGCGGCGGGCATCTTCGGGCCGCTATCGGCCATGGTCAGACCACCGACACACTGAACCCCGGCACCTATGAAAACAGCTACACCACCTCGCTGTCCTTTGCCATTCATGGCCGCCTGACCGAGGTCACGAATGAAGGCGCGCTCGTCCCTGAGTTGGCAGAAAGCTGGGAAGCCTCTGACGATGCATCGGTCTGGCGCTTCAAGATCCGCAAGGATGTGACCTTCCACTCGGGCAAGGAACTCACAATTGAGGACGTGGTCAATTCGATCAACTTCCACCGCGGCGAGGGCTCGACCTCGGCGGCGGGTCCGATCGTGGCCCCCATTCAGGACATCACCACCGAGGGCACCGATACGGTTGTCTTCACCCTCGATGGTGGCAATGCCGACTTCCCCTTCATCCTGAGCGATTATCACCTGACGATCTGCAAGGCCGATGGCGACAGCATCGACTGGCAGTCCGGCGATGGCGCCGGCAGCTATGTCCTGAAAGATTTCCAGCCGGGTGTTTCGTATACTCTTGAGCGTAACGCCAACCACTGGCGCAGCGACGTGGCCTGGTTCGACACCGTCGAGGTGATCGCCATTGTTGACCAGAACGCCCGCACCACCGCGCTTGTCTCGGGTGATGTGGACATGGCCGACCGGCTTGACCTCAAAACCGTGGGTCTTTTGGCCCGTCGCCCCGACATTCAGATCAACTCGGTCGCGGGCACGCAGCATTATACATTCGCCATGGATACCCGCGCCGAACCCTATAGCAATGTCCACGTGCGCCACGCCTTGAAATACGGCGTCAACCGTAAGGAATTGGTCGACAAGATCCTGTTCGGCTATGGCTCTGTCGGCAATGACCATCCGATCGGTCAGGGACAGCGCTATTACAACAAGGATCTCGAACAGACGACCTATGATCCCGACAAGTCAAAATACCACCTCAAACTCGCCGGACTTGAAAGCGTCGATGTTGCGCTTTCGGCGGCGGATGCGGCCTTTGTCGGGGCTGTCGATGCGGCCGTGCTCTATCAGAACTCGGCCGCGGCCGGCGGGATCAACCTCACGGCGGTGCGCGAGCCCAATGACGGCTATTGGTCCGATGTCTGGATGAAAAAGCCCTTCACGGCCGTTTACTGGTCGGGCCGCTCGGTTGAAGATCAGATGTTCTCGACCGCCTATCAATGCGGCGCGTCCTGGAATGACAGCTTCTGGTGCAACGACCGCTTTGACGAGCTGATGCTCAAGGCACGCTCGGAACTCGACGAGACCAAGCGCCGCGAGATGTATTACGAAATGCAGGCGATCTGCAGCAGCGATGGCGGCGTGGTTGTCCCGATGTTTGCCAACTATGTCTTCGGCAACTCGAAAAAGATCGCCCATACCGAGCAACTAGGCTCGAACTGGGATGTGGACGGCATGCGCTTTATCGAGCGCTGGTGGTTCGCCTAAGCCTTACCACTTTGTGGATTAAAGGGGGGCCCGGGCGCAGAACATGCCCCGGGCCCCTTGCCCAAACGCTGGCGGCGTGATGGCCGCTTTCCAAACACACCGACAAAGAAAGACTGCCCGCATGACCCTTAAAACAACACTCTCTGCCATGGCACTTGCCGTGGCCACCGGTCCCGCCCTTGCCAATTGCGACGAGGTCGTCTTTGCCGATGTCGGCTGGACCGATATCACCGCCACCACCGCCGCCACCACCGAGGTGCTCAAGGCGCTTGGCTATGACACCAATATCAAGGTTCTGGCCGTGCCGGTCACCTATACCTCGATGGCCGCTGGCGATATCGACGTGTTCCTGGGCAACTGGATGCCGACAATGGAAGGCGACATTGCCCCCTACCGCGAGGCCGGCACCGTTGACACTGTGCGCGCCAATCTTGAGGGCGCGAAATATACGCTTGCCACCAATGCCGCCGGCGCGGCCCTTGGCATTACCAGCTTTGAAACCATCAAAGCCCAGGCCGAGGCGCTTGACGCGACCATTTACGGGATCGAGCCGGGCAATGACGGCAACCGCCTGATCATGGATATGATCGCCGCCGATGCCTTTGGCCTGAAAGACTTCGATGTCAAGGAAAGCTCTGAACAGGGCATGCTGGCGCAGGTTTCACGCGCGGATCGCCGCAAGGAACCCATCGTCTTTCTCGGCTGGGAACCGCACCCGATGAACGCCAATCACGACATGACTTACCTCACCGGCGGTGATGACTGGTTCGGCCCCGATCTTGGCGGCGCGACGGTCTATACCAACACCCGCGCGGGTTATGTCGCGGAATGCCCCAATGTGGGCAAACTGCTGGGCAACCTCTCGTTCACCCTCGCCATGGAAAATGAGATCATGGCCGCCATTCTTGACGACGGCGAAAAGCCCGAAGTGGCTGCAACCGCATGGCTTGCCGCCAACCCCGGCGTGCTTGCCCCCTGGCTTGACGGCGTCACCACCCGTGACGGTGGCGATGCGATGGCGGCGGTCAAATCGGCCCTCGGCCTCTGATCCCTGACCTGACCCCGGCCTGACCCGTTCCTACTCGGACGGGGCAGGCCCGCAGGCCCGCACGCCTGCCCCCAACCACCCCGCAGGAATAGAGGTGCGCCCCTATGGAATGGCTCAGCGATCATAAAATCCCCGTCGGCGAGGCCGCAGAAAGTTTTTTCCTTTGGCTTCAGGACAACGCCGCGTGGTTCTTTGATATGCTTTCGGCCCTGATGGAGGGGCTGATCGACGGCTTTCTCTGGCTGCTTCAGGCGCCGCATCCGCTTGTGATCATGGCGATTTTCGTCGGCCTCACCTGGGTTCTGCAACGCAACTGGAAGACCTGCCTCTTTGTGTTCCTCGGCTTTCTCTTCATCCACAATCAGGACTACTGGGAAGAAACCACCGAAAGCCTGACGCTGGTGCTGTCGTCCTGTATCTTCTGCATGGCCATCGGCGTGCCCATCGGCATCGCCGCCGCACATCGCCCGCGCCTTTATGACTGGCTGCGCCCGGTGCTGGACCTGATGCAGACGCTGCCGCCCTTTGTCTATCTGATCCCGGCAATCGTGTTTTTTGGCATCGGCATGGTGCCGGGCCTGATCGCGACGGTGATCTTCGTGGTCCCCGCACCAATCCGCCTGACCCATCTGGGTATTTCATCCACGCCCCAACCCCTGCTTGAGGCGGCTCAGGCCTTTGGCGCCACCGCGCGCCAGACCCTGTTCAAGGTGGAACTGCCCTATGCCCTGCCCCAGATCATGGCCGGGCTGAACCAGACGATCATGCTGTCGCTGTCGATGGTGGTGATCGGCGCACTTGTCGGCGCCGACGGGCTTGGCGTGCCGGTCCTGCGCGCGATCAACACGGTCAATATCTCTCTTGGCTTTGAATCCGGGCTGATGATCGTGGTCGTGGCCATCATTCTGGACCGCATGCTGCGGATGGGAGAGCGCAAATGACCCATGCCTCCGAAACACAGCCCATCGTCGATTTCCAAAACGTCTCGATCGTCTTTGGCGACACCCCGCACACCGCGCTGCCCCTGATGGATCAGGGCATGTCGCGCAGCGAGATCCAACAGCAAACCGGCCAGATTCTGGGCGTGCATGACTGTAGCCTCTCGGTCGCGCAGGGTGAAATTCTTGTGCTCATGGGGCTCTCGGGCTCTGGCAAATCCACGCTGTTGCGCGCTGTCAACGGGCTCAACCCGGTGGTGCGCGGCAAGGTCGATATCTTTGACGGGCAACAGATGGTCGATGTGACCGGCGCCGACACCGCCACCCTGCGCCGCCTGCGCCAGCATCACGTGGCGATGGTGTTTCAGCAATTCGGCCTGCTGCCCTGGCGCTCTGTGCGCGAGAATGTCGGCCTCGGGCTTGAGCTTGCCGGCCTGCCCAAGCCCGAGCGCGACGCCCGCGTGCAAAAACAGCTCGACCTCGTCAGCCTCTCGGATTGGGCCGACCGCAAGGTGGGCGAATTGTCCGGCGGCATGCAGCAACGCGTCGGCCTGGCCCGCGCCTTTGCCACCGATGCGCCGATCCTCCTGATGGACGAGCCGTTCTCGGCACTCGATCCCTTGATCCGAAGCCACCTTCAGGACGAATTGCTGGACCTGCAAAAAACCCTCGGCCGCACGATCATCTTCGTCAGCCACGACCTTGATGAGGCCTTCAAACTCGGTGGCCGGATCGCCATCATGGAAGGCGGGCGTATCGTGCAATGCGGCACGCCGCAGGATATCTTCACCAATCCCGCGACCGGCTATGTGGCCGAATTTGTGGCGCACATGAACCCCCTCGGCGTGCTCTGTGCGCGCGATGTGATGGAACCCGCAAGCGGTACGCCCACCCACTGCGTCGCCCCCGACGCCACCATCCAACAGGTGATGGAACAGGCTCAGGGCCATGACGCCCCCGTCGGCGTAAGCGATGAGGGCAAAGTCATCGGCCAGATCACCCGCAACCGGATTCTCGCCAAACTGCTTGATCCACGCGCCTGATCGCGCTTTCACCGTTCCCCAAGTACTCCGGGGGGGGCGCCCAAAGGGCGACGGGGGCAGCGCCCCAATCCCCCTCAGACCTTGGTCGCCGAAACCGAAGGCGTGATCGCGCGCCGCTTCAGCACCGCCTCGCGCCAGCTGATGAAACTGATCGCCGCCACGATCACCGTGCCGCCCAGCACCACGAACACATCCACCCCCTCGCCAAAGACCAGCGCCCCAAGCGCCACGGCCCAGACCAGTTGCAGGAAGGTGACCGGCTGAGTGACCGCCAAAGGTGCGGCGCGAAACGCCAGCGTCATCGTGAAATGTCCCGCCGTCGCAAGACAGGCCACGCCAAACAGGATCGTCAATTCGCCCATCGTTGGCGTCACCCAGACCGCCGCCGCCAGGGGGGCCAGCCCGATGGCGACCGTAATCGACAACATCGCCACCACGATCCCGGCGCTACAGCGATCCGACAACGCCTTCGCCGTCAGGTAAGACGCCCCAAAAAACACCGCCGTGAACAGCATGGCAAAATGACCGGGCCCAACCTCGCGAAAGCCCGGGCGCAGAATGATCAATGCCCCAACCAGGGCCGCCAGCACCGCCAACACCCGGCGCAGTGCCAGCGTTTCACCCAGAAAAAGCGCCGCCCCGAGGGTGACATAAATTGGCGAGAGAAAATTCATCGCCGTCACATCCGCGATCGGAATGCGCGCCATGGCAAAGAACCAGAGCGACACACCAACCGTATGCACCGCACCGCGCGCGCCAAACATAAGCCAGATCCGCCGCTCAAGCCGCAACCGCATCAATGGCCCCAACATCGGCAGCAGGAACACAAGCCCCATCGCATAGCGCAGAAAGGCCGCCTGTGGCGCCGGTATCCGCGTGCCGAGAACCTTCACAAGGGCGGTGACCCCGACAAAGAGAATACCTGTCACGACCATCCAGAAGATGCCCAATCCCGGCTTTGAGGCTGTCTCTGGCGTGAAGGTCAGCTCTGCTCGCATCCCGGCATTAACTCACGGGAACGCCCGCCTGTCGAGCGCCCCGCGCCGCATTTGCATGCATCCGGCGCAATCCTGTATCCCACCAAGGACATGGCTTCGACGTGCGGTCCCCGGCTGAACGCGCCCTCACCCCATCAGCAACCGCGCCGCAATCGCCCACATCACCACGCCGATCACCGCGTCCAGTACCCGCCAGCTTATCTCGCGGCGAAACAGCGGCGCCAAAAGCCGCGCGCCATAGCCGAGGCAAAAGAAGAACCCAAAGCTTGCGGTGACAGCCCCCATGCCAAACCCAAGCCTGTCGTCATATTGCGCAGAGACCGAGCCGAGCAGAACCACCGTATCGAGATAGACATGCGGGTTGAGCCAGGTCAGCGCCAGACAGGTCAGCATCGCGCGCCGCAGGCTGCCGGTGCCAGTACCCGCCTCTAGCACCGCGCCACCGCGCCAGGCGGCGAGAAAGTTGCGCGCGCCGTACCAGATCAGAAACGCCGCCCCGCCATAGCGCATGACCCGCTCAAGCCCCGGCACACGTTCGGCCAATGCGCCAAACCCGGTCACCCCAAAGGCGATCAGCGCCGCATCCGAGCAGGCACAGACCAGCACCACGGCCAGCACATGTTCGCGCCGCAACCCCTGGCGCAACACAAAGGCATTCTGCGACCCGATCGCCAGGATAAGGCTTAGCCCAAGGGCAAATCCCGCCACCACTGCCTGCATGATGTTATACCCTCCTGCCACCGCGATAAGCCGAAATTATGCGACAGATGCAAGCTTGCTGCGGCATTTTTGATCCAACATGACCCAATCCGCGTATCAAGACCATGATGCCAAAAGCGCATCGACAGGGCATCATGCCCAAGCCGGAACATTCAAGGAGGACAGTTCATGAAACGCCGTTCACTTCTCAAGGGCGCCATTTTTGCCGCCACCGCAAGCCTGATTACCGCCTGCGCCCAACCCGATCAGGGAGATGATATCGTCGATATCGCCGCCTCTAACCCGGATTTCTCGACGCTTGTGACGGCCGTGCAGGCCGCAGGTCTCGTTGAGACGCTCAAGGGCCCCGGCCCATTCACGGTCTTTGCACCCACCAATGATGCCTTTGCTGCGCTGCCCGCAGGCACGGTAGAAAGCCTGCTTCTCCCCGAGAACAAGGACAAGCTGACCGCGATCCTGACCTATCACGTGGTGCCCGGCCAGATCACTTCGGATCAAGTCATCGGTCAGCGTCAGGACGTGGCCACCGTGCAGGGGCAGACCGTGCATGTGAACGGCATGGTGGGGAAATACGGCTCTGGCGTCCGCGTCAACAACGCCAATGTCACCGCCGCAGATATCATGGCCACCAACGGTGTGATCCATGTGATCGACAAGGTATTGCTGCCCAAGTGATGCGCTTACGGACAAAAGACTGCAGGCCGGGACACTCCGGCCTGTGCCACGACCAGAGGCCCGGTTTAGGCCGATCTGCGGCCCGCCAATCCTCCATAATGCGAAACGCCCGGCAGGGTTTTTCCCACTGGGCGCTGATCTATTGACCGGTTTTCGGCGCGACGCGCGACCCTAACCCTCCGAAAGCTGTTCCATGACCTCGTCGGAGGCCTCGAAATTGGTGGTAACGCGCTGCACGTCGTCGTCGTCCTCAAGCGCGTCGATCAGCTTCATCAGCTTTTGCATCGCCTCAAGGTCCATCTCGGTGGTGGTCACAGGTTTCCACACAAGCTTGGTCGAGGTGCTTTCGCCAAGCGCGGCCTCAAGCGCGGTCGCGACCTCGTTAAGATCGGTATCGGCGCACCAGATGACATGACCATCCTCGGCGCTTTCCACGTCCTCGGCGCCGGCCTCGATTGCGGCCATCATCACCGTGTCGCTATCGCCCACTTCGGCGGGATAGCTGATTTCGCCCTTGCGCTCGAACATGAACCCGACCGAGCCGGTCTCGCCAAGGTTGCCGCCGTTCTTGGAAAAGGTCGAGCGCACAGTGCTGGCGGTGCGGTTGCGGTTGTCGGTCATCGCCTCGACAATCACCGCAACGCCGCTTGGGCCATAGCCCTCATAGCGGATTTCTTCATAATCTTCGCCCTCGCCGCCGATCGCCTTTTTGATGGCGCGTTC
>RCMY010005807.1_pt1 | contig 10416 bp, 9 predicted proteins | sample 2041341 | NCBI WGS metagenome assembly RCMY01 (sample SAMN09708234, study PRJNA481090) | Marine sediment metagenome, whole genome shotgun sequencing project.
GTTCAAATTTTTAAGTTTAAGTGTTTATTAGCTGCAAATGTAAGTTGTTAAACATTATTAACAAAATCAATCTTTAATTTTTTTTAACGTCTTTTATGGAAAAAAGAATGCATTTAAACGATTTTCAAGGCTTTTCCGACCTCAATAAATGCTTTAATGGCCTTATTTAAATGGGCCATCTCATGTGCAGCGGACAATTGCACGCGTATTCTAGCCTTGTCTTTTGGCACCACTGGATAGAAGAAACCGATAACATATATTCCCTTTTCTAACAACCGGTTTGCCATTTCTTGCGCAAGCTTGGCATCATAGAGCATCACGGGTACAATGGCCGATTCGCCGTCGATGATATCGAAACCGGCCTCTTTTAGACCTTTTTTAAAGTATATTGTATTTTTTTTAAGTTTATCGCGCAACGAGGAATCTTTTTCCAATAGCTCGAATACCTTAATAGATGCTCCGACTATGGCAGGGGCTAATGAATTTGAAAAAAGATAGGGGCGTGAGCGTTGGCGCAGTATTTCGATAATTTCCTTTTTGCCCGTGGTATAACCGCCCATGGCTCCACCCATGGCTTTTCCGAGGGTGCCAGTTATGATGTCGATACCATCCATCACCCCTTTTTCCTCTAAAGTTCCACGACCGGTCTCCCCGATAAAGCCGGTGGCATGGCAATCATCGACCATCACCATTGCATCGTATTTCTCAGCCAGGGCGCAAATTTTATCCAAAGGTGCTACTAGGCCATCCATAGAGAAAACACCGTCGGTAACGATGATCTTGAACCGGGCGTTATCATCATTGGCCTGCTTCAATTGTTTTTCGAGGTCGGCCATATCGCTGTTGGCATATCTATAGCGCATGGCCTTGCACAGGCGAACGCCGTCGATAATGGAGGCGTGGTTCAGCGAATCCGATATGATGGCATCTTCCTTAGTAAGTAAAGGTTCGAATACCCCACCATTGGCATCGAATGCGGCGGCATATAATATGGTGTCCTCCGTTCCATAAAAATCGGCTATCGTTTTTTCCAGTTCCTTATGGATGTCCTGCGTACCGCAGATAAACCGTACCGATGACATGCCGAAGCCGTGAGTGTCCATCGTATCCTTCGCCGCTTGAATGACTTCCGGATGCGATGATAGTCCCAAATAGTTGTTCGCGCAAAAGTTGATGACTTCCTCTCCAGTAGAGATTTTAATAACCGCATCTTGGGGAGAGGTAATGATGCGTTCCTTTTTAAAGAGACCGTCTTCTTTGATTTGGTCTAGCTCGTTTTGTAGATGTTCTTTTATTTTTCCGTACATAGTGTGTAAAATAGTAAAACCCACTTGAAAAGGGAGTCATTTTAGATTTGATTTTTGATGCTATACATATAAGGATGTCATTTGTTAGGATGTTATTGTTCTTCCCAACTTTTGGTGCGCTCCACCGCTTTCTTCCATTTTTTATACAATCGTTTTCGCTTTACCCGGTCAAACGTCGGCTTGAAAATACGGTCCATCGGGCGATTTTGATCTACATCTTCCTGTTTCCAGAGGCCTATCTGGATACCCGCCAAAAAGGCCGCACCCATGGCGGTGGATTCGATGACTTCCGGTCTGTGGACTTCCGAATCGAGAATATCGGCCTGAAATTGCATCAGGTGATTGTTGGCGCAAGCCCCGCCGTCGACGCGCAGGTTTTTCAACTGTATACTCGAATCGTCTTCCATAGCTTTTAGGATGTCTTTGGTCTGATAGGCCAGCGATTCCAAGGTGGCCTTGACCAAATGGGCCTTTCCGGTATCGCGCGTAAGACCGAATATGGCACCACGGGCATACATATCCCAATACGGTGCGCCAAGGCCGGCAAAGGCAGGTACTACGTAAACTGGATTTTCGCCTTCCACTGAATCGGCCAAAGCCTCTGTATCCTTAGCATCATCGATGAGTTCCAATCCGTCGCGCAACCATTGAATGGCGGCACCGGCGATAAAAACACTGCCTTCAAGGGCATAATGCACTTTTCCGTCGAGGCCGTAGGCGATGGTGGTCAGGAGTCCGTTTTTGGAGAATTGCGGTGCTGTGCCGGTGTTCATCAGCATAAAGCATCCGGTGCCATAGGTATTTTTGGCCATCCCTTTTTTAAAACAGGCCTGCCCGAAGAGCGCGGCCTGCTGGTCACCGGCGATTCCGGCAATCGGAATCGTCGTTCCATCCAAATTATAATCCCCGAAATGGTGCGCCGAAGGTTTTACTTCCGGAAGCATCAATTTGGGTATGCCGAGTGCCTTCAGCAATTTGTCGTCCCATTTCAAATTCACGATGTCATAGACCATCGTTCGGCTGGCGTTGGTGTAATCGGTGACATGATGCTTCTTTCCGGTCATATTCCAGACGAGCCAGGTGTCGATAGTTCCCATCAATAGGTCACCGTTTTCCGCTTTCTTTCTGGCGCCATCCACATTATCCAAGATCCATTTGACCTTGGTGCCAGCGAAATAGGAGTCGATGACTAGTCCCGTAGTTTGCCGAACGTACTCGGTCAATCCGCTTTTCTTTAAATTTTCACAGATATCGGCGGTGCGTATATCCTGCCAAACGATAGCATTGTAAACCGGCTCGCCTGTTTTTTTGTCCCAAACTACAGTAGTTTCGCGTTGGTTGGTGATGCCGATGGCTTTTATATCATCAGGACTCACATTTTCCTTTTTGATCAGTTCATCAAGTACGCCAAGCTGTGATTCCAGAATCTCCATAGGGTCATGCTCCACCCATCCCGATTTCGGAAAGATCTGTTTGAACTCCTTTTGCACCATGCCCTTGATTTTTCCTTTTTCGTCGACGAGTAAGGCGCGGGAGCTGGTTGTACCTTGGTCTAGGGAGATGATATAGTTCATTATAGATGTTAGATTTTAGATATGAGACGTTAGATTTTAGATTAGAGCCAAGAGCCAAGAGCCAAGACTTTAGACGTTGACAAGAAAATCTTGTCTTATCTCTTGTTTCTCCTATTGGTTTGTATGGATGATAAATATAGGATATAAATTTCCGTATTCAAACTACTCGATCGATATCATAACTGAAACTTCGTTGCCAAGCGCGTCGACGGCGGTAATTCTGTGTTTTCCTTCGGATGGGATAACCCCTATTTCATGAAAATTCTGGGTCTGCCGTAGAAACCGTTCGTCAAGATACCAATAGACGGCAGTCTCAGGTTGGATATGGGCCAGTTTGAACACCACTTCGTTGGTCTTTCCTTCAAAATTTTTGGTCAGGGAAATCCGGCTTGCATTTTTGGGATAGATAAATTCCATTAGTGGCCCATTCGTGCTCTGGCAGTCTTGGCGGAAGGGCGGAAGCGTTTTATAAGTAGGATGCGTGCGTTTATAATAAAATTCCATCAAGGGCGGTAGCGTAAACCAGGAGTGCGATACGGTTTCAGAAAGATCGGTACAGGAAGAATTCACTCGAAATTGCCGATTTTTATCCAATTGAACGACGTGATGGTAATTACAGGCTTTGACGTAATTTTTTTTATTTGGGATGGATGTTGTTTTAGCCGGACAGGCATCCGTAGCCAAATAGCCACTTTCGGAACAGACTTCGATATCGATAAATTCGTCCAAGGGTTTTTGGAACCATTTGGATGCCGGAAGTATATCAAAAACATCAAAAAGGATGGGCGCCGCGCTCGTAACCCCAGTAACGTTCGGTCGGCCCTCGCCATCGGCATTGCCCACCCAAATACCGACCACATAGTCGGTCGTAATGCCGATGGCCCAGGCATCTTTATTACCGAAACTGGTACCGGTCTTCCAGGCAATTTGCTTGCTGCTATCGAAGAACTGCCACGATTCGTCGCCTTCTGGCCGGTTTACCTCTTTCATAGCCTCGAAAGTCAGGTAAATGCTGCCCGCATCGAACACCGTTTTTTCGGTGGATTTTTTACCGAAATCGACTGCTTGGTCGGTTTTCAGGATAGGTTCCGTAAACTCTTTTTCGTAATATTCACTCGATGTTCCGTTAAAATTGTTCACGGTCGAGGCTAGATTAGCATAGGTTTTGCAAAGATCCCAAAGATTGCTTTCCGCACCGCCGAGTATCAACGTCAGTCCGTAATGATTGGCCGATTTGTCTAGACCTCCCAACTGAAAAGCATCCAGCTGGTCGCGGAACTTTTCTAGTCCGTATTGTTGCAACAAACGCACGGCGGGAATATTCAACGAACGGGCCAAGGCATTTCTAGCCGGTACCGCGCCGCTATAATCCTCGTTGAAGTTTTCGGGAGTGTAGCCTGCGATCTGGGTCGGCACGTCCGGCACGAGCATATCGGGAAGCAGCTCTCCGGCATCCAGCATCGCCGCATATAGCAAAGGTTTAATCGTGCTGCCCGTGCTGCGGGTCGCTTGCACCATATCGACATCCTTTTGATGCTCTTTTGTTGTCTGGGTATTGCCAGCGTAGGATAGCACTTGTCTGTTTTTGACATCCATGACCAGTACCGCGGCATTGTGCACTTGGTTCTGCCGTAGATTTTGATAGTGTTTTTGGACTATGGCGTTGACATTGCGCTGCAGGTTTTCGTCAACGGTACTGGAAATCCGCTTTCCCCGTTCGTTTTTCGCCATGTATTGCACGAGATGTGGAGCCATTTTGGGCAACGGAAACGGTTTTTGGGGAAGTTTTTCAAGCAAGGCCAGTTCGTAGGTCGTGGTGTCGAGCAGGCCTTTCCCTAGCAATTTTTTCAACAGCCGATTACGCTTGGCCAAAAGCTTTCCCTGATTTTTTCCGGGATAGATCAGACTCGGCGCATTCGGCAGTACAGCCAAGGTAGCCGCTTCGGCCCAAGACAACTGGACCGGCCGCAGTCCGAAATACCGCCAAGCGGCCACATCGAGACCGACCACGTTTCCCCCGAAAGGGGCATGGCTGGCGTATAATTTCAGGATATCCTCTTTCGAATCTCGCAACTCTAATCGCGTCGCCAAGACCAATTCAATCGCCTTTTCAAAGTAGGACCTCTTTTTCCCGTCCCTAGAAAGCCGAATCACCTGTTGTGTAATCGTACTCCCGCCCCGAACGGTACTTCCCGCCGAGATATTCGCCCCAACAGCCTTCCCCATCGAAACCGGATTAAACCCTGGGTGTTCATAAAAATAGGCATCCTCGAATTGCAACAGACAAGTCTTGAATTTATATGGCACACTATCTACAATTGGAAACCGCCATTGCCCGTCATCGGCGATCATCGCACCGAGCAAAGAACCCTGTCGGCTTTCGACTACGGTGGCGGTTGGGGCGTTGAAGAGGGTAGAGGGAAGGCAGAAGTAGTAGGCAATAAGGAGGATTGCCAGTAAGATCAGTTTTATGAGGTGGTTCTTGCCCCATCGTTTTAGACCTACCAAGTTTTCAAAACCTGACAGGTCTACTCCCCTAATGTTACTTCTCAAACCCATACTCCCGCTCCACAAGACAAATTCTGACCTTATACCATGTATACCAATCGGTTTTTCCTCTGCGTTGTGCAAAAAGATGGTCTGTGTTGGCTTTCCAGTTGGCAATTGCTGCTAAACTTTGCCAATAACTGACCGTGATTCCGATGTCGCCTCGTGCGCTTTCGATGCCCAAGTAGCCCTGTTGTTGTTTGGCCAGTTCTTCCATTTCAAGAGCCATCTCCGCATAGCCGTGGTCGCCCTCGGTACGGGTGGAAGTGAAGATTACGGCATAGTATGGTGTTTTAAGTGTCATTCCGAGCATAGCGAAGGAATCTGTTGAACGTGGTTCCCATGCTTATTAATAAGATTCATAGATGACGACAGACAGATTCCTTCGCTCTGTGCGCCTTCGGCGCTTGAGCTCGGAATGACGTCAAACAATATACTCCCTTTCCAAAAAATACCCCACAATCGCCTCTTTCATAAGCACCGACTGTTCCCCGGCCTTTAACGCCGGTAATTCTTCCTTTGTCAAATAATGCGGCCAGCCCTCTTCGTCAAAAAACTCAAATTCGTAGTATCCGTAAGGCTCCAGCAGCCGGCAGATGGCGATATGCATCAAATCGAGCTTGTGATCTTTTTTGAATTTTCTATGGTGTTGGCCGAGTTCTTGAACACCGACCAAGTAGATGATGGCATCAAGTTCCAAAGGGTCGCCGTCGGCGAATTGGGCGGAAAGCTTTTCTACCAATTCTTGCCAATGTTTTTTTAGTTGTTCGTCTCTTGCCATAGTAATACCATTTCATTTGAATTGGGTCTCGACTGCGCCTGTATTTTGCGTAGTCCAAGTACTCGAACTGACATTCGACCGTTGCTAATCTGCCAGAAAAAGAGGCTCGCCCTGAAAAAGCATCAAAGGTACAAATCAAAATGCTACTTTTGTTCAAACACACCATCGATGAGCTTCTTGGATATCATTTTGGGATTATTGCTTGTATGGGGACTATGGAAAGGCCTTAAAAACGGACTTATCATCGAACTCGCCTCGATTGTGGCCTTGATCGCCGGTATCTACGGCGCTATCTATTTTTCCTATTACGCTGGGGATTATCTTTCTCAAAGAATGGATTGGGAAGAGCGCTACATCAACCTGACCGCTTTTGTCATCACCTTTATACTGATTGTTCTGGTCGTGAATGTTCTGGCCAAACTACTGACCAAAATCGCCAGTTTGGCTATGCTTGGATGGCTGAACCGATTGGCAGGCGGTATCTTCGGAGTGGTCAAAGTAGCCGTTATACTCGGAGCGCTATTGGTGTTCTTCGATAGGGTCAACAGTTCTGCCGGGCTGGTAAAGGATGAAAATATGGAGCAGTCCGTGCTTTATGAACCTATCAAGGAAATCGGTGCCTTGGTTTTTGACTATGTTTTAAAGGAACCGGCTGTGGAGATGGAGCGTATTCGGATTTAAGGAAACTATATATTTAGCATTTTTATGGCTTTTACTGACACATTAAATTTTGCTTACCAAGTTATTTGCTTCACGTTTCTACACCGTTAATGCAAGCGTCACGCTCGTACCTTTAAACAAACTACAAACGCAGAAATTTTAACGCGACAACCAGAGACACGTGCGAAACGCTCGCGCCAGCACTAGTCGAATTTGTAACAAAGTCAAAGCACATTCGACATTTTGGACTTCACTATTTTTTACAAAAAAAATGAACCACATTAAGATTGAAGTGTATTAGGTTGTGAAGACATAAACCTAAAAATAAAGAAATGGAAAACAAACTAAAAAAAATAGGATTATTATGCACGGTTATGCTAGGCCTATCATTGCTTTCATTCAGTATTCTATCCGATGATATTAAAGGATGGTTTTTGGCGGGAAGCAATCCGGAATGGTATGAAATTGGGGTGGAGAACAATACCGAAAGGGATGGCAAGGTTGGTTATTTAAAATCAACCCGGACTAAAATTAAAGAAAAGGGCTTTGGCACGATAATGCAACAGTTCACGCCACAGGATTATTTGGGCAAAAAAGTGAAGTTATCTGGGTATATTAAGGCATTGAATATCGATAAATGGGCAGGTATGTGGATGCGTGTAGATGGTGATAATTCAAATCCCCATAAAAGGTCTTTAAGCTTTGATAACATGCAAGACAGGCCGATAAAAGGAACCGTTGATTGGAAGAAGTATGAAATAATTCTCGATGTTCCAGAAGAAAGCGTGCTAATTGCATACGGGGTCCTGTTAGATGGTCCGGGGAGCGTTTGGTTAGACAATTTTGAATTTGAGATAATCGACGAAGGTTCGAATACCACAGGATCTGGCAAAGCATTTAAGTTAGAAAGTCCAACAAATACCGATTTTGAAGAGAGGAAATAACAACTTTCTTAAATTATCTCAAGCGTCATTTGAAAATGACTATAGCGGAATAAATCCGAGCCCAAGGGTAAAGAGTACTATCAAGGCCGCATATCTCCAGCGATTTAATAAAAAAGTCACATCAGGCTTTTCCAAAGAAAATAAAATATTCGAAAGACCGGTACCCAGAGCGATTTTGACCTACGGCCCTATCGCGGCTTTCATTATTTTGGCGGCAGTCTTGTTTTTTGAGTTGAACAATAGCAATTTTGTAGATTCAAACACAAAAACCACCGCTATTGATGTCGACCAAATCGAAAACTTTGAACTGTTGCAAGAACAGATGTCATTGAAAGAAACCGGCATATATTCTAAAATCATCGTTCCCGAAATCCATTTGGAAATGTCCTTGGTAAGGTCTGATACTCTACTGATACCTTAAATTTCAATGGATGCCAGCTGAAAAGAACACAGGGCACTTTTCATTCTATTTTGTCACAGATAGGGGGCAATTTCATGTTGCTTTGTTACAAAGAGAGGGTAATTTCGAACCATTCGTGTCACAAAGAGAGGGTAATCATTCTTTTTAGGCCTCAACGCAAAATAAATCCGTCCTTCATCGGGTCGTTAAGATCTATAACGAAAGTGTGGATCCCCGTAATATAAGCGGAACCCTCCACTTGGGGAATGACAGCTTTAAAAGGCCCATAGTCTTCCTCGGAAACCACCGAACCCTTGAACACTGAACCTGTAATGCTTTCAATAGTCATAGTCTGACCGATTTCGATTTCCTTTCTCGCCCTATGGATCGCCATCCTTCCGGATACGCCTGATCCCGTGGGACAGCGGTCAACTTCCCCTTCGGCGAAAATACAGACGTTTCTACTATCGATGTACGGGCTAGCTGAATCGCCGATAAAAATCGTTCCATAAAGAAAACTGAGGTCCTCTTCAAGGGGATGTACGATTTCTGTATCCCGTCGCATAACGGCCTGTTTGATGTCCATTCCGGCGGAAATCAGGGCGCGATATGAGTCTGGAGTCAAATCGAAATCAAATTTATTCTTTGCTAGGTCGACATAGGCGTAAAAGGCACCGCCGTAGGCTAAGTCATAGGTGATTTTGCCCAAGCCTTTCACTTCGGCTGTTCTGTCGAGACCAACTACGAAACTGGGTACACAATGAAAACGGACTCCGATTACCTTACCTTGATGTACTTGGGCAAAAGCGGTAATGCGACCGCAGGGGGCATCGATTTTTAGGATATTGTCGCCTTCATGAACGTCAATCCATTCCATTTCAACGGCCAGAGTAGATAGAGCGATAATCGCATGGCCACACATGGTGCTGTAGCCCTCGTTGTGCAGAAAAATAACTCCGAAATCCCCGTCATTATCGTTCGGAGGTGTCAAAATACATCCGTACATATCGGCATGGCCGCGGGGTTCGAACATTAAAGACGTTCGTAAGTGGTCGTAATTATCCTTACAATAGCGGCGATAGTCCAAAACGGAATTTCCCTTGAGTTCTGGAAAACCATCAATAACGACCCGCAAAGGTTCCCCGCCAGTATGCATATCTATGGTCTTGATTTGCAGCCAGTTTTTCGGGGGATTAAAATCCGTCTTCTTCTTTGTATTTTGAAAAACCTTACCCATTGATAAATTGTTCATAGTAATAGGATGCGGCCATCAAATCTTCCAGGGCATGCCCTACGGATTTAAAGACCGTGATTTCTTCGGGATGGCTTCTTCCCTTCGCTGTATCCGAACACAGACCGAACAGGTCTCCTTTGATATCTTCCTCTTTCAAAACGCCGCTTTTCAAGGGAATAGCAATATCGCCACTTTCCTTGAGTCCGCCTTGATAGGTGTCGATATAGACGGATGCCTTGGTCAAGGTCTCATCATCGGTCTCGCGCATATCTTTTCGATAGGCCCCGACCAAGTCGACGTGCTGCCCTTTTTTGAGGTATTTCCCCAAAACCAAGGGCGTTTTGGATAGCGTGGCACAGGATATGATATCTACTTCAGCGATTTTTTCTTCAATGGTTTCCACAGCTTGGCACTCGAAATCTTCATCTTTTAATTCATCACAGATCGCTTGGGCTTTCGCAAGGGTTCGTCCCCAAACATATACCGTTTTTATGGGGCGCACGCTCGCATGGGCCATAATCAGATTGGCGGAAAGTGCGCCCGTACCTATCATCAACACCGATGACGAATCTTTTCGTGATAAAAAAGAGGATGCTAAGGCCGAGGCCGCAGCCGTACGCTTGGCAGTCAAGTTTTTTGCTTGAAGTATCGCTATCATGGTGCCCTTTAACGCATCCATCAAAACATAGACCGCTTGGATGGATGGCAATCCAAATTGTCCGTTTTCCGGACTTACCGTAGCAATCTTGACCCCCGCGACCTTCCCGGAATGCCATGCCGGCATCAGCAAAAGCGTCGAATCCGCCCCTACTTCCGGATTCGGAAAGTCATGATGATGCCGCATCGGCACTAAGATTTCCTCGGAGGAAAATCCTTTTTTCAAGGCGGCTATCAGCTCCGGAAAATCGGTGTTCTTGTTTATAAAATCATCGGGTATTTGAACCATTTTTTCCATAACCTTCAAAAATA
>RCMY010005809.1_pt1 | contig 10415 bp, 10 predicted proteins | sample 2041341 | NCBI WGS metagenome assembly RCMY01 (sample SAMN09708234, study PRJNA481090) | Marine sediment metagenome, whole genome shotgun sequencing project.
GCCCCGCTGGAGATGATCCAGCGGGGCTTTTTTCTGTGCGAAAGAAAGCTGTTACCAGCGCTTCCCGCTTAGAATTTTATCTCGCAGACCGACATTCTGCCTTGCACCGTGGTCCGCCATTGGCCGGTCCATTCACCCCCTTGAGATACGGCAACAACCGGACATTTGGTCTCCGCATCCTTCTGGTTCCAGATCGGCCCGGCATTGATGTCGCGCTTGCTGCTCGCCGGGCGAGGCGGACGGCGTGGCGATGACCGGGGCACTGGCGATCGCATCTGCTGCCGTGAAGCCGAGCTAATCCGGTAGAGATCGGACCTGCCGCCACCATTTTGACCATAGCTGATCCATTGACGATGAAGATCGAGTTGAATTTGCACATTGCGCGACCGGTCATTGAGATAGACAGACCATTCGTCGCGGCCGGTTTCGGTGAAGTTGAAAACCGCTCGTCCCTGCGCATTATATTCTGCCCATTTCCGCGGTCCGGTTTTTTTGAAACTGCCGCGGTCGAAGAACACCTGCCGGACATTGCGGCCATTGGTCACAGCAGCGCTAGGTTGCGCTGCACCGGCAGACGCACCAGTGATACGGTAGAGATCCGACTTTGCTCCGTCATTGGTGCCATAGGTCACCCAGTTGCGAAAAATATCGATTTGCAACTGCACATTGCGCGAACGGTCATTGAGATAGACCGACCATTCATCACGTCCGGTTTCGGTGAAGCTATGGGTCGCGGCGCCATTGTTGTTATACTCGGTCCAACGCCCGTGGCCGGTTTTCCGGAAGGAACCGCCATCGAAATTAGCCCGTGTCACATTATGGCCGTTAATGCCCTGCTGAGCGGCCGATTGCCGCTGCGCCTGAGCGGGTTCAGAATGGCCAAAAGATACAAACCCGATGGCGGCAACGGTCAGGCCCATTGCAACTGCTCTGTTCAACATTGTCGTGAATTCCCCGTTTTGGCGCGACCCGGGACCAACTGTTGCACAATGTGCCATTCGATAACAGGTCAATTGCCCGAAAAGGAAAGGCCCGCCGGAAGGTTCGGCGGGCCTTTCAATGGGAGAAGCTGGGAATATCTTACGCTATCGCTATTTCCTGCAAGGCTGCCTCCACCGCAGCCTCACCCTTCATCATCTGCTGGTCTGCCGCGATGAAGGTTACGTCGGTGATGCCGATAAATCCGAGCACGTGCCGCAGATAGCCGGTAGCAAAGTCAATCTCGCTGCCAATTGCTGTACCGCCCGATGCCACCAATATATAGGCCTTCTTGCCAGTAAGCAGCCCTTCCGGACCATTGGCGGTATATTGAAACGTCTTGCTGGCCCGGGCTATCATATCAATCCAGGCCTTCAATGCCGCCGGAATGCCAAAATTATAGATCGGCGTACCGATCACCAATATGTTGGCCGCAATCAGTTCGGCTACCAGCGTATCGGACACGGCGAGTGCCGCTTTCTGTGCGTCGTTTCGCTCCGCTTCGTCGGTAAAATTGGCGCCGACCCAATCTTCGGTCACAAAGGGCAAGGCGACGGCAAGATCGCGGGTGACAATATTGTCCGGAGTGAGCCTTTCAATGAGGGCGTCGGTCAAGGCGCGGGATGATGAACCGGCTTTGCGGGCGCTGGCATCGATGCGGAGGATGTTTCTTTGATCGGTCATGAGATTAGTTCCTATGTCGGGGAATGATGAAAAGGATTGAAGGGACGCTCGCTCTAAAGGGGATAAGAGAGCGTCCCTTCGCTGGCGGATGTCAGTTCTGCGACTCCCATGCTTCGACAAAGACGAACTCGGCATCGTCGACGGCTTCTATCTGCAACGAAGATATGTCCCGGATCGCTAAAGAGTCCCGCGCGCTAACCAGTTCGCCGTTAACCCTCAGCTGCCCGGCAGAACCGACCAGATAGACATGGGCGCCATCGGCAATCTGATGCTCGACATTGGTGCCAGCTTTGAGCGTAGCGCCGTAAAGTCGCGCGTCCGCACCGATCATCAACGCACCATTGTTGATGTCTTCCTCAAAGCCGCTGGCGAGTATCTCCAGCTGGCCGGCACGATCACCCTTGGGGAAGGCTTTCGCGTCCCAGCGTGGATCGCCACCCGGAGCGCGCGGTTCGATCCAGATCTGGAACAAGCGGGTCTGCTCATCCTCGAGATTATATTCGCTGTGCATCACGCCGGTGCCGGCGCTCATCACCTGAACATCGCCAGCCTCTGTGCGGCCTTCATTGCCCATATTGTCGCGATGGGTAATGGCCCCTTCCCGGACATAGGTTATGATTTCCATATCCTGATGGCCGTGCATCGGAAATCCGGTCTTCGATTTGATCTCGTCATCATTCCACACCCGGATCGGACCAAAGCCCATGCGGGCGGGGTCCCAATATTTACCGAAGGAAAAATGATGGCGCGCCTGCAACCACTCGTGGTCGACATGGGCCAGGTCCTTGAATGTGCGTTTCTCAATCATTGTCTTTCTCCTGTTCAAGCGGTGTTGCTTCCGCTCTGCTTGAGATGGAGATAGAATGGCTTCTGTGTTTCCAAAATAGACAATTTGGAATTTGATTGTTTCCAAATATTATCTAATGAACGCCTATGGCATTACCTGATTATGAAGCATGGGCAATTTTTGCCGAAGTAGCCCGCTTGGGGAGCTTTACGGCTGCCGCCCATGAACTGGCCCTCTCCAAACCCACCATCTCGAAAGCGATCTCGCGGCTGGAACAATCGCTTGGTACCGTTTTGTTTCACCGCACGTCGCGCAAGATTTCCCTGTCGACCGCTGGTAAATCGCTATTGCAACACGCCCAGCGAATTGCACTCGACGGCGAAGCAGCGATGGAGGCTGCGCGCGACACCATACATCTGCTCAACGGTAGGGTCCGCCTGGCTGCGCCTCTAAGCTACGGACTTTCACACCTCGCGCCGGTGATCGCCGATTTCATGTGCGCATATCCAGAGATCACCGTCGATCTCCAGCTGAACGATGCGCGGGTCGATCTGATCAACGACGGATTTGATTGCGCCATCCGCATCGGCGCGCTTCCCGACAGCAGCCTGAGGGCCATCAAGCTTCGTAAGATGCAGGGCTATTTCATCGCTGCCCCAAGCTATCTCGAACGCAGGGGCCGACCGAAAATACCGGCTGACCTTAGCGATCACGATTGCTTCATATACTCCAACATGCTCACACCCGAAGTCTGGCCGGTCACGGACCAAAAAGGCCAGACAACGAACGTTCGCCCCAAGGGCCGGTTCCAGAGCAACAACGGCGATGTCATGCTGCCTGCACTCATTGCCGGCCGTGGCATTGGATATTTGCCTGACTTTCTCTGTCGAAAGGCACTGGATGCGGGCGACCTGGTCAACATTCTGCCGGACTGGCACATGGGGGATATTGCTCTCAATATCGTCATGCCCCCGTCCCGCTTGCGTCCGGCCCGCGTCGATGCACTGGTGGACTTTCTGAAAGACAATTTGCGGTAGCCGCGTACAGGTGGAGCATTGATGCCGTCATTTCCCTGTCCTACACTGTCGGGATTTTGTATCTTTCCTAGATGTCCAATGAGATTTTGATCAGAATCAATAGCAATAGACTTCTTCCCGATGAACATTCAGGATGGTTGAGACGGGGAGTTTCCGGCTAAAATCGAAGGACCTGAATTTTTTCTCTTACACTGTAAAGTGTGTAAAGTTCGTCAGCAAAACAGGTTCGAATATTAATGCCGCTCGAAACCATATTCCTTTTTCTGATCACTGACCTGATGTTTTGCTTCACCCCGGGGCCGGCCACCATGGTCACCGTCAGCCATGCATTGCCGCTGGGGCCCAGGGGAGGGATGCGCGGCGCGCTCGGGCCGATTGTCGGGGTGAATGTGGGGAATTTTATCTGGTACGCGCTGACCGCTTTCGGGCTTGTCGCGCTAATACAGGCAGTACCGACCGCTTATGCAATGCTCCGCTGGATCGGCGTCGCCTATCTCCTCTGGATGGGATTTCAGATGCTCAGGGGCGGAACTAATAGACTTGCCAATCAATCAGCCAGGAGCGCCAGCTTCAAAAAAGGATTTCTCAACGGCTTGGCGGTGCATATGTCCAACCCCAAGGCTTTGCTTTTCTATACCGCCATCATCCCCCCGTTTATCGACCCCTCGGGAAATCTGATGCTACAATTCCTGATGTTGGCGATACTGACCATTTTCACGGAAACATCCGGCCTCGCCTTTTACGCCGCGCTTGCGTCCAGAGCGCGTAGTCTTGGCAATGCCGATCAGGCACAAATCATTTTTCAAAAAATTGCCGCAATCGTGTTAACCGGTGCAGCGCTGATATTGGCCTGGTGGAATCTCTCCGACGGTGCCGTGCAGACCGCGTTCAACTTGCCGACAGGAGCGATAGGCTAGATGGAAATCATGACTAGAATCTGGTTCACCCTGTTGGCCCTGACCTTGGCAGCGCCGCTGTCCGCACAGGAGGAACCTGATGCCGGATTCAAGGCCGAGATGATTCTGGCGCTAAAGAACCTGCAGCTGCTTGACCACCGGCTGAACGCCATCGGTTATCGACTGGTCGATGCCAATGCACCCTATTGCGGTCAGAAAGCCGCCCGAACCGGCCTGCTGCTGAATGATGTCGCCCAATATGTCGATCAGGAAACCGCCCGTTTCGCGCTTGGATTCAGCGGACCCATCGGGATCACTGCGGTCGCTCCCGACAGTCCGGCCGAAAGCGCAAAATTGTCACCAGGGGACACCTTGCTGGCAATCAACACCATGGCCGTCGAGGAAATTGCGGTCGATGGTCCCGATCTGGCCAACGAGCCTCCCCCCTATCGCAGGGTCGCGGCAATCAATCAGAGGATTGAACAGGCGCTAGCGCAGCGCAATGTAGAATTGACCATATCGCGAGGCGGTATGAACCAGACTATTCCGGTCGCTGCAGCTATGACATGTCCAAGTCAATTCCAGATCCGGGTCAGCGCTGACAGGAGTGCCAGCGCCGATGGCAAGCTGGTCAGCGTTTCCTCGCGGCTCGCAGAATATTTTCTGACTGACGACGAATTTGCCGCCGTTGTCGCGCACGAACTGGCCCATAATCTACTGAAACACCGCGACGAACTTGATGCAAAAAACGTCAATCGCGGATTTTTTGGACAGTTCGGCGAGAGTGCTGGCCAGATCAAGGCCGCTGAGATCGAAGCGGACCGGCTATCGGTCTGGCTGATGACCAATGCCGGCTATGATCCACAGGCCGCGATCCGCTTCTGGACTCGTTATGGCAAGGAGCATGGCAAAGGGATTTTCTCTGCCTCTACCCATTATCGCTGGAAGAAACGGGTGCAATTGTTCGAGGAAGAAATTGAAAAAATGGCGGCGATCAAGCCTGTCGATGGCAGATTTTCGCCGCCGTTGCTGACAGCAAGCGACTAATCGTCGCGAAAATGGGACTTGCAGATGTTGCGCTCAAATTTGTTCTCGGCGCGATCAAAACAGGCTTCGCGTTCCGCCTTGCGTTCGGCGAGCACACGGCGGCCGACGTCTTCTTCCCTCTCGGATTGGGTCTGGGTGGTAGCGTCGACAGCCGTTTCGACCACGGTTCCCGCGACACGAAACGGCGCGGTGATAATCTTGCTCGCGACACAACCGGATAATAGCGAGGGGATCAGCGCTACCGACAAGATTGTAAAAACGCGCATATACTTCTCCTCAGATGCCTTATACGGCAAATATGCTGAAGTCCTAATGAACGCCAGATCGGTTGGTCACTCGGCTAGCAGCCTCTCAGCCATCGCCCGGATGTCTGCGCCGATTTCGGGATGAGCCAGTCCCAGCGCCAGATTGGCTTCAACATAGCCCTGTTTCGACCCGCAATCATAGCGCTTGCCGTCAAAGGTCATGCCGTGGAACGGTTGCTGGCCGATCATCTGCGCCATCGCATCGGTCAGCTGAATTTCACCGCCAGCGCCCGCTGCCTGGGTTTCCAGGATCCGCATCACTTCGGGTTGCAATATATAGCGGCCGGGCAGGATCAGATTGGAAGGCGCGGTGCCCGCTGCCGGTTTCTCCACCAGACCTTTGACCTCGGTTATCGGCCCGTCGCGTTTGCCGGGATCAATCACACCATAAGAAGGCGTGTCCTCGAACGGAATTTCCAGCGCACAGACGATATTGCCGCCAAGCTTTTCATAAGCGCTGACCATCTGGGTCATGCAGCCGGGCGAACCGACCATGAATTCATCGGGCAGGAAAATCGCGAACGGCTCGTCGCCGATGATATCCCGCGCGCACCAGATGGCGTGGCCGAGACCAAGCGGCTCCTGTTGCCGAATGAAAACACAGTCGCCCGGGGTCAGACGGGTACCATCAAGCACCGACCGGTCTTTCGATCGATCGGCCATCGTGTGTTCCAGCTCATAAGCCATGTCGAAATGATCCTCGATCATGCCCTTGCCGCGCCCGTTAACGAAGATCATCTGCTCGATCCCGGCTTCCAGCGCTTCATCCACAGCATATTGAAGGAGCGGCCGGTCGACGATTGGGAAAAGTTCCTTGGGCATCACCTTGGTCGCCGGCAGGAAGCGGGTTCCCATGCCCGCGACGGGAAAAACGGCTTTTCTGATCGGTTTCATTTCTCTCGCCTAGTCCTTGAGTTTGTCCGCGAAGCTGGTCCGCAATTTCTGCAATTTCGGCGGAATTGTCGCCACGCAATAAGGATTGCCGCGCCCTTCGTCCGCCCAATATTGTTGATGATAATCTTCCGCCACATACCAGGGCGCCGGTCCTTCGATCGTGGTCACGATCGCTTCGGAACGCCCTTCTCCGGCGCGTATAATAGCTGCTTCGGCCTCGGCGCGCTGTTCATCGTCCAGCGGGAAAATAGCCGAACGATATTGGTTACCGACGTCATTGCCCTGGCGATTCAGCTGGGTCGGATCGTGGGTTGCGAAGAAGATGTCGAGCAGGAGAGGATAGCTGACCACCGCCTCGTCAAATCTGACCTTGATCGCTTCGGCATGGCCGGTTGTACCCGAACAAACCTCGCGATAAGTGGGACCGGGTTTCTCGCCGCCAATATAGCCGCTTTCGACCGAACTTACACCGGCAATATCGTTGAACACCGCCTCGGTGCACCAAAAACAACCGCCCGCAAAAATGGCTTCCTGCTGTGCCATGTAAACTCCTTTTATGCAGAGGCGGCGACGCCTCCGCTATTGATGTCTTTGCTCTTTTCATCGCGCATAGCGACCAACAGATACATGGCGGGTGTAACCACGCGAGACAAGAGGGTCGAACTAATCAGGCCCCCGATGATAATGACCGCCAGCGGTGCATATAGCGCCCCGCCCCAGAATGCGAGCGGGGTCAGGCCGCCGATTGCCGTTATCGAAGTCAGCAGCACGGGGAGGAAACGAACCTCGCCAGCTTTCTCGATGGCTTCCCGCAGATCCATGCCCTGGGCCCGCAATTGGGCGGTAAAGTCGACCAGCAATATCGAGTTTTTGATTTCAATCCCGATCAGCGCGATGAAGCCGATAATGGCCATGACGCTCAGCGAATTACCGGTGATGAACAGGGCAAGTATGCCGCCAAACGTTCCGAGAGGGATGACGCCCGCGACCACGATCGTCTCGCGGAACCGCCGAAACTCGGCCACCAGAATCGCAAAAATCAGCATGATTGCGGTGATGATCAGCGGACCAAAATTGCCGAATGTTTCACCAATGGCTTCCGATTCTCCGCCAATCGACCATTTATATCCTTCCGGGAAGTCGATCTGCTCGAGCTTCTCGACTGCGCGATCATTGATAGTTGACGGCACTTCACCAAAATCGACCTGGGCGGTGACCAATACCGTTCTTTGCAGCTGGTAGCGCTGGATTTGGGGCGTCACATTGGTCAGCTTTGGATCGGTTATCTGCGACAGCGGCACAGGATCGCCGGAGCGGGTCGCGACATAGACCTTGTCGAGTACCGATATCGGAAGATTATCCACAAACGGATAGCGGACGATCACCGGATAATTATCGCCTTCCTGATCCCGGAAAGATGCCGCCCGTTCACCGCTGATCGCCAGCCGGATCGCCCGGCGCGGTCCGCCCGCAGGAATATCGAGCAAAGCCGCTTTCTTTTCATCGAGACCGATATCGAGATCTATCTTGTCGGTATCCACCGGGTTCACGATATCGCGCGCGCCTGGAGTCGCTCGCAGCACCTGAGCAACTTTACCCGACAATTCCTTGAGTTTGTCCAGTTCCGGTCCCGCAACACGAATGACGATCGGCGCTTCCACCGGGGTGCCGTTCTGGAACAGTTCGATCTTCACCCGCGCACCAGCAATCTGGTCGAGCTGTTTACGCAACCTGTCGATCATCTCCGGACCTTTGCGCGTGTCCCACTCGTCCATTACCGCCAGCACTTCGCCATAGTTGGTGCGCTCCGCTCGCGGGCCGACATTGTAAAAAACCTGCGGATTCCCATTCCCGATATTTTCCGCGCGTACTTTAATGCTCGGTTCGGTTTCCAGAACCTTGGTCACCTCGGCTACGATCTTGTCGGTGCGATCCAGACTACTGCCCTGTTCGGCTTCGACCGAGACCCGAAAATAGGGTGCGTCAGCAAAAGGAAAAAGCGAAAAGCCCAGAACCGGGACCAGCGCGAAAGCCGACAGACACAAAGCCATTGCCAGTACCACCGTCTTGACCGGAGCGCCCAAAGCGATGTGCAGAAACGGCCGGTAAAAGCGCTGGATCTTGTCGTTTACCCAACGCAGCGCCGGATTGCCTTCCGGATTTTCATCCCGCCGCAATATTCGACTGGCGAGGAACGGAATGACAGACAGCGAAATCAGCAACGAAGCCAGCACCGTCGCGATAATCGCGATGAAGAAGGATCTGGTATAGGAACCGGCGCCACCGGGCAAAAACAGCAATGGCACAAAAGCCAGCACCAATACCGCAGTAGAGCCGATGACAGCCGCCCGGATTTCGAGACTGGCTTCGATCGCTGCCTGGGTTCGCGTCTTGCCCATTCGCAAATGTCGGGCGATATTTTCGGTCACCACGATACTGTCGTCGACAAGCAAGCCCAGCGAAACAATGAAACCTGCAATCGAGAGCTGGCTGAGATTATATCCCATCGCGTAAAGAACCAGCAGGCCCGAGGCGAGCGACAGCGGGATCGAGATCATGACGATCGCAGAGGATCGCAAACCAAGCGGAAGCAGCGTGAAAATGACCAGCGCGATGGCAATTGTGAAGTCGCGGGCCAGTTCACTCAATCGACGCTTCACATCGCGGCTCTGATCGAATTGCATGATCAGCTTGATGTCAGGCGGCAGAATCGACCGCTGCCGTTCCAGCTCGACATCAAGCTCTTCTTTCAAGCGCGTGACATCGACTCCGTCTTTCTGGGTCACGGTAAGAAACACCGCCCGCTTGCCATTATGACGGGTCCGGTAAATCTGTTCCTCGGCCCCCCAGCCAACCTCTGCGACATCGCCAACCGTCAAAAGCGAACTATCAGACGCCCGCAGCGGCAATCCGCGAATGGCATCGAGATTTCGAAACGCGCCACCGGCTTCGACGTTCAGCCGACGTTCTCCGCTCTGCACCGCACCACCCGGTAAGTCTGCTCCGCCCTGGCGAACCACATCGGCAATCGCACTTGCTGGAACCCGCAGTTCGGACAAGCGATCGGCATTGACCGCCACGCTGACCTCCGGTCGCGGAAGACCGAATATACGGGCTTCCCGCGTGCCGGGATTGCGGGTGAGAACATCGACCATATCATCGGCATATTTTTCCATCCGCCGCCACGAAGCGGTTTCACTGATCAGAGCCACCTGCATGACGGCGGCTTCGGTGGTCCGGATCTTGCGATATTCGAGCCTCTGCAAGTCTTCGGGAAGCTGGTCGCGGATCGCCGATACCGCGCGGACCACGTCATCAAAATAGCCGTCAACGTCACCCGACCACTCGCTGAATTCAACATTGATGACGGTTCCGCCGTCGGTGCTTGTCGATTGCACTTCGACGATATCATCCAGGCCCTGGACGACTTCTTCAATCGGCTTGGCGACCGTCTCTTCCATCTCCTGGGCATCCGCTCCAGGCTGGATCGCAATGATGTTGACCGCAGGGATAGGGAAATGGGCGTCAACCGCCTTGGGGATATTGACCAGTGCGCTGATGCCCAGCACGACGAGCAGGATGAAAAGCACGAGGCTGAGTTGCCAGCGGGAGATGACGAACTGGGCAAGCATATCAGGCCAGAGAGCCCTTCTGATGCTTCACGGCTATCACTCTGCGCTCCGGATCGGTTTTATTAGGTCACCGTCCCGCAATTTCTCTACTCCCCGGGTCACGATGACATCGCCTTCCACCAAGCCGCTCAGGACTTCGAGATCTTTGTCGGTCA
>RCMY010005810.1_pt1 | contig 10415 bp, 10 predicted proteins | sample 2041341 | NCBI WGS metagenome assembly RCMY01 (sample SAMN09708234, study PRJNA481090) | Marine sediment metagenome, whole genome shotgun sequencing project.
GCTCACGGCCGTCGCCGTGACCTTCGCGACCGTGTCGCGCACGAGCCGCACCGCGCAGGAACGCAACCGCGTCGGCAACGAGGTCCGTGCGTCGTTGGAGGCCATCGGGGGTGACGTGCGTGGCGGCGTACGGGTTCCCGGAGCCGTCGTCCCGGCCTTCCGGATCGCGAAGCCGAACGAGGTGGTGATGACCTCGCAGGTCGACTCGTCGGTCGAGCCGTGGCTGATCCGGGTCGAGCTGCTCGACGGGAAGATCACCGAGACGCGCTGGGAGCCAGACACGCCGTCCTACACCTACATCGGCACGAACACCGTCGTCCGAGTGCTCAGCCGGCACATGGTGGTCGCGTCGGACCAGACGTTCCGCTACTTCGAGATCGACAGCACGGGCAGCCTCGATGAGCTCGTCCCAGCCGACGCGACCGTGGGTCTGGACGCCGATGAGCGGGCCAGGATCCACCTCGTCCGGGTCACGCTCGCCGCACGACCCAGCGCTTCGCCGGTCGGGTCCCAGCCAATCGAGGTCCGCGGCGAGATCCGCGTGCCCAACAACGCTTTGAACAGGAACAGCTGATGCGTCGCCTCGACCGCTGGAACCGAGAGGATGAAGGTGTTGCGCTCGTGCTCGTGGTCGGGCTCACGCTCGTCATGTCGCTCTTCCTCATCGCGACCCTGAACTTCACGCTCGGGAGCTCTCGGCAGGTTCGCAAGCATGACGACTGGAACCGTTCCATCTCCGCGGCCGACTCAGGCATCGACGACCTCATCTACCGGATGAACCAGAACCCGGACTACTACCTGTTGTCGGACGCCGACAACGACGCCCTGAGCGGCTGGTCGCGGCTCTCGGGCAGCGCCGAGTCCGAGGAGGAGTTCCACTACTCGATCGACAGCACCGAGGTGAACGGGCAGGGACGGGTCATCGTGACCGCGACCGGCCGCGTCGACGGGGAGCTCCGCACGGTCGAAGGCACCCTCGTGCGCCGGGGGTTCCTGGACTACCTGCAGCTCACCGACGTCTTCACGGTGGATCCCTGGGTCCGCACCGACGTCTCCTACCTCAAGCAGGTCTACGCCTACAGCTGTGACCACCGCCAGGGCTCGACCTGGAACGACAGCACGGAGTGGTCCGTGCCACGCTTTGAGTACGACGTGTTCGGCAACATCAACCCGACCGCCGGGATCGTCAAGTGGGGCGGCTTCGGGACCACGGTCGGCCGCATCGACCGCGCCACCGCGATCGCCAAGATGCGGGCCCGCTACGGGGACAACGGCTACATGTCCCAGGCAACCGTCATCGCCAACGGCCTGTACTGCCCGGACTACGTCTACTCCGACGGGCAGACGATCTCGGGTCCCGTCCACTCCAACGACGCGATCAAGATCTACGGCACGACGCCGGGACAGCCAGTCTTCGGCGGGAGCACGACGTCGAGCTACGAGGGCCCGGACAACCCGGTCTGGCTCGACGAGTCCGGGACGAGCACGCCCAGCTTCGCGGAGCCGTTCGGCTACGACATCCCGGTGGCCTTCCCGCCGTCCAACCGCACGCTCATCGACCGCACGGATCCGGGTGAAGGCGGCTGCAAGTACGTCGGCCCGACCTCGATCGAGCTGCGCGCCAACGCGCTGTTCATCAAGAGCCCGCTGACGCCGACCGCAGGGCTGCCAGCGCACTGCGTGCCCGCCGGCGGCGGGGTCGTCGGCGGCGGCACCGTGAGCCTGCTCGCGCCAGCCTTCAACGGGGTCATCTACGTCGACTCGGCGTCGGGGGCGTGCCCCGGTGCGCACCCGATCGGCATGCCGATCGCCGGCGACATCACCACCTACGGGTGCACCGACGGGGACGTGTTCGTGTGGGGCGAGCTCGACGGCGCCATCACGATCGGGGCAGATCACGACATCGTGATCGCCCACGACATCACCTACGCGGGCGACGACGACCTGCTCGGTCTGATCGCCGACAGCGCGGTCTGGCTCTACCACCCGGTCGACGCGGCCGGGAACAACCTCAACGTCACGACGAGCTCCGGTTCCCGGGCGCCCTACGGGGCCAGCCAGCCCGAGTCCACGAACTCGACGTGGGAGAGCCCGATGGTCAACGCCGCGATCGTGACGCTGAAGCGTTCTCTCTCGCTGCAGAACTACCGGCACGGCGACCCGTTGACCGGGACGTTCACCTTGTCCGGAGCCGTTGCTTCACCCTTCAACGGCGTGACCGCGGAGCTCGTCAACGGCGTCGTGGACAGCGGGTACGGAACGAAGACGCTGAGCTACGACACCCGGCTGACCTACCTCGTCCCGCCCTTCTTCATCGAGCCGGACCAGAGCGCCTGGCGTCAGGATCTGTGGCGAGAGATCGACAACCCGCCGTTCTGTGTTGGCGCCGAGACCCCGCAGGTCGACCGCTGCCTCCCTGCCTGATCCGGACATCCGGAGTTCAGTTCGGGGCGTTCCTGCCGAAATGACTGGTGGGGCGTCGGTACGCACCGGCACTTTTCGGAGGTCATCGTGGGCAAGAAAGTCATCGGACTCGACATCGGCACGCACAGCGTGCACGTGTCGGAGCTCACGGCTGGTCGTGGTGGTGAGATGAAGCTCACCAACTTCGGCGTGGCCGTGCTCCCTGAGCACGCCGTTCGCGACGGAGAGATCCAGGACGTCGCGTCCGTTGGCGCGACGATTCGACACCTGCTGCACAGCACGGGGATCTCCGGGCGCGATGTCGTGCTCGGCGTCGCCAACCAGCGGGTCTTCGTCCGACAGATCGACGTTCCCTGGATGTCCGAGGCCGAGCTGCGTTCCTCGCTCTCCTTCCAGGTCCAGGAGCATCTGCCGATCCCGGTCGAGGAGGCGGAGCTCGACTTCTACGTCCTGGACGAACCGATCATCAACGACCAGAAGATGGCTCGCGTCCTCCTCGTCGGCGCACAGCGCGACATGGTGCAGTCCCACGTTGACTCGGCGCTCGCTGCCGGGCTCACCCCGACGGCCATCGACCTGAACGCGCTGGCGTTGCTGCGGGTGTTGAAGTCGCACCAACCGGTCGTCGGCGACTCCTCCGAGGTCCTCATCGACATCGGCGCCGGCGTCACGAACGTGGTCATCCACGAGGGCGGGATCCCGCGGTTCGCGAGGACGCTCGTCTCCGGCGGCGAGGAGCTGACACGCGCGCTGATGAGCGAGTTCGACATGGAGCCCTCGGTCGCCCGGAAGCTCAAGCACGAGACCGGGCTGCAGTCCGATCCGGCGGACGAGGTCGCGAGCGTGATCGCACGGCGCGCCTACCACTTCCTTGACGAGATCCGCGGCTCCCTCGACTACTACCGGGCGCAGGGCGGCGCCCAGTTCACGCAGGTCGTGCTCTGCGGCGGCGGGTCGCTGCTGCCCGGGCTCGCCGATCGCCTGGAGGCCGAGCTTCGCCTCCCGGTCGTGCTCGGCAACCCGCTCCAGCGGATGCTCGAGGTGTCCTCCACGTACACCGACGAACAGCTCCGAGCCGTCGAGCCGGTGCTGGCAACCTCCATCGGGCTCGCCATGGGAGGTCTGCTGTGAACATCCGCGTCAACCTCATCCCGGCGGCGATCGCGCGCAAGGCGACCGAACGACGGCAGCGTCGAGCCGCCGCCGGTGCCCTCGTTGCGCTGGTCGCGCTCATGGGCGCTGGCCAGGTCGTACAGCTCGGCCGCGTCTCCGCTGCTCAGGACGCCCTCGCGGTCGAGCAGGACACGCTGACCGTCCTGCAGGCCTCGCAGCGAGAGCTCGGCGAGTTCGCCGAGCTCGACACCCGGAGGAACCAGACGAACGAGACGGTGCAGACGCTGCTCGGCGGGCAGATCGGCATGGCCGGGATCCTTCAGGACCTCGCCGCGGTGCTGCCAGCAGACGCCGCGCTCACGGAGCTCTCGGTCCTCGCTGACCCAACGGAGCTCGGCTCCGTCGGGACCATCACCGCGTCGGCGGTCTCGCTCCAGGGCCACGCGCCCGGCGTCGAGCGCGTTCTGATCAACCTGGAGAAGGTCGCGGCGTTCCGTGACCTCTACGTCGCATCATCAGCGCTCGACGACGCGGTCGGTCTCACGACGTTCCGCTTCGACTTCCGCCTGGGGGTCGAGGTCCTGAGCGGCCGGTACCTCGGCGGCATCCCGGAGGTGCTCCGATGACCCGCCAGCAGACACTCCTCGCCTTCGTCGTGGCGATCGCCCTCGTGGCCGCGTACTGGGTCTTCGCGATGTCGCCGAAGAACGACCAGGTCGCGACCCTCGCCGAGGAGCGCCAGCAGACCGTGGCCCAGCAGCAGACCGTGCGTCAGCGGATCGTCGCGCTCGAGAACATCCGATCGCAGGCGCCGGAGATCGAGGCGGCGCTCGCCGCGGGGCGCACGCTCGTGCCGACGAACGTCGCCCTCCCCGCCGCGCTGCGACAGCTTCAGGACGCCGCCGATCAGGCCGGGCTGATGCTCGGGGTGATCACGCCCGATCGTCCCAAGGAGAGCGGTGTCGACAGGACGATGGCCACGACCGTCACGCTGACCGTCAGCGGCAGCTACTTCCAGATCCTGGACTTCGTGCGGCGCGTCGAGGACCCCGCGTTGATGGGTCGCGCAGCGCTCGTCGAGGGCATGGACATGACGATGTCGGAGTACCCGCTCCTCGCGTCGACCATCCGCCTGCGGGTCTTCTCGACCGTGCCGGCGTCACCGGGTGCGGCCTCGACCTCGGAGGTCACGTCATGAGGCGGATCACGACGACCAGCTCCGTCATCATCGGCTTCGCCCTGCTCGCCACCGGATGCGCTGGCGGCGCGGCGGAAGCGCCGCCCGCATCCGTCCGCGCCCAGGCGGCGGACGCCACGCCCGGAGCGGCCGAGACGGTCGCCGTGTCGTCCATGGACGTGCAGACCGTCCCCGTGTTCCTGAGCCGCGACCCGTTCTCGCCCTTGCTCGAGGCAGCGCCCGTGTCTGTGGGTGACTTCGACGACCTCGGCGGCGATCCCGCCGTTGACCCGGCCGGACAGTCCGGCGGGTGCGCGTCGACCGCTGATGGACAGGTGTGCGACGGTGTGAGCGTCGGTCTCGTCAACGTCGGCGAGACCGACGGTGTGGCGTTCGCCGAGGTTCGCGTCGACAGCCAGATCCACAACGTCGGGGTCGGCGACACGTTCGCGGTCTCGTTCCAGGTCGAGGCGCTCACGGCGCGGTGCGCCACGCTGCTGTACGGAGACGACTCCTTCACGCTCTGCGAAGGCGACACGATCCTGAAGTGATGGCCCCGGCTGACGGAGCAACACGGCTCCGGCGATAGCCTCGCGTCGACTCCTGCCCTCTCGCTCGCGAGCCATACGTGCCCACGCTCCGCCACCTGACCGCCGGTGAGTCCCACGGTCCTGCGCTCGTCACGATCCTCGAAGGGCTGCCTGCCGGCCTGGCGGTGTCCACCCCGATGCTGCAGGCCGAGCTCGCCCGACGACGCCTCGGTCACGGCCGCAGCCCGCGCATGGACTTCGAGCTCGATGAGCTCGAAGTCCTCGGTGGCGTCCGTCACGGCAAGACGCTCGGCTCGCCGGTCGCCGTCGTGATCCGCAACACGGAGTGGCCCAAGTGGGTCGACGCGATGGACCCGGAGCCGCGCGACGACATCGAGGCGATCCGCGCGACCGGACGCGGCAAGAAGCTCACGCGGCCCCGACCCGGCCACGCCGACCTCACCGCGATGCTCAAGTACGGCTACGACGACGTCCGCGACGCCCTGGAACGCGCGTCTGCTCGTGAGACCGCGGCGCGCGTCGTCGTGGGGATGCTCTGCAAGCAGCTCCTGGCCGAGGCGGGGATCACCATCGTCAGCCACGTCGTCGGGATCGGCGGTGTCGCGACCCCGGACGACGCTCCGCGCCCGGGTGCCGACGACCTCGCCACCGTCGACGCTGACCCGGTCCGCTGCTTCGACCCCGCGACCTCCACGGCCATGCAGGCGCGCATCGACGCAGCCCACGCCGACAACGACACGCTCGGTGGGGTGATCGAGGTCATCGCACACGGACTCCCGCCGGGCCTCGGCAGCCACGTCCACTGGGATCGCCGCATCACCACACGGCTGGCCGCGGCCCTCTCGTCGGTCCAGGCGATGAAGGCTGTTGGGTTCGGTGACGGCTTCCGGCTCGGCGAGGTTCCCGGGAGCGAGGCGCACGACGAGATCCGTCTGGTCGACGACGTCTACGTCCGGCTCACCGACCGCGCCGGCGGCGTCGAGGCCGGCATGACGACCGGGCAGCCGCTCCGGATGCGCGTCGCGATGAAGCCGCTCAGCTCGCTGCCGCGTCCGCTCGAGACCGTCGACACCGAGACCCGTGAGCCCGCGCAGGCGATCACCCAGCGATCCGATGCCTGCGCGGTGCCGCGTGCCGGGGTCGTGCTCGAGTCGGTGGTGGCGTTCGTCCTCGCCGACGCGCTGCTCGAGAAGACCGGCGGCGACACCGTCGACGAGGTGCTGCGGTCGCTCCGCGCGTACCTCGACGACGTCGCGCGGCGCTGACATGTCTCGCAACATCGCGCTCGCGGGGATGATGGGTGCCGGCAAGACGACCGTCGGTCGGCTGCTCGCCACGCGCCTCGGACGCGGGTTCGTCGACACGGACGAGGAGATCGTCCGTCACGTCGGCCGGTCCATCCCGGAGATCTTCGCCACCCACGGGGAGCCGCGTTTCCGCGAGCTCGAGCACGAGGTCGTCCGCGCGCTGGCCGGCGTCGATGACCTGGTCGTCGGGCTCGGCGGCGGAGTCGTCCTCTCGGACGCGAACGTCGCCGAGCTGCTGCTGTCCGGGACGATCGTGCTGCTCGACGTCGACGTCGCGACGGTCGTGGAGCGCCTTGCCTCCGACACGACCCGACCGTTGCTCGCCGGGGGAGATCTCCACGAGCAGGTGTCCGCCACGCTCGCCGCTCGCGTCGATCGCTACGCCGAGGTCGCGGATCTGCGCGTCGACGCACGACGCGGTCCCGAACCGATCGTCGAGGAGATCGTCGCGTGGCTGAAGGAGCGTGGTGACGTGCTGACCCCGAGCGAGCTGGAGCAGACGCTGTGACCACATCGATCCGGGTCGCGCTGACGGACCGCCCGTACGAGGTCCACGTCGGACGTGGGCTGCTGTCGCAGGTCGACACGCTCGTCGCGTGGCCGTCGAGCATGCGACGCATCCTCGTGATCACGCAGGAACCGGTCGCCGACCACCACCTCACGACGCTCCTCGAAGCGCTGTCGCGGCTCGACGTCCTCGTCGACTTCGTCGCGGTTCCCGACGGTGAGGCCGCGAAGAACGTCGACGTGCTCGCTGGGCTCTGGGGTCGCTGCGCCGAGCTGCCGCTCGGACGAGGCGACGTCGTCGTCGCGCTCGGAGGGGGAGTCGTCGGGGACCTCGCCGGGTTCGTCGCCGCCACGTGGAACCGTGGGATCGCCGTCGTGCAGATCCCGACGACGCTGCTCGCGCAGGTCGACGCGGCCATCGGGGGGAAGACCGGCATCAACCTGCCCACGGGCAAGAACCTCGTCGGCGCGTTCCACCAGCCCCTCGCCGTCGTCGCCGACATCGAGGTCCTCGCCACCCTCGATGCGCGAGAGCGAACGTCGGGGCTCGGCGAGATCGTGAAGTACGGCCTCATCCGCGACCCGGCGATCCTTGACCTGCTCGAGTCGGACCCGGCAGCTGCGCTGCGCGGTGACGTCGAGCTGATGACGGAGCTCGTCCGCCGCAGCGTCGCCGTCAAGGCCGCGGTCGTCGCCGCCGACGAGCGGGAGTCGGGGGAGCGCGCCCACCTCAACCTCGGGCACACCTTCGGACACGCCGTCGAGGCGTTGACCGGCTACGCGTCGGTGCTGCACGGCGAGGGCGTCGCGATCGGGATGGCCATGGCGCTGCGGCTCGGCGTGGCGATGGGCGTGACGCCTGCGGAGCTCGTACCCCGCACCGAGGCGCTGCTGGACGCGCTGGGGCTGCCACGGGTCGCCCCGCCGCTCGGCCGCGCGGAGGTCTGGAACGTGATGGCCCGTGACAAGAAGGCACAGGACGGCGTGCGGTTCGTGCTCCTCGCCGCGGTGGGCGCGGTCGAGCTCCACACGCCGGACCGCGCGGTGGTCGACGCGGCGATCGACGCCGTCACCGCGACCTCCTGATGCTGGACGCGCCGCGCGAGGACGAGCTCGGGTCGCTGATCGCGTCGATCCCCGCAGCGGACCACGCCCCCCGGAGAGCGCGGCTCGCCCAGGTCCTGCGAGAACAGGCCGAGAACTCCGAAGGACCGCAGCCCGAGGCGCTGCTCGTCACGAACCTGCGCGACGTGCGATGGCTCACCGGCCTCGTCTCGACCTCGGCACGGGTGCTGGTCCATCGGGACGGGCGCTGCCAGCTCGTGACGGACGGCCGCTACGCCGGGGCTGCCCACGGGCTCGCCGAGGACGATCTCGAGGTCGTCATCAACCGGGCCTGGGTACAGGTCCTGGAGACGTTGCTCGACGCGGCCGCCGTCACGATCCTGGCAGTCCAGGAGCACGAGATCAGCCTGTCCGACGGACAGCTGCTCACGCAGCGACTCCAACGCCCGCTCGTCGGCGTCGGTGAGCTCGTCATGGAGCTGCGCAGCGTCAAGGACACGCACGAGGTTGCCTGCCTCCGGGCTGCCAACCACGTGACGGTGGCCGCGATGCAGCGCGTCCTCGGCGGCGACCTGCGGGCCGTCACGGAACGCGCGCTGGCGCTGCGGCTCGAGCGCGCGTTCGTGGATCTCGGCGCGGACGGGGTCGCGTTCCGATCGATCGTCGCGTTCGGCGAGAACTCCGCGATCCCGCACCACCATCCGACGGACCGTCCGCTCGGCCGTGGGGAGCTCATCAAGATGGACGTCGGCGCGCTCGTGCGCGGCTATCACGCGGACGTGACCCGCACCGTCGCCCACGGCGCCGTGCCCGCCTCGCTCATCGAGGTGCACGCGATCGTGCAGCGCGCCCAGATCGCGGGGCGCACCGCCGTCGCGGTCGGCGCGGACGCGGTGGCGGTCGACACCGTCTGCCGCGAGATCATCACCGACGCCGGGTACGGGGAACGGTTCGCCCACGGCACGGGCCACGGCACCGGACTCGACATCCACGAGCTGCCCCGGGTGCAGCAAGGGCCCTCTGCTACCCTTCGCGCGGGCTCCGTCCTCACGGTCGAGCCCGGCATCTACCTCCCCGGGATCGGGGGCGTGCGCATCGAGGACTCGATCCTCGTCACGCCCGACGGACCCGACATCCTCAGCCCCGCGCGACGAGATCTCGTGGTGTTGTGAGCCAGCCCGACGAGCACACCGCGAGTATCCCATGGTCTCCACGAACAACCTCAAGAACGGGATGACCCTCCTGCTCGATGGCAAGCTGAAGCAGGTCGTCGAGTTCCAGCACGTGAAGCCGGGCAAGGGCCCCGCGTTCGTGCGGACCAAGCTCAAGGAGGTTGTCTCGGGCAAGGTCGTCGAGAACACGTTCCGGGCCGGCCAGAACGTCGAGCAGGCCATCCTCGAGAAGAAGACGCTCCAGTACCTCTACAAGGACGGTCCGGACTACGTCTTCATGAACGCCGAGACCTACGAGCAGCGCCCCGTCGCGCCGGAGACCATCGGCGACAGCGCCAACTGGATCGTCGAGGGCGACTCGATCGACATCCTGGAGTACGACGGCGAGATCGTCGGCGCCGAGGTTCCTCCCAACGTCGAGCTCGAGGTGACGCACACCGAGCCGGGCGTCGCCGGGAACACCGCCACCAACGCGACGAAGCCTGCCACCCTCGAGACCGGGGTCGAGATCCAGGTCCCGCTGTTCGTCAACATCGGCGACCGCCTCAAGGTCTCCACCGTGACGTCGTCGTACGTCTCGCGCGCGTGACGAACGCCGAAACGTCGGACGGCCTGCGCCGGACCGACACGCCGGACCCGCACCGTTCGCGGCTCCGCGCCCTCAAGATCCTCTTCGACGCGGACGTTCGCGGCGAGGAGCCGGAGGTCGCGCTGGAACGCGTGCTGTCCGACACGCGTGCGCTCGACCTGCTCGACGACGTCGACCCCACGGCCGACGAGGCCGACGAGCAGGGCGACCCCGAGCGGATCGCGGCCGCACGGCGCCGCACGGCGCCGGTCCGGCTGGACCCGTTCACGAAGCGGCTCGTGCGCGGTGTGAGCGCACACCGTGTCGAGATCGACGACATGCTGGCCGAGCACGCCCACCGCTGGCGTGTCTCGCGGATGCCGGTGGTCGACCGCACGATCCTCAGGCTCGCGACCTACGAGCTCGCGCACGAGGAGACCCCGGCGGCCATCGTGATCGACGAGGCGCTGGAGCTGGCCAAGGAGATGTCGACCGACAAGTCCAGCGGCTTCATCAACGGCGTGCTCGAGG
>RCMY010005811.1_pt1 | contig 10413 bp, 9 predicted proteins | sample 2041341 | NCBI WGS metagenome assembly RCMY01 (sample SAMN09708234, study PRJNA481090) | Marine sediment metagenome, whole genome shotgun sequencing project.
CATGCTTTTTGTGGTGACATCCGCTTTGTCCCAATCGGGAAAGGTATTTGATAACCAGACTCTAGCGAGCAAAATTTTGGACAGCGAACGCAAGTATGCCGTATACTTGCCTCCGGATTATGAAACTTCCGAACGTAGCTATCCCGTTTTGTATTTGCTACACGGATCAGGTGACGACCAGACCGGCTGGGTTCAGTTCGGGGAAGTTTTGCGTATTACCGATGCTGCCATCAAAGACGGAACAGCTACCCCGATGGTCATCGTAATGCCCGATGCGGATACCGGCAAACGCGGCTATTTTAACCAAGGTGACGACTGGCGGTATGAGGATTTCTTTTTCGAGGAATTTATGCCTGCCATCGAAAAAAAGTATCGGATAAAGAGTGAAAAGCGCTACCGGGCTGTCGCTGGACTCTCGATGGGTGGTGGTGGCAGCTTTATGTACGCACTGCACCATCCGGAACTATTTTCATCGGCTTGTCCATTGAGTGCCTATGTCGGTCCGTTGACGATGGATGATTTTAAGGAGCGCTTAAAGGATAGTGATGTCAAATACAGCCAAACGGAAATGAAGGCATATTTCAAACAGCACAATGCCTTGGAACTGCTAGAAACGGTTCCCGTCGAGGATGTTAAATCCGTACGCTGGTATATCGATTGTGGCGATGACGATTTTTTGTTCGAGGGAAATAGCTTGGTGCACATCGCCATGACCAAAAAAGAGATTCCCCATGAATATCGCGTTCGTGATGGCCGACATAGTTGGACGTATTGGCGAGAGTCGCTTCCTAACGTACTCAGTTTTGTTTCGGATGCCTTTCATCAGTATTAAACTAAATGGTCTTTATTATTCAACCTCTCGACAAAATTTATGTCAACGCTTTTCGATACGCCAGAGCAAGTAATTAATAATTAGTAATCATTAATTGAGATGCAATACAGAAGATTCGGCAGAACCGATTGGAAAGTAAGTGAAATAGGATATGGCATGTGGGGCATGGCGGGTTGGACGCAGTCCGACGACGAGGAGTCCGCGAAATCGTTGGATTTGGCCGTTGAAAACGGGGTCAACTTTTTCGATACGGCCTGGGGCTACGGCGAAGGGCATAGTGAAGAATTGCTGGGGGAACTAGGCAGACGTCATCCCGATATAGAATTATTTATGGCCAGTAAAATCCCTCCTAAAAACTTTGAGTGGCCCGCAAAACCGGAATATACTTTCGAGGAATCCTATCCCACAAACCACATCATCGAATACACCGAAAAGACCTTGAAAAATCTAGGAATGGAGCGTATCGACCTGATGCAGTTCCACACTTGGGACGATGGTTGGTCCCACCGCGAGGAGTGGCAACGCGCCATTGAAGATCTTAAAAAAGCGGGAAAAATTGCTGCCATGGGCATCAGCGTCAACCGCTGGGAGCCCGAAAACGGGATCAAAGCCCTGAAAACCGGAATGCTCGATGCGGTACAGGTCATCTATAACATCTTCGATCAAAATCCTGAGGACAAACTATTTCCGCTGTGCGAGGAAAAGGATATTGCGGTAATCGCTAGGGTTCCTTTTGACGAAGGCACCTTGACGGGAAAGATAACTAAAGAGACTACCTTTCCCGAAGGCGACTGGCGCGGAACCTATTTCGTGCCAGAAAATCTGAACTCCAGCGTTGAACATGCCGATGCCTTGCGCCCATTGATTCCCGAAGGTATGACAATGGCCGAAATGGCCTTGCGGTTTATTTCCATGAACAAGACCGTAGGCACCATGATTCCCGGAATGCGAAAAGCACCCCACGTAAAGGCCAATACGGCAACGAGCGATGGCAAGGGACTTTCCAATGAATTATTTCAGGAATTGAAAAAGCATCGATGGGATAGGGAGCCAACGGCATGGTCGCAATGACGTCACCTCGCAAACAACTGCCCCATATCCCGAAACGCCTTAAACTCCAACGCATTTCCCGCCGGATCTAAAAAGAACATGGTCGCCTGTTCGCCGACCTGGCCCTCGAAACGTATGTAGGGTTCGATAACGAATTGTACATCTTTTGTTCTGAGCTCTTCGGCGAAGCTTTGAAAAGTATCCCAAGGCAAGACCACACCGTAATGAGGTACAGAAACATCATGGCCATCTACTGGATTGGAGTGTAATTTTTCGGTTTCCACTTTGGGCTTGTAGTGAATCACCAACTGGTGTCCGAAAAGATTAAAATCGACCCAATGGTCACTGCTGCGGCCTTCTTCGCAATTTAAGGTTTCACGATAAAATTTACGGCATTCCGATAGGTTGTGCACCGGAATAGCGATGTGGAACGGGGTTACTTTTGGCATTTCTTTGTTATTATACTGGGATCATATTTGAATTAAGGTGGGCGATATTTTTGCTACCTAGATCTAATCCGAATTTTTAAATTTTACTCCTCTAATGTATTCTATTTTTTCCACAAATAGGTATTTCCTTTGAGTCCGTTCGTCGTTTTCAAACTCGCCTATTTAAAAAATAGGCGAGTTTGAAAAAGAATATTACTTTTGCAAAAGATGTTAACGAAGACTTCAGAGTTGCTTTAGAAGGAATCAAGTTACTGCCTAACAATTCAAAAAAATGGAGTATATCCAGCCTATCATTACTATAATAAACTGACGGCTAAGATAAATTGCTCTCTTGTACAGAAATTACTTAAAGAGCGAATTCGAATATCTAATAGGGTTAAGATTTGGACATTGATCTCTATTTTACATCACCAATAAACTTCCACTGGCATAGAACACTAGAAAATTACGAACTATGTCACTCTATTTAATTATACTTTGTATTTCACTTGCTGGGCCTCTAGCTTTGAGTTTCGAGAAAAACCTTAAGCTCTATAAGCGTTGGAAATACCTGCTTCCTGCAATCTTAATAACGATGCTTATTTTCGTCGTATGGGATATCATTTTTACCCATATGGGATACTGGTATTTCAACCCGATCTATAATTCGGGCATCTATATAAATAAGCTTCCTTTAGAAGAATACCTGTTTTTTATTGTCATTCCATATGCTTGTGCGTTCTCGTTTTACGCAATTCAATTCCATTTCCCAAAATTCAAGTTAAATAAGAAATGGACAAAAGTTTTAACTTTTCTAATAGTAGTAGTATCCGTTATTACGTCATTGTTACATCGAGATCTCACCTATACTTTTGTTAATTTCCTTGTTTTGCCGACGATACTTTTACTGAGTTATTATTTTACCAGAGAAGTAGTACAATACTATTTAGCTATTTATCCGATTTTACTTATCCCATTTTTTATTACAAACGGAATCTTAACGGGTACAGGAATTGAACAAGCTGTTTTTGATTACAACCCTCAAGTAATATTGGGAATTCGCATTCTTTCAGTTCCGCTTGAAGATATGTTTTATAATTTTTCGTTGCTTTTATCACCATTGGCGCTAACTCATATATTTGAAATGAGATTTAAACAAGCTAAGAACATATGAAGATTGCAGTGATCGGTTCCGGAATAGGGGGCTTGGCTACTGCTTGTAGATTAGCGTCAAAGGGACATGAAGTGACTGTTTTTGAAAAAAATGCGTCTCCTGGTGGAAAAATTAACGAAATTAATATGGAAGGTTATCGATTCGATACCGGTCCATCCTTATTTACATTACCAGAATTAGTGGATGATCTTTATATCGCAGCTGGTGAAACTGTTCCATCAACTTTTGCTTATAAAAAGCTTGAGGTGCTATGCAAATACTTCTACAACAGTGGTGAAAATCTCATCGCTTGGTCAGATCAACAAAAATTCACCGATGAATGTGTTCAAAAACTAGGGGAAGATCCTTCTAATATCACCAAATATTTTAAGAATGCTTCATTAATATACAAAATCACAGCAGATATCTTCCTTTTTAACTCCTTACATAAAGTCAAGAATTTATTGAAGTTTTCGGTTTTGAAATCTCTGTTTCAGGTTAATAAGATTCGCTTTTACAAAACCATGAATGGTGATAATAGGAGCAATTTTAAAAGCCCATTGCTTGTTCAATTGTTCGATAGGTATGCCACTTACAACGGCTCGAATCCGTATAAAGCACCTGCTACACTAAACGTAATAGCGCATCTCGAAAATAATCTGGGAACCTATTTTCCGGAAAAAGGAATGTATTCTATCGTGCAGCATATTTATGATCTTGCCCTAAAAAAAGGGGTCCATTTTAGTTTTAATTCATTAGTTACATCCATCGATATAAAAAACAAAATGGCTGTTGGGCTAAGCGTTGGAGATACCGCATTTACTTTCGATAAAATAGTATCAGACTCAGATATCAACTATGTTATGAATAATCTGATGAATCACCCACTAAAAAAGCGATTCAATCGCTTAGAACCTTCATCATCGGCCTTGGTGTTCTATTGGGGAGTGAATAAGGAATTCCCAGAGTTAGAATTGCATAACATTCTTTTCAGTGGTGATTATAAAGAAGAATTTAATAATCTATTTAAAAAAAAAACCATCGATACCGATCCTACCGTCTATATTTTCGTTAGCTCTAAAATGATAAAAAGTGACGCGCCAAAAAATTGTGAAAACTGGTTTGTAATGGTTAACGCACCCTCTAATAGTAAGGAGAATTGGAATGAACTGATACGTACTACCAAACAAAATATCATTCATAAAATCAACAAATCCCTTAAAACAAATATTGAAGATTATATCGAACACGAGAAAATTGCATCACCGATAACCATTGAGCAAAATACGCTGAGTAAAGGAGGAGCATTGTACGGCAATTCATCTAACTCCTTGTTTTCTGCATTTTTAAGACATCCAAATTTTCTTAAAAGCATAAAGAACTTGTATTTCGTTGGTGGAAGCGTTCACCCCGGTGGCGGAATACCACTCTGTTTGGCCAGTGCTAAAATTGTTGATAATGAAATACCTGCATTATAGATGAATCGGATAATTAAATACTTAGTTGACGACGGGCTTCCAATAACTTTTATAGTTTTTTACTGTGTCGGTTTGGTTTTATATTTTACGCCTTTCACCCACAATCTGTTTATACTAATTACACCGTATACTTTGGTTTTAGTTACCGTGTCTATCTTTTCACATCATAAAGAATGGAATATAAAAACGATCGCAGTTTTTGCAAGTATTTTCATATTGGGTATTATAACCGAAATTATTGGTGTAGCAACGGGTAAATTATTTGGTACGTATGCCTACGGCAAAGGGCTTGGTATCAAAATTGCTGATGTGCCGGTTGTCATTGGCCTTAATTGGGTTTTCTTAACGTATGCTTCTAATAGTATTATCTCTAAACACACATCCAAAAACGGTCCGATTATAATAGGCGCTGCATCACTGATGGTACTTTACGATATCTTACTTGAAAAAGTAGCTCCCTTAATGGATATGTGGTTATTTTCAAAAAACGATCCGCCTATAAGTAACTATGTGGTCTGGTTTTTATTGGCTTTATTCTTTAATGGGGCTATTCAGCAATTTAAAATAAATACTCATAATAGACCAGCTCGCTGGTTGTTTTTTATCCAATTCGGCTTTTTTATAATTATAGCTATTCATGATATATATTAAAAAATGATACGAGCCAATCATAGTAAATACGTTGTAAAATTTTCTAATTACTATACGAGAATATTAATAGGATTTTTTTTTGGCAATGTTAAGTACACAGGTCATTACGAAGATAAAGGACTTCCAATACTTATGATCAGCAATCATTTTTCGTTTTACGATGGCTTTATTCAAATCTTATTAAACCTTAAAGTTTTTAAGCGAAGGTTTAACTTCATGATGCTTGAGAAAGAGCTGAGTAAAAACATGATATTAACTAAAATTGGTGCTTGTTCGATCAGCAAAGGCAAACGTTCTAGTTTAGAGAGTCTCGATTATGCTGTTGAAATGTTACAGGATAAAGAGAACCTATTTCTATTTTTCCCACAAGGAAAAATTAAGAGCATATATACACGAGAGTTTACTTTTGAAAAAGGCTTACTTTCCTATATTTTAGAAAACGTAAAAAATGATTTCCAATTGGTGTTTAATGTCAACCTTATTGATTACGGAGCCAGACTTAAACCTAATATATGTGTGTATTACGAAACGCAGCGCATAAATTCGGATACCAATGCTGAAGATGTAGAAAGAGCGTTTAATCGTTTTGCAAAAGCGTGTTTTACAAAGCAAGAGACCAAATGATTTATTTTTGTTATTTTCTTATAAGCCTGCTAATTATCAGGTTGCTTGTAGCGTTTGTTAATTATCTTTCGTTTGCTTATTTGCCAAAGGTAACTCCATTAGCGAAAGGGCCCTATGTTTCAATTTTAATACCCGCTCGCAATGAGGAAGAAAACATTGGAACCTTACTGGGGCAATTATCAAGGTTAGAATACAGTACCCTTGAAATCATCGTCTACAACGACCATTCAGAGGATAAGACGGAAAGTATCGTCAAACATTGGGCAACACGTGAACCTACTATTAAAATAATCAATGGAAAGAAACTTCCGCAGGGTTGGTTAGGCAAGAATCATGCATGCCACCAACTATCACAAGCTGCTACTGGTGATATATTTCTCTTTTTAGATGCCGATGTAAGCGTTAAAAAGGACTTGATCAAACGTAGCATTAGCCATCTTCAGAAATACGAACTTCACTTGTTATCGATATTTCCAAAGCAAATAGTTACCTCTTTCGGAGAAAAAATTTCAGTACCTATAATGAACTGGATCTTGTTGAGTTTACTCCCACTTTCGCTTGTTCGAAAGTCGAAGAACGAAGCCTTTTCGGCGGCTAATGGACAATTCATGATGTTTAAAGCAGCTACTTATAAGACTATATGGCCTCATGAAAATTGTAAGTCCCATAAGGTAGAAGACATCGCTATTATGAGACTATTTAAACAAAAAAACCTTGCCAGCGACACACGCTTAGGAGATAACGATATTTCTTGCCGAATGTATGTTGGAATAGGAGCTGCCATCGAGGGATTCACAAAAAACATATTTCAATTCTTCGGGAATAGTATTTTGCTGACTATTTCTTTTGGACTTATAACTACCATTGCTCCATTTATCCTTTATTTTAACATGGGTGTATGGTGGTTCACTGCATATATTGCTGGCATAGTCTCAATTCGTTTTTTTGTAAGTTTGGCGAGCCAACAATCGGTCGTTCAAAACCTAGTATTAGCATTCCCACAACACATTGTATTTCTTGTAATCATAATTAAGGGACTCATTAATATAAAACAGAAGAAACTACTATGGAAAGGCCGCAATATATTACAAGAGTAGTACTTGTGATTATCACTTTGTTGCTTTCAATGCAATTAGGTTTTTCTCAGATCACCTACCGCGATGCAATGTACAAAGCGTATTCTCAAGGAAAAATGGACAAGTGGTATGAAATAATGCATACTTGCGAAAAAAATGTAGATCAGAATAATTTAGAGGAGCAATTTGAGCTGATTAGTTATTTCTACGGTTATACGGCTTGGTTAATTGGTGCTGAAAAATATGATACTGCTGAAGAATACATTGATAAATCGGAGGAAATTATTGATAAGTTATTAGATGAATCACCTGAAAACGCAACCCTTCTGGCATACAAAGGAGCTTACATTGCATTTACCATTGGTATCTCAAATTTAAAGGCCATATACTTAGGTCCGCAAAGCATGAAATATATAAACAAATCTATCGAACTGGATCCGGATAATATTCAAGGTAACATAGAAAAAGGAAACTCAATGTATTACCGGCCATCGGTTTTTGGTGGTGATAAGACCGAAGCGATTACATACTACGTAAAGGCAGTTAAAAGCTTTGAAAAACAAGGACTGGTTGTCAATAATTGGATGTATATAAACACAATGACTGCTTTAGGGCAAGCATACGAAGCAACCGATCAAATACCGCTAGCCAAATTATGCTATGAAAAAATAATTCGCATATTCCCAAACTTTATGTGGGTTGAAGATGAACTCTATCCTGATATGCTGGAGCGTCACAAGCTATAATATGTATTACCTAGCCAATGAAATTCGACATTTACAAAACAATTTTAAATAGCATAAAAGGCTGCATACTATTAGGTTTTGTTGTTAATTCTATAACTATGCGTGCTCAAAGTATGCACGATAATGGTGTTAATCTAGGCAAAATTCCTCCTCGTATTATTAGAAGCTGTTGTGCTTTTGGCTATGATTTAAAACTATGGGGTGTGCCATTTGTATCCATTGATCAGGTGATCAGTATTGACGAATTGGGTGAACATCACTATATGGGTAATAAGAGTGAAGGCACCGGAACTATTTATACCAATAGAGGGGGCTTTATCGACCTTGGTCACTTGCGAGATCAAATTGATTGGACACGCTATTTATTCACCACCATTTTAAATAGTAGGGGAAAGGGTGAAGTAATATTGCCTTTACGTAACGAAGCGGGGCGTAAGACTTTATATTTGAATGTACCAGCACAGCTTGATAGTAGTGATTGTATTCTATTAGCGGGAAAAATAGCATACGATTTTTCCCTATGGCACGAAATTTCAACTTGGTTTGGTGCATCGACCCTTCCTTTCATACCAGAAAAATTTTCTAGTTTTTCGGTTGAGGATGTATATTCAAACTTACTTGGGGTACACGTAGGGATGAAAGCCTTGCATTCAAAGCTCCCTTTTAACGCCGCAGCAACAAAGATTATCGTATCGACATTAGATAGTTTAGATGTTGTAAAGACGGCAAAAGAAACCTATGATGCCTATGATGCCGTTAATAATAAATGGTACACGAATAAAAAAAGGATACCTCGTACAAATGTTACTCTAAAGCGTGATCCTGATGTTCTTAATTCAAGTCGTCCATGGATAATTCCTAATCAGACAAGTAACATTGGCGATTCAATGATTTTAGATGTGCCCCTTTTAAATACTAAGGGTGAGTTACTTACCAATTTTTATCAATTTACCATTGATCTTAATTACAGGTTTCCTGTTGAAGAGATTTTTCCAAGTTACCAAAGTAGCCTCATCAACCAAGATGATTTTGGTGTATTGCTGAATAGAATCACTAATGATTTACAAATCATAGAACAAAATACGTTGGCAGAAAACAAATAAATTCTTCAGAAATAGGCATCTCTGAAAGTCAAATTCTGACTAACTTCAATTTAAGTTGCTGGTATTCAAGCCTTTTTTAAATCTGAAATCTTCCGGTTTCAAATTAAATCTATCATTTTTTTTTAATCCGGTTCACTAGTCCGAGTTTTCTTTTTTGGTCCAGGAACAAATATTGCTTTGGGAGTATCGTACAATATGATACCCATATCCTCTTTTTCATCATAAATTTCCCTTACCTGCTCCAATGTTTTTAGTTGTAGACGGTCCGCTTCATCAATGATTATATTCGCGCTCTGATTTTCTACAATACTGGGAGACTCGTTCTGCAGTTTTCTCTCCACATCAAGGATGGAGCAAAATAGGTTTACACGATATCTTTCCAGATCAGTTTAAATCCTTCCAGGTGAATTTAATACCGCGGCCGTGTAGTATATAGTATACTGGAAAATTTTAAAAGAATTCCTCCTTATTGCTTGAAAGTGCCAAGTTTTACTTCCTTATGTCTAAAGTCAAATCCAAGAATGAAATGCTGATAGAACTATCCTTTACTTCATTGGCTTTTTCTTGATCATCCCACCTTGAATGTCCTTTACGACTCCCATAACAATAAAGGCATTCTGATCGATTTTATCTATTTCGGTACTTAGCTTGGCCAGTTCCAAACGGGTCATGACGGTGTAGACGATTTCGGTATCTTCGCGTTGCTCGTCATTTTTACGGTACCCTTGCCTTCCTTGGAAAATAGTACAAGCCCTTCCCATTTTTTCGGTGATCATTACTCTTATTTCCTCGTTTTTTGGGGAAATGATGGTGACGCCAATATACTCTTCGACACCGTCTACAACATAATTTACGGTCTTGGCAGCGACCAAATAAGTGAGTATGGCGTAAAGGGCCACTTCTATGGAAAGTAAATAAGCTCCCGCGGAAAAAATGACGATATTGATTAACAGCAATACGTCACCAATGGTCAAGTGCCATTTGCGACTGAGGTAGATGGCCAAGACTTCTGTACCGTCGATTACACTACCGCCCCGCATCGCCATGCCGATACCTAGGCCTAAAAAAAAGCCGCCAAATACAGCGATCAGCAATTTGTCATCGGTAATTATAGGGTACGGAACGAAATGCACGACAATGGCAAGTGCAGCAATGGCCAAAATGCTTTTTAGGGCGAATGTTTTGCCGATGGTACGGGCGCCCAATAATAAAAAGGGCAAGTTGACGATAAGCAAAAGAATGCCCAGTGAAATGTTCGATTTTACCTGTATC
>RCMY010005812.1_pt1 | contig 10412 bp, 9 predicted proteins | sample 2041341 | NCBI WGS metagenome assembly RCMY01 (sample SAMN09708234, study PRJNA481090) | Marine sediment metagenome, whole genome shotgun sequencing project.
AGCTTTGGTAAATTTGGAGCATAGAAAGGAGAAGATGTTAAATTAGGTAGGAAAAATGATTAAAAATTGAGCAAAAATTACATGGGTATTACAAAAAATAGCGTAATGACAAAATTATATAAAAATTCTATATGTTAATTTAGGTTCAGAAGAATTGCTCTTCCATAAGATTTTCTTATCACTTGTTATTCATTTGGGTCATCAGGAATTAACAGATTATAGGTTGATTCCACTACCACTATGAAAGAGCGCTTCTAAATAACAATAAGTGAACTCCTAGCAGTAAAGGTAGGAGATATTTTTTTATCAATAAGGATACCACTATGAAAATGACTAAATTAGCGACCATCGGTGCATTAGCAGTATCAATAGCTGGTCTATCAGCTTGTAATAATATGATGCCAACCAAAAATGCTGCAACGAAAGCGCCTATGACGACGCCAGCTATGGCAAAAATGAACGTTGTGCAAGTCGCTCAAAGTAATGCCGATTTTTCAATTTTGGTAGAAGCCGTGCAAGCTGCTGGTTTAGCAGGTGCATTATCTAATCCTAATGCTAACTTCACCGTACTAGCTCCAACAAATGAAGCATTTGCTCAGGTATTAGCTGAAACGGGTCTGAGCAAAGAGCAGCTATTTGCAAACAAGCCTTTACTGACCAAAGTGCTGTCTTACCACGTCATCAATGGTAGTGCACCAGTCTACGCAAAAGATGTTAAGCCAGGTAATGTGACTATGCTAAGTAGTGATACCTTGACAATTACCGCTCAAGGCAAGCTAATGGATGAGAATGGTCGTACTGCTAATATCATAAAAACCGATATTGCTGCTAACAACGGTGTGGTACATGTCATCGATAAAGTGTTATTACCTAAGTAATATCATGATCTAAGCTGTTTTACGATATCAGTAATTTGAAGTAAATCGCTTAGAAAGCGACTGTTAAAGTAAACAGCTAAGGTCTCATGACTTTGATATCTATTTTGAACAGTACTGACTATGACTCATGCCAATATTGATATTATTCAATATTGGCAACTTTTTAGATGTATTTTAGGCCTATCAGTACTGGTTATCAGTATTAGGGGTTTATAGTTTAAATATTACTTGATAATATTTTGCACTTTTTCCACAATAAGTCTAAAATTCATATCATTACCTATACATATTACGAGTCGTCTTTTGTGTTAATCTAGTGGACAGATTACTAATGGTAGATATCAAAAATACGTATTAGTAGTTTTATTGTCTAACTTACTTTTATGGGTTAGCAGCTACCATTAGTTGCTTACGAATGACACAGAAAGTCCGGTCCTAATTATTTGAAACTATTAGCTAAATGTGATAGTTCAAATAAATTAGCGGAAGTTTTAACCACACGTGCGACTATAAGTTATGGTTACGATATTGGTAATGATAATTAGTAGTTGTAATATTTACTCACTGTACCACCTCTTATTTTTATAGAAAGGATAAACTTATGTTAAAGAAGACTTTATTATCATTAGCAATCGCTTCATCAGCTCTAACTCTAGCTGCCTGTAATAATTCAGCGGAAGTAGCTGAGCCTGTTGAGCCAGAAGTGACAACTGAAGAAGTAATGGTTGAGCCAGTAGTAGAAGCTGATCCAATGGCTGAAGCTGATCCAATGGCTGACATGGCTGCTACTCAGTCTATCGCTGAAATCGCCGCTGGTAACGAAAACTTAACTATCTTAACCGCTGCTCTACAAGCTGCTGGTCTAGATACTATGATGATGGATGCTGGTACTTACACTGTATTTGCTCCTACTGATGATGCTTTTGCTCCAGTACTAGAGAAGTTAGGGGTGACTAAAGAAGAGCTATTGGCTAATACTGATTTGCTCAAAAAAGTACTTCCATATCATGTCATACCTGCTGTCGTATTAGCTGCTGATATCCCTTATGGTACTGATATCGAAACCGTTAACGGCGCAATGATTTCTATCAGCGATGCTAACGTCATTACTGATGCTACTGGCGGAACGGCTAACATCACTGGTACAGATATCATGGCAACTAATGGTGTAGTACACACTATCGATGCTGTGTTAATGCCTGAGTAACATTTACTATCACAGTTTAATTGATCAATGAAGAAGCCTAGCGTCATGCTAGGCTTTTTTGTGGATGATGTTTAGATAGAATAAAGGTGCTTATAGGGTTGCTTGATATCGTATTGAACGTATGCCTGTTGAGAGTAGGGTGATGGTAAGTCATAGGGGATAGGTAAGGCTTAGAGAGAGTGACTGGTTATGATAGCCTTGGTCATCTTAGTAGCGATAAAAGATTGCTACGGACGTTGACTCTAATGAACCCTAAATAAACAATAAACGATAGGCCTGATATCCACGCGTTAAACCGCTGGGTTTACGGCACTATTTGATAAAAAGAGGACGGTCATGATAGCGTGCTACTGGTATAAATTTTCTGTGCGTGCTGCGCTCTTTCGATGCTGCACAACCCTTGTTTTAAAAGTAAGTATTCCAGTAGCACTGTGTTTATTTTATAGTGAATTGACTATATCTTCAGAATAAAAAGTAATAATGCAATGAGTTCTATAAATTCAAATTAACAACATTATGCTTCATAAAAAATCCATAAAAAACCCGCGATCTTAATCGCGGGTTTTTGGTTTTGATTGTTTAGTGAGTCACTAGTATTTGCCTGTAAATACTCAATCAAGCTTATACTTTCGGCTCTTTACGAAGGGTATCTCTATTGAGCAGTTCTTGCTCTTGTAGATGACGTTCTTCCCAGTAAGGCGCGTTTTTGATACCGAATTTCTTAGGATCAAAAGTGTAACGTGCCACACCAGCTTTACGTTGTGCTTCGTAATCTCTGAGCATAGTCAGTGTTGGACGAGCTACAAAGAAGATAACTAAGATACCAACAATGTTCAACCAAGCCATTAAGCCTACACCGATGTCACCGATAGCCCAAACATAACCTGCTGAGTTGAGACCACCATAAGCAACCATGATCATGATCAGTATTTTGACTAAGAATAGACCCGTCTTATGAGCACCGCGACCGATGAAGCGTGTTAGATACGTCACGTTCACTTCAGCGATGTAGTAGTAAGCTAGGATAGTGGTGAAAGCAAAGAAGAATACAGCGATAGCGATAAAGGTGTTACCAAAGCTACCGTAGACCGTTTCCATCGCCATCTGAGTGAATGCTGGTGCGTTGATCTCTGTCGTCGCAGCTACATTCTGTACGATGAACTGACCATCTGGAAGCGTACCTTGAATGTTGTACATGCCAGTAGATAGAATCATAAAGGCAGTAGCAGAACAAACGAGTAAGGTATCAACATAGACTGAGAACGCTTGTACTAGACCCTGCTGTGATGGATGCTCAACTTCAGCAGCAGCTGCAGCGTGAGGACCCGTTCCCTGACCCGCTTCGTTAGAGTAGATACCACGTTTTACACCCCAACCAATAGCAGCACCGAAACCTGCTTGAGCAGTAAAGGCATCACCAATGATCATACCAAATACTTCTGGAACCATGCTGATATTAGAGAACATAATGATTAAGGCTAAGATGATATAACCTACTGCCATGAAAGGAACGGCATATTCGGTAAAGGTAGCAATACGCTTAATACCACCGAAAATGATAACCCCTAATACGACAAGAATGATAGCTAATGCAACTAGGCGCATTGAGCCCACTTCTAAGGCACCAATGTTCATAATCGTACCTTCGCCCATGACCTGAGCAAAAGCATTGATAACGCCGTTGGCCTGTACGCCTGGCAAGAACATACCACAAGATAAAATAGAGGCAATAGCAAATAGGATACCGTACCACTTTTGACCTAATGCACGCTCAAAGTAGTAAGCTGGACCACCGCGATATTCGCCAGTAATAATATCTTTTTCTTTATAGATCTGAGCAAGAGTAGATTCGACATAGGCCGTTGAAGCACCTAAAAAAGCAACAATCCACATCCAAAATACCGCACCTGGACCACCGAAGCCGATAGCAGCAGCTACCCCTGCGATGTTACCCATACCGACGCGCCCTGCTAGAGAGACGGCAAGTGCCTGAAACGATGAAATACCATCAGCACTGGATTTACCAGTGAATAGTAGTTTGATCATTTCACCAAAAAGACGCACTTGTACAAAGCGCGTCATAATGGAATAAAATAAACCTGCGCCTAAGCAGAGGTAAATGAGAGCTGGGCTCCAAATGATTCCGTTTATGAGATTGACTAAACCTTCCATATCTATATTCCTCAAACGTTTTCAGTAGTATTAAAACAATCATAGAAGTAGCATAGTGACAAGCAGTAATGATGGCTTCTATAAAATTTACGACTGAGTATGGATATAAGTTGTCGGTGTTTACCCGCTAGGTTCACTATCTTATTCTGTAAATTTACCCTCGTAATACCTTGAATAAGAAGATGAGCTGCGATGTAATTCCTTTTGCCGTCTTAGTTGCTACGTCATAGTAGTGTCGTCACGTCACAATGACTTAAAATATCATAAGATAATGTTTTAAAACATCATGCAATGAGAATAGCTGATTCATCAGTACCGATATATAGCTCTAAAAATACAAGTTAAATATTGGTCTTTGTAACAGACTATATCTACATAGTACTAAATCTACTACTAAATGTATGTCAACCATACGGCTTCGTAACAGCAATTTGACATATTTTTTAGTAAATTACTAGGTATTTCTGTTTTGACAATTAGGTTTTCGTACGAACGGTTATATAAGTAGATTAAATTTTGCTTTTATTTTTTAGCCTCTGTTTATATACAAAAACATAAAGTATTCACTGTGTTACCACGATTAGAGGTTTTTTTTGCGGTTGTGTTTTAGTAACGGTGAATTGTAAAACGACTATGATGTTGCCATTATTGAGATCATAGCCTTAAGCCAAGTATATAAAATGGTTCATGTGCCTTACTTAGGGTAAGTTTTTTATTTGGAGAAACAAGAATGACACGTAAATCTATCATTAAACCCATGCTGCTATCAGCGGTATTGGCGACATCAGCGGTGAGTCTAAGCGGTTGTGGCTATAACAATTTGCAGGCTCAAGATGAGCAAGTCACTGCTTCTTGGTCAGAAGTAGTCAACCAATATCAACGTCGTGACGACTTAGTGCCAAACTTAGTCAAAGTGGTACAGCAATACGCTGATCAAGAACAAGAGATCTTTACAGAAGTCGCTGCCGCACGTTCGCAAGCAGGTGGTATTACGGTGACGCCAGAGTTGCTAAACGATCCAGAAGCAATGGAGCGTTATGCAGAGGCTCAGTCGCAATTGACAGGATCACTCTCTCGGTTGATGGCAGTCTCAGAGCGTTATCCTGATCTAAAGTCAGATGCTCTATTCCAAGACTTGCAAGCACAGCTAGAGGGAACAGAGAACCGCATCGCTGTCGCTCGTAATCGCTATATTCAAGAAGTACAGGTCTACAACACAACCGTGCGTCAGTTTCCAACTAATATCACGGCTAAAGTATTCGGTATGGATGCTAAGCCGAACTTTACCGTAGCTAACGAAGACGCTATTTCTACGGCACCTGAAGTTGATTTTGGTGAATAGTTTTTCGAGATAAAATACTAGGTAATAGAGAACCAATGAAGAATTCAAGAGCAATCATTACAGCCTCATTACTCATGCTCAGTGTCACTAGCACCACCGCATTGTACGCGGCGCAAAATGATGTCGCTGTCGCTACTGCCGATGATACTAGTGATATTGAGAACACTCGTAGTGTAGAGGACTTGGTTGCTATTGCCAAAGCTGGTGAGAGTAACGAGGCTATCAATGATGCGGTATTAGGTAATGAAGCTATTAGTGGGGCTTTGCTCGGTAACGAAGCGATTAATCCGAATGGAGCGAACGCTGACAGTAGTATTAACTCATCCCAACCTAATCGTTTGCCTCCTATACAATCCAGTGCGCCTAGTGTCACCGTAGATAAGCTCATTTTGAATAGTCCAGTCGTTGATCAGGCTAATATACTTAATGCACAACAAAAGCAGCGTCTAGAAGCACAGCTACAAGGTATTTATCGTCAAGGACTCGCGCAAGCGGCGCTCGTTATCGTACCGACTACTGATGGCGTGCCTATTTTTGATTATGCCTTGCAAGTGGCGGAAAAATGGCAATTGGGCGAGGCAGACACGGATGATGGTTTATTGATAGTCGTGGCCGTCAATGATCGTGATATGTATATCCTGTCCGGCTATGGTTTAGAAGGCGTGCTGCCTGATGCAGCTCTCAATCGCATTATTCGTGAAGATATCACCCCTTATTTCAAGCAGAACGACTATGGAGCAGGGCTGATAGCCGGTATAGACCAGATCGACCAACGCCTCAAAGCCGATCCAGAAATTTTGGCGCAAGCAGACGCGCAAGCAGAAGCACGAAATGCGCAGAAAGGCTCAGAAGAGTTGCCGTCTCCTATTTTCTTATTCGTGATGGCGATGATCTTTGGTAGTTTTATTACTAATATATTCGGTCGAATATTTGGCTCTATCCTGACAGCGGGTGGCTTTTTTGTCGGCTCTTTAGCTTTGGGCGGTGGCTTCTTTATGACCGTGATTATGGCTATATTTCTGTGGTTATTCTTAATTTCTCGTGGATCAGGTGGCGGTGGTCGTGGCGGGCGCGGTGGTGGCGGTGGAATGGTATTCTTACCAGGACTTGGGGGCGGTAGTAGTAGTGGTGGATTTGGTGGCGGCGGCTTCGGCGGTGGCGGTGGTGGATTTGGGGGTGGTGGCGCTGGTGGCTCGTGGTAGTCTGCGCGCTGTAGTTCTTAATTATGTGTTTGAGTATCAGTCATTTACGATCGGTACCTTTTTAGGACAGCAACACTCATTCAGCTCACTTTTTCGTATAAAAGATACGTCAACCTATCCAATTTGTTCATAGTATATTTGAGGAAAGTCTAGCATGGTTCAAAATAACTCGTCACAGGCAAGTTTCGCTCGCTTATGGCGTCAGGTCGTCTTTGTCCCCGTGCTACATAGCAGATGGCTAACGGCTGAAGCGAGAAAGCGCTTGACCAAAAAAGTCACTGAAGCTGAGATTGGTCATCGCGGTGAGGTGTTTTTGATTATCGAAAATGCATTGCCTATTCAGGCAGCGTATCATACTAATGCTCGCGCGCGTGCCGTCGATCTATTCAGTGACTATCGAGTATGGGATACCGAAGAAAACACTGGTGTCTTAATTTACGTCAATGTCTGCGAACAAAGCTTAGATATCATCGCTGACCGCGGCATTAGCGCCCATGTTAGTCCCACGGTTTGGCGAGCCATGTGCGACAAGGCAGTAGCTAGTATTGCCAATCGCAAGGTTGAAGAGAGCCTTGCAGATTTACTGGATGAGATAGGTCAACTCCTACGCCAGTATTACTATCTTGAGCATGATCCTGAGGGTAATGAGTTATCCGACACTGTGGTATTTTTGAAATAGCTCGTATCAGTATTAACAAGGCATTTATAAAGCACTAAACAGGATTGAGAGAATATGATTGAGTTGATCAAGAGACTACCAAAAGCTGAGCTGCACTTGCACATAGAAGGATCATTAGAGCCTGAATTAATGTTTAGATTGGCCAAAAAAAACCAAATAGCCATTCCATATGAGACGATCGAAGAGGTGCGTTCAGCTTATAACTTTGATAATCTACAGAGCTTTTTGGACATTTATTATGCTGGAGCTCATGTCTTAATCACTGAAAGTGATTTCTATGACCTAACTTGGGAATACATTCAGAGATGTGTTGAGAATAATATCATTCATACTGAGATATTTTTTGATCCGCAAACCCATACTTCTCGGGGTATCGCTTTTGCAACGGTTATCAATGGCATTAAGAATGCATTAAAGGATGCTGAAGAAAAACACGGTATTACCTCTTGTATTATTATGTGCTTCTTACGGCATTTATCAGAGCAAGACGCTTTTGAAACACTAGAGCAGGCCTTGGATTATAAAGACGACATCATCGGCGTAGGACTAGATTCTTCAGAGATCGGTAATCCGCCTTCAAAGTTTGAGGCGGTGTTCAAACAAGCCAAAGCAGCAGGGTTTAAGCGAGTTGCTCATGCGGGTGAAGAGGCGGACTTTAGCTACATTTATGAGGCGCTCGATCTGCTAGATATTCAGAGAATCGATCACGGTGTGCAGTCCATTAATAGCCCAGAGCTAATGGCACGACTCAAAAAAGAGCAAATACCACTTACGGTATGTCCAAACTCGAATATAGAGCTAAAAGTATTCGATAGCTATAAGGCACATAATATAAAAGAGTTATTGGATTATGGACTAAATGTCAGTGTCAATTCTGATGATCCGGCTTATTTTAAAGGCTATGTGAATCAAAATTTTATTAACCTTTATAACCATATTACGTTATCAGAAGACGATATTATCACTCTGGTGAAGAACTCTTTTAGAGCCGCCTTTATAGACGACCAACTAAAAGAGAAGTATTTGGCTAAAGTAGCCGCTACGATGTAGCCAGTTCATCATAAAATAGAGATGATATTCGAGACATGCTACATCATAGGCAAACCACTTCAACCCATTCAGCCGTTTAATGATGTCATATTAGTGCGAGTTGCTATTTTTGCCATTCACTTAGACTAGCAACGAGTAGAGGCACAAGGGTTCCTGCTTTAGCTGCTAAAGTAATATCTACGATAGAGCTTGGCGTAGGATTAGGATTTATTTCAATAACCTTTGCGCCATTTTGTTTGGCAAGCTGCGCAAGCCCTGCCGCAGGATAGACCAAGCTTGAGGTGCCAATACTCATAAACACCTCACAGTTAGCCGCCGATACTTCAGCGTCTTGCCACGCTTCTACGGGTAATGACTCACCAAACCACACGATATCGGGTCTGATATAGCCGCCACAGTGCTGACATAGTATAAGATCATCGTCGAATATGGCTGCGCTATCATTATCTGCTGCTTCATAAACCATATCGCATTGATGACAACGATTGCGCCATAGATGACCATGGAGATGAATCACGTCGCTACCGGCTTGCTCATGTAGATCATCAACGTTTTGGGTAATTAGTGTTATCTGCGGCCTATTTGGAGGAGATATATCAGTCGACGATGATGAAATGAGCGATGAGCTTGCTAAATTTTTCTGCTGCCATTCTGCTAATGCTTGATGAGCAGGATTGGGTAATTTATCCTGTACTAACTGGCGACGCCACTGATACCAAGACCACACTAGCTTAGGGTCGCGAGCGAAGGCGCTAGGACTTGCTAAGTCTTCAGCACGAAAGTTCTTCCAAAGTCCCGTTTGCTTATCTCGAAAAGTAGGAATACCGCTTTCTGCTGAGATACCTGCACCGGTTAAAACACAAATACTTTTGGCTGATTGCAATAATTCAGTAGCTCGCTGTAATTGTGTGGCTAATTCTACTGATAATTCTGCTACCATAACTCAACCCTCATTAATAATGGATGACTCTGTTCATGATAGACGGAATTTGGTGGCTTGTCATATTGCTAAGCGTAGTCGTGGGACTGTGGATACTTGCTAAATCGCGCGGAGAAAAAGCTTCAGAGCCGCAGCTTAGAGCGACAGGCAAAAACCCACCCGTAAATGATGCGCTACAAAATACAGCAACGCTGATCGAAAAGCATTTTTCTGATTATAAAGTCGCGCGAAAGGTCAATCACTTATTGATCAGTCGCCAAGGTAAAAAGATCGCTATGATAACGATAGATAAGAAGCTAGCAGCGGGTCAGCGACGTTTGGGTGACGTGCCAGTGGTCAATTTTCATCGCGTGCCTAGTCGTAACTTACTAGTGACCAATCTGCAAAATGCGGAATGATAAAGTGTAGTGTTGGGTAATGCAGAGAAGGGATGAGCTATGAGTTACTACAAGAGGGTGAAATATTAATAGTGGTGCGCTCGGCGGGAATCGAACCCACGACCCTCGGCTTCGGAGACCGATACTCTATCCAACTGAGCTACGAGCGCATTAAAACGACTTAAAATAAAGACCGCCTAGTCTAACAAATAAAAGTCATAAAGCCAATGAGTGAAGCCATGCATTGTGCTTTTTTGAGAAAAAATAGCATAGTCAGCAAACAATCATGGCAATTTACCTGCCTTTTCCCTTATAATGCTAGGGAGAATTTAGATTACTAACACTGATAAATAATCACCGATGACAAGTGTGCCTGCAAAATAGATGAAGCGGTTTATACTCGACAATCACAAACTATTTGATTGCGAGAGTGTTATGAATAGCAAATCTAACGGATGCCCGCCACTTGCCTACGCAATAAGAGAACGTGACGAATGAGAAAAGTAGTGATGTTATCGGCAGCTGCCATTCTAGGAATCGCTAGTATCGCTGTGAGCCAAGCTGA
>RCMY010005813.1_pt1 | contig 10411 bp, 9 predicted proteins | sample 2041341 | NCBI WGS metagenome assembly RCMY01 (sample SAMN09708234, study PRJNA481090) | Marine sediment metagenome, whole genome shotgun sequencing project.
GAGCCTTGTCTGGAGCAGCTTCGCACCGAAGGCATTCGCCTGCTCGGCCCGCTGCCGGCCGATACTGCCTTCACGCCTAAGTATCTGCAGCAATGCGACGTGGTGCTCGCCATGTTTCACGACCAGGGCTTGCCAGTCATCAAGCACGCCAGCTTTGGCACTGCAGTCAATATTACGCTGGGGTTGCCGATTATTCGCACCTCGGTGGACCACGGCACGGCGTTGGATATTGCCGGCAGCGGTATGGCAGACGTCAGCAGCATGTTGACCGCGCTGCAGTGTGCGGCGGCGATGGCCGTCAGTCAGCGTGGGGTTTAATCGCAGCGTGACGACACTATGAACAAGCTGCGCGCGCGCAAACGTTTTGGGCAGAACTTTCTCACTGACGACACGTATATCGATAAGATCATCACCGCGTTGCGGGTCACGGCCAACGACCATATTGTCGAAATAGGGCCAGGCTATGGCGCGCTCACCGAGCTATTATTGAGCAGCAGCGCCACACTTGACGCTATAGAAATTGATCGTGATCTCGGCGCCTTGCTGACCGAGAAATTTGCTGCACGGGAGGCGTTTACGCTGCACGTGCAGGACGCGCTGCAGTTTGACCTGGCCAGTATCGCCGCCGGCCGCATGCTGCGTATTGTTGGTAATCTGCCCTACAACATATCAACGCCGCTGCTGTTTCATTTCCTGCAGCAGCGGCAACATATTCGCGACATGCACTTTATGTTGCAACGTGAGGTGGTGGATCGCATTGTCGCAAGCCCTGACAGCAAAGCCTATGGCCGGCTCAGCGTCATGCTGCAATACTATTTTAGTGCCGAGCGGTTATTCACGGTACCCGCCGCCGCCTTTCAGCCGCCGCCTAAAGTGGTATCTGCTGTGCTAAGATTAACCCCGCGCGCGCGCAGCGAAGCGGAAGCGGTAGTCTATGAACACCTGGAAACATTGCTCAGGGCAGCATTCCAGCAGCGCCGCAAAACCATTAAGAATAACTTGCGGAGTTTGTTCAATGAGAATGACCTGCAGCGACTCGATATTGACCCGCGGGCACGGCCTGAAAACTTACACATGCCGCAGTTTATCCGCCTTGCGCAAGCATTACAGGAAAATCAATGACGGATAAAAGAGATCTCATGGATATTCGCGTAGTGACACAATACGTGGCCGAACAATCCAATCCCGAAGCCGAAGAGTACGTTTTCGCCTATACCATTACTATTACCAACCACGGCGAGCAGGCAGCGCAACTGCTGCGACGTTATTGGCGTATTACCGATGGTAACAACGACGAGAAGGAGGTGCGCGGCGAGGGCGTGGTCGGCGAGCAGCCGCTATTGGGCAAGGGCGAAAGCTATCGCTATACCAGCGGTGCTGTGCTTAAAACGCCGGTCGGTGTAATGCAAGGCAGCTACGAAATGCGCAGCGCCGATGGTGAGACTTTCGACGCGCCAATTGCTGCGTTTTCGCTGGCGCTGCCTAACGCGCTGCACTAATTAACCGCCGCTGATTGATCATGGAAAAACGCACGTTTGCAGTTGGCGATATTCAGGGTTGCTACGACTCGCTGCGCTGCCTGCTTGATAGTGTAGATTTTAGCCCCAAACAGGATCAGCTGTGGGTAGTAGGCGACCTGGTTAATCGAGGCCACAAGTCGCTAGCTACGCTACGATTTTTAAAAGACCTGGGTAATAACGGCAAGATCGTGTTGGGCAATCACGACTTGCATCTTCTAGCCGTCGCCAGCGGTAAACATAAGATGCGCAAAAGGGACACCTTTGCCGATGTGTTAGAAGCACCCGACCAGAGCGAATTGTTGGACTGGTTGCGCCACCAACCGCTGCTATATCATGACGCGAAGCTGGGTTTTACCATGGTGCATGCTGGCATTCCGCCGTGCTGGACGCTGCAACAAGCGCAGCAGCTGGCGGCCGAAGTGGAGCAGCGCTTGCAGGGCAAAAAGGCAGACAATTTCTTTGCTCATATGTACGGCGATGGACCCCGCAGCTGGGATGACAAGCTAACTGGCACCAAACGCCTGCGTTGCATTGTTAACTACTTCACGCGCATGCGTTTTTGCAACGCCGCAGGAGAACTTGACCTGAAAGACAAAGGCAGTACGGAGTCCTCGCGGCCCGGCTATCTCCCCTGGTTTCAACACAGCGAGCGCCGCACGCAGCAGGAAAAAATTGTGTTTGGACACTGGGCCGCTTTGCAGGGTAAGGCCAAACCGAAGAACGTGTTTGCAATGGACACGGGCTGCGTTTGGGGCGGCAAACTGACGCTGCTGCAGCTCGATAACGAAAAATTATTCTCCTGTAATTGTTCCTGCTCCTAGAAAGTTCAAGAATAAATTCTTATATAAAAACCGTTCTCTAATTTCCTCCAGTTGTTAGTAGCGCATGTTTTGTTTGATTACTGAGCTAAACTTCCATGCTGCGCGGTGTAGCGTTGCCGATTCAATATTTTCCTCGACTAATGCCAGTTTTTTTCAGCTAGCAAAAAAAATCGCACATTTCTCACGCTGGCTGTCTTAGTAAAAAAAGCTATGCTTATTTAAATAGTTCGATTGCGCTGTGCGATACACAGGGATAAACTCGAAAGTCGTGTCAGAGCATTAGCTAACGTAATACTTTAACGAGGATTGTGGACACTATGAGTATTTTCGAACGGTATCAAGGGCGCTACGAAGCAACTCAAGAGGAAGAGTATTCTTTACAGGAGTATCTCGATCTTTGTAAACAAGACCCCGGTATCTATGCCAGCCCTGCCGAGCGCCTGCTTGCGGCAATTGGCGAACCCGAAATGATCGACACCTCGACTGATGCCAGATTGAGCCGCATCTTCTCTAACAAAATTATCAAGCGGTACAGCGTGTTCAACGAATTCTATGGCATGGAAGAGTGCATAGAACAAATCGTTTCATACTTCCGTCACGCCGCGCAGGGTTTGGAAGAGAAAAAGCAAATTCTGTATTTGCTTGGCCCGGTAGGTGGCGGTAAATCCTCTCTGGCAGAGAAGCTAAAAGAGCTGATGGAGAAGCAACCCATCTATGCGCTTAAGGACTCTCCGGTATTCGAATCGCCCCTGGGCTTATTCGACCCGCGCGAAGACGGCGTTATTTTTGAGGAAGACTACGGTATTCCAGCGCGCTATCTGAAGAGTGTGATGTCACCCTGGGCTAGCAAGCGCCTGCATGAGTTCAACGGCGATATTAGCAAGTTCAGAGTGGTCAAGCTGTACCCCTCTATCCTCGACCAGATTGCTATTACCAAAACGGAACCAGGCGACGAAAACAACCAGGATATCTCTTCGCTGGTAGGTAAAGTCGACATTCGTATGCTGGAAGACTTTCCGCAGAATGATCCTGACGCCTACAGCTTTTCCGGCGGCCTGTGTCGCGCCAACCAGGGTTTGATGGAATTCGTCGAGATGTTCAAGGCACCCATCAAAGTCTTGCACCCGCTGTTAACGGCAACGCAAGAGGGCAACTACAACAGCACGGAGGGTTTAGGTGCCATTCCGTTTGACGGTATTATTCTTGCTCACTCTAACGAGTCGGAGTGGTCGTCGTTCAAGAACAATAAAAACAACGAGGCGTTTATCGATCGTGTTTATATTGTCAAAGTACCGTATTGCCTGCGCGTGTCAGAAGAGATAAAAATTTACGACAAGCTGCTGGAGAACAGCTCGTTGAGCGAATCGCCCTGTGCACCCGACACGCTGCGCATGATGGCGCAGTTCACCACGCTGTCGCGTCTGGTCGAGCCTGAGAACTCAAACATTTATTCCAAGCTGCGGGTATACGATGGCGAAAACCTGAAAGATACTGACCCGAAAGCGAAATCACAGCAAGAATATCGCGACAACGCCGGTGTTAATGAAGGTATGAACGGCCTGTCGACGCGTTTCGCGTTTAAGATTTTGTCCAGAGTGTTTAATTTCGACCCCACCGAAATAGCTGCCAACCCCGTGCACTTGATGTATGTGATTGAACAGCAAATCGAGCAGGAGCAATTTCCTTCTGACACGCGAGAGAAATATTTACGCTTCCTGAAAGAGTTTATCGCACCACGCTACGTTGAGTTTATCGGCAAGGAAATTCAAACCGCGTACCTCGAATCGTACTCGGAATACGGGCAGAATATTTTTGATCGCTACGTCACCTACGCCGATTTCTGGATTCAGGATCAGGAATACCGCGACCCTGAGACAGGTGCGATTCTCGATCGTGGTGCTCTGAACGAAGAGCTGGAAAAAATCGAGAAGCCGACCGGCATTAGCAATCCCAAGGATTTTCGCAACGAGGTGGTCAATTTCGTGTTGCGTGCTCGTGCCAGCAACGCCGGCAACAATCCTGCCTGGACCAGTTACGAGAAACTGCGTACTGTGATCGAGAAGAAAATGTTCTCCAACACTGAAGATTTGCTACCGGTTATTTCGTTTAACACTAAGTCTAGCGCTGACGACAAAACCAAACACAGCGAGTTCGTCAAACGCATGGTTGAGCGTGGCTACACCGAGAAGCAGGTGCGTTTGCTGTCGGAATGGTATGTGCGAGTGCGGAAATCACAGTAGCGCTTAAATCATATTGCGTAAATAGTGACAGCAGGTGGAGTTTAGCGCGTGAGCTATATTATTGATCGGCGTCCAAACAGTAAGAATAAGAGCACGGTCAACCGACAGCGCTTTCTGCGCCGTTATAGAAAACATATCAAGCGCGCGGTTGAGGATTCTATCTCCGAGCGCTCGATTACCGATATTGATCGCGGCGAAAAAATCGGCATTCCCACGCGCGATGTGTCCGAGCCTATCTTCCACCACGGCTCCGGTGGTGAGCGGCGCATCATTCATCCTGGCAATAAGGAATTTGTTACCGGCGATCGCATGCCGCGTCCCCAGGGAGGCGGCGGCGGGGGCGGATCCCAAGCCAGCGACAGCGGCGAAGGAATGGACGAGTTTCAGTTTCAAATTTCGCACGACGAATTTCTAGAAGTGATGTTTGAGGGGCTGGAGCTGCCGAATCTGGTCAAACGTCAGTTGGCGGGTTCTGACGTGTTTAAATCGGTGCGCGCCGGCTACAGCAGTGTTGGTAATCCGAACCAAATTAATATTGTGCGCTCGATGCGTGGCGCTTTGGCGCGGCGTACTGCGTTAGTAGGCAGGCCGCGCCGCGAGCTGCGAGAAGCGCTGAAGGAGTATGAAGAGCTGCAGCAAGTCGACGCGGCGCTGCGCGATACTGATCGTATGTTGCTGCTAGAGGACCAGATTAAGAAACTGCGCGCGCGAGTTAGTAGCATACCGTTTCTCGATACCTTCGACCTGAAATACAATCTCAATACCAAGGTACCGCTGCCGCGCTCCAAAGCAGTAATGTTTTGTCTTATGGACGTGTCGGGTTCAATGAACCAGGCGACCAAAGATATTGCCAAGCGCTTTTTCATTCTGCTGTATTTATTTTTACAGCGTAACTACGACCGCACCGAAGTGGTGTTTATTCGCCACCACACCAGTGCCAAAGAGGTGGATGAAGAGGAGTTTTTCTACTCGCGCGAGACAGGCGGCACCATCGTTTCCAGCGCGCTGCACATGATGAAAAGCATTATGCACGAGCGTTACCCTGCGGAGGAGTGGAATATCTACGGCGCGCAGGCTTCCGACGGTGATAACTGGAACGATGATTCGCAAACCTGTTTTGATCTATTGGTCAACGATATCATGCCGCACGTTCAGCACTACTCGTACGTCGAAATTACACCGCGTGAGCACCAGGCGCTGTGGGAATCCTACGCTTTGGTTCAAGAGCAGTTCAAAGATTATTTCGCGATACAGCAAATTATAGACACGCGCGATATCTATCCCGTATTCAGAGAACTGTTTCAAAGGAAGGCAGCATAATGCCAGACACTACGCCTGTGGAGAAGCAACAAGAGCGAAAGGGCGGGGCAAAGCGCGAGCCAATTTCCACCGATTCTGAGTGGAGCTTCGAACTGATCGAAGAGTATGAAGCTGAAATAGCACGTGTGGCCGAGTCGTTCGGGCTGGATACTTATAAAAACCAGATTGAAGTGATTAGCTCGGAACAGATGATGGACGCCTACGCGTCTTCCGGCATGCCGCTCGGCTACCACCATTGGTCTTACGGCAAGCATTTTTTGAGCACTGAAAATAACTACAAGCGCGGTCAGATGGGGCTGGCGTACGAAATCGTCATTAACTCCGACCCATGTATTGCGTATCTTATGGAAGAAAATTCCATGATGATGCAGGCGCTGGTGATCGCCCACGCCAGCTATGGGCACAATTCTTTCTTCAAAGGCAATTATCTATTTCGTACCTGGACCGACGCCGAGTCGATCATCGATTATCTACTGTTTGCACGTAACTATATAGCCGAGTGTGAACAGCGTCACGGGGTCGATGAAGTAGAGTCAATACTGGACTCCTGCCATGCGTTAATGAACCATGGCGTTGATCGCTATAAGCGGCCATACCCTATTTCGCCAGCCGAGGAAAAGCAGCGCCAGCAAGAGCGCGAAGAACATTTGCAGCGCCAGATCAACCGGCTATGGCGCACCATTCCGAAAAAAGAGGGCAAAGCAAACGAACAGGAAGAGGCTCGCTTCCCTTCAGAACCGCAAGAAAATATTTTGTATTTTCTCGAAAAAAACGCCCCACTGCTGGAACCCTGGCAACGTGAAATACTGCGTATCGTTCGTAAGATCGGCCAGTACTTTTACCCGCAGCGGCAAACCCAGGTGATGAACGAGGGCTGGGCAACGTTTTGGCATTACACCATCCTGCATCGCATGTACGACGAGGGCCTGGTTAACGACGGCTTTATGGTGGAGTTTTTACAAACGCACACCAACGTGCTATTCCAGCCTGATTTCGATAGTCCATATTACAGTGGCATCAACCCGTACACGCTGGGTTTCGCCATGATGACTGACATTCGCCGCATGTGCGAGAACCCCACCGAAGAAGACAAGCAGTGGTTTCCCAATATTGTCGGCACTGACTGGCTGGAGACCTTGCACTTCGCCATGCGTAACTTTAAAGACGAGAGCTTCATTCAACAGTATCTCTCGCCTAAAGTGATTCGTGACCTCAAGCTGTTTTGCGTGCTAGACGACGACGCTGAGGAAGAAATAGAAATCAGCGCCATTCACGATGAACCGGGTTATCAATACATTCGCGAGACCCTGGCCGGGCAATATAACCTCGGCGACCGCGAGCCGAACATACAAGTCTACAATGTCGACCGACGCGGCAACCGCTCGCTAAAACTGCGCCACTATCAACATAAGCGCAAACCTCTGGGCGATAGCTCCGCCGAAGTGCTCAAGCATGTGCACCGCCTGTGGGGCTTCGATGTGCAGCTGGATTCGATACACAACGACGAAGTCACCGCCAGTTTTCACTGCCCACCGAAAAACCATAAGGGCTGAACCGCACCGCCTTTGCAGCTGGTTGGTATAATCAGCACTCTTCTGCAATCGAGACAACTATGCAAACCTACCTTGTAGGCGGCGCAGTGCGCGATGCGCTGCTTGAATTACCCGTTACCGAACGTGACTGGTTGGTGGTGGGTGCCACGCCTGACGACATGCTTGCGCTGGGGTATAAGCAGGTGGGCAAAGACTTCCCGGTTTTTTTACACCCTGAAAGCCATGAAGAATATGCCTTGGCGCGTACCGAGCGAAAAGTTGGCCGCGGCTATACTGGCTTCGCCTGCGACAGTTCGCCGGAAGTTACGCTAGAGCAGGATTTATTGCGCCGCGATCTAACGATTAATGCGATTGCACAAGACCAGGACGGCAATCTGATCGATCCCTACAACGGTCAGCAAGATCTTGCCGATAAACAGTTGCGCCATATATCACCGGCGTTTAGCGAAGATCCATTGCGGGTACTACGATTAGCTCGCTTCGCCGCGCGCTTTGCACACCTGGGCTTTACCGTCGCACCAGAAACGCAGGAGCTGCTGCGTGCTATGTCTAACAGCGGCGAGCTGGATGATCTGGTTGCCGAGCGCGTCTGGCAGGAGTGCTCCAAGGCATTGGCGACACCGACGCCGCAGCAATTTATTCGCGTGCTGCGCGATTGTGACGCCTTGCGCGTTATTCTCCCCGAGGTGGATTGCTTGTTTGGTGTGCCGCAAACGGCGACTCATCACCCTGAAATTGACACTGGCGAGCATGTATTGCTGGCGCTAGAGCAGGCTGTGGAACTAAACGCATCGACTGTCGTACGCTTTGCCGTGTTACTGCATGATTTGGGCAAGGGAATAACGCCACAAGAGTTTCTACCTAGCCATCGCGGTCACGAGAAAAGTGGTTTAGCGTTGGTTGCGCAGGTGTGCGCGCGTTTGCGGGTGCCAAAAGACTATCGCAACCTGGCATTGAAGGTGTGTGAGTGGCATTTGCATGCCCATCGCGCGCTGGAGCTAAAACCCGCGACAGTGTTGAAGCTGCTTGAGGCGCTGGATGTCTGGCGCCGGCCGCAGGTGTTCGCTGATTTCCTGCTCGCCTGTGAGGCTGACGCGCGTGGCCGAGCCGGGTTGGAGAGTCAGCCTTACCGGCAAGTTGATTATTTGCGCGCAGCTTTACAGGCTTGCGAAACCGTTAATGTGCAAAGCCTGGTGGAAGCGAGCTATAGCGGAGCAAAGCTGGGTGAGGAATTGCGAGCAAGGCGCATTGCCGCGTTAACGGCGTTTAAGCGCAACAACGCCATCCCGTAGGGTGCGCCGTGCGCACGTTTGGGTTTCGGTTAAAGCACACAGTCACGGTGCGCATGACGTGCCCTACTTACCATGACCGCGCTCGATCACAACTCCCACAACACTTGCGTTAGGCAACGCGCCGGGTTTACTGACGCGCAGGCGCAGCCAGCTTACTGCAAAGTCTGTCAATACCAATTCCGCTACACGCTCGGCCAGCGATTCCAAAAGTTGGTAATCGCTACTTTCAACCAGCGTCGCGATCCGCTCCGCCACGGCTTGATAATCCAGCGCATCCTGCACACTATCGGATCGCGCCGGCGTGCCAATATCTGCTGCCATTTCCAGGTCGAGCGATAGCGTCTGTCGTACTTCACGCTCCCAGGCATGAACGCCGATAACGGTGGTTATTTGCAGTTCGCTTATAAAAACAGTGTCCAATACGCAGCCTCGAGTTAAATAGCGGGTAGAGTATCCAGCGGCCAGCGCGGTTTAGCCGCAAAGCTGAGATCGGCGCTTTCACCCGCCAGCAGGCGTTGGCAACCAGCATAGGCAATCATCGCGCCGTTGTCAGTGCAGAATTCCTGCTTGGGATAATACACGGTGAAATCTTCACTTGCCGCCGCCGCACTCAAGTCGGCGCGCAGCCGCAGATTTGCGCTAACACCGCCGGCGATCACCAGATGCTTTAACCGAGTTTGCTTTAATGCGCGTCGACATTTGATGATCAAGGTGTCGACCACGGCGGCTTCGAAAGCCTGCGCAATATCGGCGCGGTCCTGCGGCACTAAACCACCCTGAGCATCTTTATGTTCATTGACCGTGTTCAGTGTAAAGGTCTTCAGCCCGCTGAAGCTGAAGTCCAGCCCTGGCCGGTTGACCATTGGCCGCGGGAAAACGAAACGCCCCGGTACGCCCTCGGTGGCAAGCTTGCCAATATGCGGGCCGCCGGGATAACTCAACTCCAGCATTTTGGCGGCCTTGTCGAATGCCTCGCCGGCGGCATCGTCCAGCGATTCGCCTAAAATTTCATAGCCGCCGATGCGTTCCACCCGCACCAGCATGGTGTGACCGCCCGACACCAACAAGGCGATAAAGGGGAAGGGCGGTGACTCGTCTTCCAGCATAGGCGCCAGTAAATGCCCTTCCATATGATGTACGCCAATCGCGGGCTTGTTCCAGGCGTAGGCCAGCGACCGGCCGAACGCGGTGCCTACCAGTAGCGCACCCACCAGGCCGGGGCCGGCGGTGTAGGCTATGCCGTCGATAGCATCTGCTTCGGTATCGGCTTCAGCCATCACCTGCCGCAACAGCGGCAGCAGTTTGCGCACATGATCGCGCGACGCTAACTCTGGCACCACGCCGCCATAATCAAGATGTAAATCAACCTGGCTGTGCAATGCGTGACCAAGCAGGCCGGCGACACTGTCGTAAATAGCGACTGCAGTTTCGTCGCAGGAGGTTTCTATACCGAGTACTCGCACGTGCACTTCCACTAAATTGGTAATCGGCTATAGTAAACAAAGCGAGACACCTTTGCATTTTATCCAGCGAAGGGCTAAAATTTGCGCCCCTTTAGATCTGGCCAACGGAATTAATGAATGCCTGCCATTAAACTGAAAGAAAACGAACCATTTGACATCGCACTGCGCCGCTTTAAGCGCTCTTGCGAGAAAGCCGGCGTAT